>OIYP01001604.1_pt1 | contig 10498 bp, 12 predicted proteins | sample 1588261 | NCBI WGS metagenome assembly OIYP01 (sample SAMN03283293) | human gut metagenome | biome: human-associated habitat; material: feces | host: Homo sapiens | place: Peru | collected 2012
TCCCGCGTAAGCGGGTGGGGGAGAGAAACGGATGGTATCCGAAGCATCGGATGCTGGTAAGGCTCTCTCCCTCAGTCACCTGCGGTGACAGCTCCCTCACAGAGGGAGCCTTTTTACTCTACACCAACAAAACACCCGCCCACCGGCATTACACTGGTGGGCGGGTGCTTTTTATATTGCGTTACTTACCCCATCACGACCTTGACCTTCACGGTGCTGCCTTCGGGGGCGGGGGAGAGGGTGCTGCCATCCACGGGCTTGCCGTCTACGGTCATGCTCTTGACGCCCTTTTCGGCGTGGGCGGTGTTGTCGACGGTAATCTCGTACGTCGCACCGCGCCAGACACGGCGCAGGGTGAAGCCGTCCATCTCGTGCGGGATGCAGGGGTCGATCTTCAGCCCGGCCAGCGTGGGCTGGATGCCCAGGATGTACTGGCTCACATCCACAAAGGTCCAGGCGGCGGTGCCGGTCAGCCAGCTGTTCTTCGCTTCGCCGAAGGTGGCGGCGTCGCAGCCGGCCACCATCTGGCTGTAGACATACGGCTCGGTGCGGTGGATCTCGCTGATGTCCTCGATGTACGCCGGGCAGGTCTTTTTGTAGATCTCAAACGCGCGGTCGCCGTGGCCGACGACAGTCTCGGCGCAGCTGACCCAGGGGTTGTTGTGGCAGAAGATGCCCGCATTCTCCTTGTATCCCGGGGGATAGCTGGAGATCTCGCCCAGCTCAAGGTGATACTTGGTGTAAGCAGGCTGCAGCAGCACAATGCCGTACTTGGTGTCCAGCCGCTCCTCCACGCTGGCAAGCGCCTGCGCAGCCTGTCCGGTCTCCCTGCCGATGCCCGCCATGACGCACATGCCTTGCGGCTCAATGAAAATCTGTCCCTCCTCACACTCGTGGGAACCAACCTTCTGGGAAGTGGCATCATAAGCACGAAGGAACCACTCGCCATCCCAGCCGGCATCAAGAACAGCCTGATACATTTCATCAACAGCTTTCTGCGCAATTGCTGCGTCTTCTTCTTTCCCAACACGTCTGCAGATCTCTGCAAACTCATTGCCATATTTTACATACATACCTGCAATAAAGACAGACTCTGCAACTGGTCCCTCAGATGGTCCTGTGGTCTGGAAAGACTCACCAGGCTCATTGGAGAAGCAGTTCAGGTTCAGACAGTCATTCCAGTCTGCCCGACCGATGAGGGGAAGCTTGTGGGGGCCCAGGTTGTTCAGGGTAAAGTTAACGCTCCGGCGGACGTGCTCCAGCAGAGGCACCTCGGTGCCGGGAACGTTGTCAAACGGCGTGGGATGCTCCAGAATGGAGAAGTCGCCGGTTTCCTTGATGTAGGTGCACACCGCGCCTACCAGCCACAGGGGGTCGTCGTTGAAGCCGCCGCCGATGTCGTTGTTGCCCCGCTTGGTCAGAGGCTGATACTGGTGGTAGGTGGAGCCGTCGGCGAACTGGATGGAGGCGATGTCGATGATCCGCTCCCGGGCACGGTCGGGAATGATGTGCATGAAGCCGTACAGATCCTGGCAGGAATCCCGGAAGCCCATGCCCCGGCCGGTGCCGGTCTCGTAGTAGGAGGCGGAACGGCTCATGTTGAAGGTGACCATGCACTGATACTGATGCCAGATGTTCACCATCCGGTTCAGCTTTTCGTTGTCGGAAACCAGCTGATAGTTCCCCAGTAGCTTGTCCCAGTAGGCGGCAAGCTCCGCGTAAGCCGCATCCACGGCCTCGGCGGTGGCAAACTTGGCCATGACCCGCTTGGCGGTGTCCTTGCGGATGACGCCGGGGGCGATGAACTTCTGATCTCTGGGGTTCTTACCATAGCCCAAAACGAAGGTAGCCCGCCAGCTCTCACCGGGCGCCAGGGTGACGGTCATGTGCTGGCAGCCGATGGGGTACCAGCCCACGATCTTGGAGAAGGCACTGCGCTCCTCACGAACCAGCTGAGGATCGGCCCACTCGCCCATGTGGCCCAGGAAGGTGTTCCGGTCGGTGTCCCAGCCGGCGGCAGGCCGGTTCACGCCGTAGTAGGCGTAGTGATCCCGACGCTCCCGGTACTCGGTCTTATGATAGATGACACCGTCCTCTACCTCAGACTCGGCAATGTTCAGGTTGCGCTGATAGTTGGTGCTGTCGTCTACGGCGTTCCACAGGCACCACTCCATCAGACCCCAGACGTGGACGTTCTTGGCTTCCTTGGTTTCGTTGGTCAGCACCAGATCGTGGAGTTCACAGTTTTCGCCCACGGGGACGAAGAAGGTCATCTTGGCGTTCAGACCGTCCTTAGCGCTGTGAAAGGTGGTGTAGCCCATGCCGTGGCGGCACTCGTAACGGTCAAGCTGGGTCTTGGTGGGAAGATACCCGGGATTCCAGGCGGGCTTGCCGGCTTCCTTGATGTAGTAGAAGCGGCCGCCCTCGTCGCCGGGAATGGCGTTGTAGCGGTAGCGCAGCAGACGCTGCAGCTTGGCATCCCGGTAGAAGCAGTAGCCGCCGCCGGTATTGGAAATCATGCCCAGGAAATCCTCGCTGCCCAGGTAGTTGATCCAGGGCAGGGGAGTGGCGGGGGTGGTGATGACGTACTCCCGACGGGCATCATCGAAATGACCGAATTTCATATGTGCACTCTCCTTACTTGTCATGGTTGCGGGAACGATAACGATTAAGCTGCCGCAGCCCGCTGCTTTACATTCATAGCATAGCGGATTTTTCCCGGAAATGCAAGACTTTTTTTCGCAAAACCAGAACTTTTTCCGAAGGAAATAGAGAAATATTTTTGTGGCAGAAATTGGCATTGCCATAATAGACAAAATGCGGGACGTAAAATGTATGATATCAACAAAAAATAGAAATTTACGAAAATAGCGAAAAGTAAGCATTGCTTTTTTCGCTTTTTCGGGTATATTTATAAGGCGAAAACGTTTTAGGTTTCAAGGAAAGGAAGGGGTCAGACTTGGTATCCATGAAGGACATTGCCCAGGCCTGCGGGGTCTCCGTGGCCACGGTGAGCAAGGCGCTGAACGGGCAGCCGGACATCGGCGAGGAGACTCGGGTTCGGGTATGCGAAATGGCTCAGAAAATGGGCTATACCGTCAATTCTGCCGCCCGTGCCCTGAAAATCAACCGCACCTACCATCTGGGTGTGCTGTTTGTGGACGAGAAGCACAGCGGCCTGGGGCATGAGTATTTTTCCACCGTTCTGGAAAGCTTCAAGAAGGAGTCCGAGCGGCACGGTTACGACATTACCTTTATCAATCACAATGTGGGCGGCAAGCCCACCTCCTATTTGCAGCACTGCCGCTACCGGGGAGTAGACGGGGTGGTCATCGCCTGCGTGGATTTCCTGGATCCTCTGGTTCGGGAGCTGGCGGAAAGCGAACTGCCGCTGGTGACGCTGGATCATGTGTTCAACAACCGGCTGGCGGTGATGTCTGACAACGTCCAGGGCGTGGAGGCTCTGGTGCACTATGCCTACCGGATGGGTCACCGGCGGATTGCCTTCCTCCACGGCGAAACCACCACCGTTACCCAGAACCGACTGGTGGGCTTCTACCGAGCTTGCGAGGAACTGGGGCTGGAAATTCCGGAGGAATATGTCCGGGAGGCGGCTTATCACGATCCGGATCGCTGCGCGGCGACTACCATGGAACTGATGCAGCTGCCGGAGCGGCCTACCTGCATTCTGTTCCCCGACGATTACTCCTATGTAGGCGGCCAGAACGCCCTGGCACAGATGGGTCTTCAGATTCCGGAGGATGTGTCGGTTATGGGCTACGACGGCATTCACCTGGCGCGGGTGTTGGGGCTGACCACCTATCGTCAGGACACCGAGGCTCTGGGCAGAATCGCCGCCGAGCGGCTGATCAGCCTGATTGAGCATCCCAAGACCACCCTGGTGGATCGGATTATGGTTTCCGGTGAACTGATTCCGGGGAAGACCGTCAAACGGCTGACGAAGTAAAGAAGGAAAAGGAGCCTCCGGGAAACCCGGAGGCTCTGGCTTGTTTTGGGAAAATTGCAGCAATCAATAAGTACTTTTGAAGAACGTACACCCCCCGGCACGGCTGCGCCGTGCCGGATGAAGACCTTGGCTCCCACTCTGGGGGAGCTGGCGGCGAAGCCGACTGAGAGGGTAATCAAAGGCCCTCTCCGCCCTTCCAGGGCACCTCCCCCATAGGGAGAGGCAAGGGGCGTTTCTATCAAAGTACACCGCAAAACGACACCGAGCGGTACCCAGTGGCCAGCCGAATACAGATCGGCCGGGCACGCATCGGCTGTCAGATACGGGCTACGCCGGACTTTCTGGCGGCTTCGGCTACGGCCTTGGCAACGGCCGGGCCTACTCTCGGATCAAAGGCCGCGGGAATGATGTAGTTTTCGTTCAGCTCCTCGTCGGAAATGAGACCTGCCAGAGCGTTGGCCGCGGCTACCTTCATTTCCTCGTTGATATCGCTGGCCCGAACGTCGAAAGCACCCCGGAAAATACCCGGGAAGGCCAGCACGTTGTTGATCTGATTGGGATAATCGCTGCGGCCGGTGGACACCACTTTGGCTCCGCCCGCCTTGGCATCGTCCGGGAAAATCTCCGGCGTAGGGTTGGCGCAGGCGAAGACAATGGCATCCTTGTTCATGGTCGCAACCATCTCGGTGGTCAGCGTTCCGGGGGCGGACACGCCGATGAACACGTCGGCTCCCCGGATGACATCCGCCAGCTTACCGGTTTCCTTCTGGAGGTTCGTAACCTGAGCCATTTCTTCCTTGATCCAGTTCAGGTTCTCCCGTCCGGCGTAGATTGCGCCCTGCCGGTCGGTCATGACCACGTTCCGGAAGCCTGCGCTGAGCAGCAGCTTCACGATGGCGATGGCCGCGGCGCCGGCACCGGAGGTGACGATCTTCACGTCCTCCTTCTTCTTTCCCACCACTTTCAGGGCGTTGGTCAGGCCTGCCAGGGTAATGACGGCAGTGCCGTGCTGGTCGTCGTGGAAGATGGGAATGTCGCACTTTTCCTTGAGCTTCCGCTCAATCTCGAAGCACCGGGGGGCGGAGATATCCTCCAGGTTGATGCCGCCGAAGGAGCCGGAAATCAGATACACGGCGTTGACGAATTCGTCCACATCCTTGGTTTTTACGCAGATGGGGAAGGCGTCCACGTCGCCGAAGGCCTTGAACAGGGCGCACTTGCCCTCCATAACGGGCATACCCGCCTCCGGGCCGATATCACCCAGGCCAAGTACGGCGGAGCCGTCGGTGATGACGGCGCACAGGTTGTGCCGCCGGGTCAGCTCATAGGATTTGTTTACGTCCTTCTGAATTTCCAGACAGGGGGCGGCCACGCCGGGAGTATAGGCCAGGGACAGGTCGTCCTTGGTAGCGCAGGGTACGGTGCAGGTGACTTCGATCTTGCCGCCCCACTGCTTGTGCAGCCGCAGGGATTCTTTTGCGTAGTCCATAGGGAATTCCTCCTTATATTTTCTGGTTCCCAATTTACACTATTTTTCCTCATTTGAAAAGTACCCGGAAAAGAAAAAACTTAAGTTCTTGCATTCTGCCCAAAGCTGTGGTATTCTAATTGTTAGAATTCGGAAAAATGAAGGAGGGGGATTGCTGTGAATCTCCATGAATCCGGGGAGATGTACCTGGAGGCCATTCTGGTGCTGAACCAGAAAAACGGCTTTACCCGCAGTGTAGATGTGGGCGAGTATCTGGGATATTCCAAGCCCAGCGTCTCCCGGGCAATGGGCATTCTGCGTAAGGGAGGATATGTGCGGGTGGAGGACACCGGAGCCCTGATTCTCACCGACGCGGGCCGGGAAGTGGCGGAAAAAATCTATGAGCGGCACACAGTGCTGTCCCGGCTGCTGATTGAGCTGGGGGTATCGGAGGGCACCGCCCTGGCGGATGCCTGCAAGATGGAGCATACCATTTCCGATGAATCCTTCCGGGCTTTGAAGCAGCACTACGCAAATTGGATGGAGAAGAAGCCGGTGTGAGTTTCACACCGGTTTTTTCACGGGTTTTTGTACACACTGAAAATTGACAGACTGTGGGCCGGTTGCTATAATAAAAAAGTTTCTGGAGGATGAACCATGAGTAATTGCGAAAATTGCGGCGGCTGCGCCGGATGCTCCGGCTGTGCCCGGGAGCTGGTGGTAAGCCCCGGAGAAATGGAATTTCTGAAAAAGCTGGGTCAGTTTGCCTTTTTGCCGGTAGCCCGGAAAATGGGAGATCTGACCCCCTGCTATCCGGAGCCGGATGCCCCGGAGGATGTTTCCCTGATCTTGCAGCTGCTGGAAAAAAAGAACCTGATCTCCCTGGACTATGACAAGCCTCTGAAAGCGGAGTATGGACCCGCCTATGAGAGCCTTCCCATCCGTGGCAGCATGGCGCTGACCCAACGAGGCCAGCAGGTGCTGGAAATGCTGGAGTATCAGGGAATGACAGAAGAGTAAAACGAGGTAAGACAGAAATGAACTTTCAAGAGTACCGGGCCGGAGTCAACCGGGGTCTTCCGGTGGGAATGGGCTATTTTTCCGTGAGCTTCGGATTCGGCGCCATGGCGGTGAGCCAGGGCCTTTCCGCCTGGAGCGCCACATTGATTTCCCTGACCAATCTGACCAGCGCCGGCCAGTTTGCGGGGCTGACGGTGATCGTGGCGGCGGCCACCCTGTGGGAAATGATTCTGACTCAGCTGATTATCAACAGCCGCTATGCCCTGATGAGTCTGGCTTTGAGCCAGCGGATGGGCGAAAAAATCGGGTTGCTGCCCAGGCTTTTCATTGCCTTTTTCAACACCGACGAGATTTTCGCCCTGGCCATGGCGAGGACGGAGCCGCTGACGGTGCCTTATCTGCTGGGTCTGGGGACGCTCCCCATTGTGGGCTGGACCCTGGGTACCCTCTGCGGCGGCCTGGCGGGCTCCGTGCTGCCCCATTCCATCCAGGCGGCATTGGGCGTCATGCTCTACGGCATGTTCGTAGCCATTGTGATTCCCCCTGCCAAGCAGGATCGGAAGGTTCTGGTTTCTGTGATTCTGGCGCTTCTTTGCAGCAGTGCCTTTGCCTGGGTGCCCATGCTTCAGCAGGTGTCCGCGGGCATTTCCATCGTCATCTGCACCGTGGCGGCGGCGGGCATCTGCGCCTGGCTTCTGCCCATTGAGGAGAAAGAGGAGGCGGCAGCGTGAATCTGTATGTGTACATTCTGGCCATGGCTCTGACTACCTATCTGATTCGGGTGCTGCCCCTGACCATTTTCCGCAAGCCTATCCGCAGCCGATTTCTGCGCTCCTTCCTCTACTATGTGCCCTATGTGTGCCTGACCGCCATGACCTTCCCGGCCATCCTTTCCAGTACGGCCTCGGTCATCAGCGGAGCGGCGGCTCTAGCAGTGGCGATTCTCCTTGCCTACCGGGGCAAGAGCCTGATCGTGGTGGCTCTGAGCAGCAGCGCGGCGGTGCTGATTGTAGAGTTTATTCTGAAGATGCTGGGAGTGTTGGTATGATTCGCAAGGCCTGCAAGGCGGATATTCCGGCCATCGCCGCCATTTATGACCGACTTCACGATGCCGAGGAGGCAGGGAAGGCGGAAATCGGCTGGGTTCGGGGGGTGTATCCCACGAGGAGGACAGCCCAGGCGGCTCTTGAGCGGGGCGACCTGTTTGTCATGGAAGAGGGCGGAAAGGTGGTAGGCGCGGCCATCCTCAACCAGACCCAGGTGCCGGAATATTACGGCGCGCCCTGGGAGTTTCCTGCCAGCGATGAAGAGGTCATGGTGCTGCACACCCTGACCATCGACCCCAATACTGCAGGAAAGGGCTACGGCAAGGCCTTTGTGGCCTTTTATGAGCAATACGCCCGGGAAAACGGCTGCCGTGTCCTTCGGATGGACACCAACCGGCGCAACGCCCGGGCACGGAAAATGTACGCTGGCCTTGGCTACCGGGAAATCGGCATCGTGCCCTGCGATTTCAACGGCATTTCCGGAATCGATCTGGTTTTGCTGGAAAAACCATTGTTCTGCCCAGAAGGAAAAAATAGGAAAAATTGTTAAATAACTGTGTATCTTCCCGGTTTGTCTTGACAAACCGGGAGGCTTTTGTTATAACTTAACCCAGAAGAGGGAGTAGTCGGCGGGAAAGCCCGGGGCGGAATCGACATACTGGGGAAACCCCGGTTCCACCTGAAATGACGAGACTTGGAGGGCCGGCTCAGTCTCTTTGCAGCTTCTGTGTCGGTTAAGGAAAATTTTACGTTCCTTAAATTCTGGTACGGAGGCTTTTTTATGGGAATCGGAGAGCTGAGTTTGCTGGCAGTAGGTCTGAGTATGGATGCCTTCGCCGTGTCCGTGTGCAAGGGACTTGCCATGAAGAAGGCTACGCTGCGCTCGGAACTGACCTGCGGGGTGTGGTTCGGCGGTTTTCAGGCCTTGATGCCCACCCTGGGCTATTTTCTGGGAACTCTGTTTGCCGCGGCCATCGAGGCGGTGGATCACTGGATTGCCTTCGGGCTTCTGGCGGTGATCGGCGTGAACATGCTCAAGGAGGCTGCGTCCGGGGATACGGAAGGGGAAACGGCAGACCTTTCCGTGAAGACCATGTTCATCCTGGCGGTGGCCACCTCCATCGACGCCCTGGCCGTGGGCATTTCCCTGGCCATGGTGGGACAGGTGAATATCTTCTTCGCCGCCCCGCTCATCGGCCTGTGTACCTGCCTTCTCTCCGCCATCGGCGTGAAGGTGGGCAATGTCTTCGGCAGCCGATTTGAAAAGAAGGCGCAGATTGCCGGCGGCGTGATTCTGATTCTTTTGGGCGTGAAGATTCTACTGGAGCATCTGGGGGTGCTGGCTTGATTCGCACGAAAAAAAGAATGACCCTCTGCTGGGCGCTCACCGCTGTGTGCCTGGCCTTTATCTGGGGCAACTCCCTGCTGCCCGGGGAGATTTCCGGAGCCATCAGCGACCAGGTGGAGCATGTACTGGAGATGCTGCTGCCGGAAGGGGAGGTGCTGCCTGCGGCAAGCGTATTTCCGCTGCGGAAGCTGGCTCACTTTACGGAGTTCACCGCCTTGGGTCTGTGTCTGACCTGGCTTTTTGGAATGCTCCAAAAGGGACGGCTTCCGGCGGTTGCGTGGGGCGTGGCGGCTGCCTGTGTGGATGAGTCCATTCAGCTGTTTGTCCCCGACCGGGGGCCTGGGCTGCGGGATGTGGGCATCGACACCTGCGGCGTACTCACGGGAATGATTTTGCTTTCAATTGGATATGATTGCCTTTGCAAGCGTAAGAAACGACATTTAGGAGGAAACTGAAATGAAGAAACTGATTTGTGCCCTGCTGGCACTGACCATGCTGCTGTCCCTGGGAGCCTGCGGAAAAGACAGCACCGAGACCACCGCTCCCGGGAATACCAATCTGGATGGCACCGTTGAGGAACTGCTGAACCAAGTCCTGGAGAAGCAGCCTTCCGGATTTGACGGGGAGGTTGCCGCCATTGACCTGACGGACACCAGCCAGGAGGGAACCTGGATTTTTGAAAGCACCACAGGCCTGTCCGATCCGGCTCAGCTGAAGCAGGCGGCGTTCTTTGAGCCGATGATGAGCTCCATCGCCTTTTCCCTGGTGATGGTTCGCACGGCGGACGCGGTGGATCCCAAAGAGGTTGCCCAGGCCATGAAGGAGGGCATCAACCCCCGGAAGTGGATCTGCGTGGAGGCCGACGATATGCTGGTTGCCGGCTGCGGCGATGTGGTGATGCTCATCATGCTGGCTTCCGAGGACGGCATGACTGCCCAGAGCTTTGTGGATGCCTTCCAGAGCGTGGCGGGCAGAGAGCTGGACTTTGTAATCTGATGACAAAAAGGCAGCGGCAGTGCCGCTGCCTTTTTTGAAAATTGAGGAGAATCTATGGTTTTTTCCAGTATTCCGTTTCTATACTACTTTCTCCCGGCGGTGCTGATCGTATATTTCCTCACCCCCAGGAAGGGAAAAAACGCAGTGCTGCTGATTGCAAGCCTGCTGTTCTACGGCTGGGGAGAGCCGAAGCTGCTGCTGCTGATGGCGGCAACCATTCTGGTCTTTTACCTCTGCGGCCTTGCCATCGGGAAAAGTGAAAGGCACAAAAAGCTGTGGCTGACTGTGTCCGTCTGCGTGGGCGTGGGGCTGCTGGGGCTGTTCAAATACGCGGACTTTTTTCTTTCCAGCTTCAACGCGCTTACCGGTCTGAGCCTGCCCCTTCTGAAGCTGGCTCTGCCCGTGGGCATCAGCTTTTATACCTTCCAGTGCCTGAGCTACACCGTGGACGTGTACCGGGGGCAGGTGGAGCCTCAACGGAATCTCATTTCCTTCGGGGCTTATGTGGCTTTGTTCCCTCAGCTGATTGCCGGACCTATCGTCCGCTACCGGGACGTAGCCCGGGAGCTGGAAACGAGAAAGCACAGCCTGGAGGACATCGGTCTGGGTCTGCGGCGGTTTGTGATCGGCCTTGCCAAGAAGGTGATTCTGGC
>OIYP01001619.1_pt1 | contig 10433 bp, 7 predicted proteins | sample 1588261 | NCBI WGS metagenome assembly OIYP01 (sample SAMN03283293) | human gut metagenome | biome: human-associated habitat; material: feces | host: Homo sapiens | place: Peru | collected 2012
GTATATTATCATATATTTAAGCTCAAAAGAGGTAAGAGCAAAAAAAACCAATTCATCTCCCACCTAATGAGGAAGGAGTCTTCTTGGAGATTTTAGATAAAATACGCCGTTAGGCATAGCAACTATGATGCGTATTATATCAAAATTGTGTGATTTGTCTCATGGTATTTCTGGGAATTACGATCGTGAGGTGGGGGAGGGGAACTGAAAAGTTGGGGATCATTTGAGAAAACATAGTGTAAATACATTCAATTTCTTAGATTGGGCATGTATTTGGGGCTATATAAATTTTAATTATGTGAATAGCTTAAGGTATTTGGTTAAATGAGCTTTTCTTTTGCACAAAAGAAAAGCTTAACGTCTTATAATTTAAAGGAAAGTGTTTGTCTGGTGTTTAAAGTCTGTTGCGTTTTCCTCGCACGAAATAATGGTCAATAAATTTTGTTGGATATACCTTCTGAGGAAGGACTGACTAAAAATTTAATAAGACTCAGTAAATTATTCGGTTCGCTATGCTTGGTTTCTTAAAAAAATTATTAACATATAAGCAATCAGTAATTGTGGTTGTGGTGCTAGTTTGTACGTTGATCGGTGGGTCACTTACTTATAAACACAAACTTGAAGAGATTGTTCTTTCTTCGTCTAAGCAAAACATTTTGGTTAGTTCTGCTAATGAACTTAATAACGTTAACCAAAAGTTAGATGATATAAAAAATTTTTTGAAAATTGCTGCCAAATCACTGTCAGAAAATTCTTACGTTGGCGGGGTCCATACCGACTCTGTCATAGAAGGTATTCGCGAAGTTTTTGGTTACTTAAACATCGGTATTGTTGATATTGATGGTAATTCGCTCTATGGCTATAAGCTCGCTCCTAGCGTATTCAAAAAACTAATGATATCCATTAGGAGTGATGTTTCTCTAATCTATGTTAAAACTCCTAATAGCAATCACTACGATATCATCATGGCGGTGCCTTTAAACCAAGGTGATTACATTAAGAATTTCCTGTTCGTTCAGATAAGCGAAGTAGAACTAATCAAATTATTTGTTGGTGATCGTCGTTCGAGTCAGTTAGATAATCACGGCATGAGCTTTTTGGTTAATAGCATGAGAAATGTGGTAGCTATTAACCATTCTATTGACGATCGTCTCTTGCCAAAGGAATCCGTGGCTTTTATTCGTGGTTGGTTAGAAGAAAAAAAAATAGAAACCCTAGAAACCCAGAATAATTTTTCAGAAGTAGATTTTTTGAATGCTGGGCAGGATGAAATTTTTGTTTATCAAAGTAAAAAGTACCCTAAGCATTATGTCTCAATTTTGCCAACTAAATTTCAAGGGTGGTATTACTTTAGTCTTATACCTGCTTCTATAGTTGACAGCAAGATTAGCGCCATCATGGTAATGTTTGTGGTGTTTATTTTGAGTATTGTGTTGGTAGTTTTATTACTGCTTTCATACTATGAATACACCGTGAATATGAACCGTAATTCCATACATTATTTGGCTTATGTTGATGAATATACTCAATTGCCTAATAAATCGAGCTTGCGTAAAAACTTTAAACACATGGTTAAGATGGTGGAAAGTGGCCATCGTATCTTTGTGGTTAAGATGATTATTTCAAATTATGAATGGGTTTCTCGTTTGTATGGTTTGGAATTAGCGGAAAAGTTCGAGTTGAAAGTGGCGAGATACTTTCTTGAGTTAGACGATGAACACGTTTTTGCTTCGAGAGTACAAGGCTTTTTCGTGCTTATAATGGCAGCTCACAAGGAAGAAGATATCCGCGAAACTTTACTTCACATGTTTGATAACTTTAACTCTATCCCAAATGTTGATATTAAATCAGTATTTTGTTGTGGGGTGGCGGAGTTCGATGCTAAGCGTTTAGCTCCAACAGAAGAACAGTTAGATTACTGCATTGATAACTGCGCTATTGCTATGACTGCATGGCGAGCTAAAAACAAGAATAGAAGTGAAGGTATAACCTATACTCATAAAGATAGCATCTACATCTATAACGAAAAATTCCGTGATGAAATTCGCGCTAATAATGTGCTCGAACAAGAACTTGAACCAGCTTTAGCGGCGGGGGAATTTTTGGTTTACTTGCAGCCGAAGTATGATCTAAAGACTAATGCCTTAGCAGGAGCTGAAGCATTAATTCGTTGGAATTACAAAGGCACAGGTATTTTGCCACCATATAAATTTATTCCGGTGTTCGAACGCAATGGTTCTATTGCTCTTATCGACAGTTATGTGTTTAGACAAAGTCTGCGCATTTTACGTCGGTGGGAACAAGCTGGTAAGCGCTTAGTTCCAATTTCTGTCAACCTTTCACAAGTGCAATTCTTAAACCCTAATTTGGTCGCTGAACTAAAACAGGAAGTTGAAGGTTATCGTGATCTCTTGAAGTACGTTGACATTGAAATTACAGAATCAGCAACTGTTGATGATAGTTCTCACGTTATTGAAGTGTTACGCCAGTTAAAGGACATTGGTTTTAAATTATCAATGGACGACTTTGGGACTGGTTATTCTTCATTGTCTAATCTGTCAGTTATGCCGTTTGATACGGTAAAACTCGATAAATCCTTTGTGGATCGCATGAAACCTACTGATCGTAAGTCAATGCTCATCATCAAGGATATCATTTTGATTGCTAAGCATTTTAATATTCATACTCTCGTAGAAGGGGTAGAAACCCTGCAGCAAAAGAATTTGCTTCGTGATTTAGGCTGTGAATACTGCCAAGGGTATTACTACTCTAAACCTATTCCGGTAAAGGAATTTGAAGAGATTTTGTTTGAAGACAAGATATTTGAGGATCGAGGGTAAAAAAGAGGTGCATATGCGGACAAATTACAATTTGACTCTTGTGTTGATCGCGTGCCTCGTGATCATTGTTTTAATGTCGTTATTTATTTCGTTTTATCAATATAACGATGACATAGTCGTGACTGACCGTCAGCCAGCCGAAAAGCAACCTATGTTCATGATGTTGACTTTTGGCAAACATGATGACGATGGCTGGAATGAAGCTCATGCTAATGGATTTTTAGTGGCGGTTAGTCAGCTAAATTTAGTGGCAGAAATTCACGATAGCATCGGCCCACAAGAGTGTCGACTCTATATCGATGACTTTGTGGTTAGAGGGGGCAATGTAGTTATAGCTCCTTCAAGAGTTTATGAAGATTGCATCAACTTGGCTGCAGCTCATTATCCACAAGTAAAGTTTATAACTACTATTAGTGAAGGTGTTAAAGATCAACCAAACGTCTATAGCTTCTTTAGTCGTATGTATTATGTCAGATATCTTTCTGGGATTTTAGTGGGCATGACCTCAAAAGGGAGCCAATTTGGCTATGTCTATTTAAATAAGAATTCAGAGGTTATACGTGGGATTAATGCTTTTACTTTAGGGGTGAAGAAAGTTAATCCGCATGCTAAAGTTTTTACTTTCCAACTTCCAAATAATGGAAAGGCTGATTTGCCACGACGTCTCGATGAATTCTATGATCGCTATCCGCATATTAAAACTTGGACTTATCATTTAAGTGGCAATGATGTGGAAAGGTTTTGTGATCGAAATTTCTTGCAATGTGTGAGTTATCATGTGAACAAACAGTCAAGTTTTGTCAATTCATCCATTGGTTCTGCTGTTTGGGACTGGTCTATGTTCTATCGCCAATTAGCGCGTCGAATTATTGTTAATGAATTTACTTCTGGTTCAGACTGGTTACCTGTCAGAACCGCCACGGCAAAACTTAAAGGTGTAGGCGTTGATGTACCGGTAGAAGTAGTAAATTATATCGATTCAGAGATGTCATGTTTGCTTTCACATGAATGTGAAGTATTCCGAGGCACAATTAGGGATAACCAGGGGAATATTAGAGTTTCATCAGGTACAGTGATACCTGATAACGAGTTGTTATTTCACTTTAATTGGTTTGTCGATGGAGTCGAGGAGGTTGACGTACAATGAAAGTAAACTTCAAACGTAAACGTTTCGTGCTCTTAATTTTAGGCTTTATGGTTTTTCAGTGCCTTTACGTACTTGGACTAATGTATTTGGGCAAATCAAATAGTATTTTTGCTTCCTTTGCTAATGTTTTTGGGGAACCTGAAGCTAAACCTATTTCTGTATTGATGATTCAATATGCTAATTCCACCCCGGAAAATAAATATTTTTTGAATTTAACTGGCTTTATGGGAGCTACCGAAAGCTATCCTCAGTTTGACGTCTCAGTAGTCGAAGGGGTTGGTAATAACCTTTTAATCCTTTCTGATATTATTGATAAAGCCCATGATGAAGGGGTGCGTAACATCTTTTTGTTCGGTTTTCCGTATGGTTTGGAAATGGAAAATATCTTCAGACGTTATCAGGATATTTCCTTCTATTATTACAACGGTAAAGCTACCGGTGGTAACGTTCGAAATTATGGGGTATCCATTTTTATGGAAAAGTATTATTTGGGGATGCTCGCGGGGATGCAAACATTAACCAATAATATAGGCTATATTTCTGATTTTCCGTTTGTTGAATACATGCGCTCGATAAATTACTTCGCCCGTGGGGTGGAATTTGTCAATCCTAATGCAACGGTGAATGTGGTTTGGACTGGTAATTCATTTGACAAAGAAGTGACGGCTCAAGCTGTGCAAAAGCTCCACGATAATAATGCAGTGGACGTGGTTACTGGGTCTATGATCGCCTGTTATTGGTGTGACAAAGCTGAAGAATTACATATGTATTATATTGGCCAACATACCGATGATGTGGAAAAAGATAACAAGTACTATTTAAGTAGTTACGAACTTGATTATCGCCAAGTTTACTTGCGCCTTTTTTCGATGATAAATAGTGGATTTAATGGCTTTGGCGAAGACATTACTTGGTTTAATGAAACTGATGGAGCGGTTAATATTTCCTCTTTTAGCCCACTTGTAAGTCGCGAAACGGTTCAAAGGATAGGTATGCGTCGTTCCCAACTTCTATCGTGTGATGACTATGTTTTTAGAGGCCCGGTTTATTCTAATGATGGACAGATGATAGCGCCTGCTAATTCGCTTGTTACGGATAAATTGCTGAGTAACAAAGTACTTTCGTTATATAAAAACATCAAGGAAAATGTGCTAGACGAAAATGGCAATTTATCACGTTGGGAATCAAATCACACTGTAAGTTCTAGTTTGGTCGATGATTCGTTCTACGAACAAGATTTACGGCAACAAGGCTCTGTGTCTTTAAGTGAGATGGATAAAGCTGCATGTAAAAAATTCTTAGATGAATTAAAAGCACAACGAAATTAATGGCAATTATTTATAGGTCCGATTATTTAAGATAATAACAGTTTAGCTTACATGCATGATTTGTTGCTCGTTGCTCAAATGGTCCTTTCATGTATAATATACATCGCACAGTAATGTGTTTTTTACAGGTTGTATTTTTCTCGGTTCAAAAATCCTTGTTGGGCGGAGAATAAAATTCTGTATTCTTACAGAATTTAAACAAATTTAAAGGATAGGGCGGCCATCGCCGTTTTGTGTAATTAGCAGGAGTTATAAATGCCCTCTAGCAAAGAATTAGCCAATGCCATTCGTGCATTGAGCATGGATGCCATTCAAAAAGCAAATTCCGGTCACCCGGGTGCCCCAATGGGTATGGCAGATATCGCTGAAGTATTATGGCGCGGTTTTTTAAATCATAATCCGGCTGATCCTAAATGGGTTAATCGTGACCGTTTCATTCTTTCTAACGGCCATGGTTCTATGTTGTTGTACTCCTTGTTGCATCTCACTGGCTACAATCTTTCTATCGAGGATTTAAAACAGTTCAGACAGCTTCATTCAAAGACTCCAGGCCATCCTGAATATGGTTATGCTGATGGTATTGAAACTACAACTGGCCCATTAGGTCAGGGTATTACCAATGGTGTTGGTATGGCGCTTGCGGAAAAAGTTTTAGCGGCTCAGTTCAACAAGCCAGGTCTTGATATCGTTGACCACTATACTTATGTGTTCCTCGGTGACGGTTGCAACATGGAAGGTGTTTCTCATGAAGCATGTTCTTTAGCAGGGACTTTAAAGCTAGGCAAGCTCATTGCGTTTTGGGATGACAACGGTATTTCTATCGATGGTAAGACTTCAGGTTGGTTCTCTGAAGATACCGCTGCTAGATTTGAAGCATACCATTGGCACGTACAAAAGATTGATGGTCACGATCCAGTTGCTATTAAGAAGGCAATCGAAGCTGCTCAGGCTTGCACTGATAAGCCAAGTCTTATTTGCTGTAAGACTATTATAGGCTTTGGTTCACCTAATAAGCAGGGGACTCAAAACTGCCACGGTTCACCACTTGGCGATGCAGAAATTGCTTTAGCACGTGAAACTTTAGGTTGGAAGTACGGTCCATTTGAAATCCCTGATGATATTTATGCAGCATGGGATGCTAAGGAAGCAGGCAAGGCTAAAGAAGCAAAATGGAATGAACTTTTTGCGGCTTACTCTGAAAAGTACCCAGAAGAAGCTGAAGAATACATGCGTCGTATGAAGCATGAACTCCCTGCAAATTGGGCTGCTAAGTCTCAGGAATTTGTTGAACACCTTCAGCATAACCCTGCTAAGATTGCTTCTCGTAAGGCAAGCCAGAATGCTCTTGATGCATTTGGGGCATTACTCCCTGAATTCCTTGGCGGTTCTGCTGACCTTGCTCCAAGTAATCTCACCATGCACAAGAATTCTAAGTCTATTACTCCTGATGATGCCTCTGGCAACTATGTACACTATGGGGTAAGAGAATTTGGTATGAGCGCCATCATGAACGGTATTTACCTCCACGGCGGGTTCATTCCATACGGCGCAACATTCCTTATGTTTATGGAATATGCTAAGAATGCAGTGCGTATGAGTGCTCTCATGCGACTCCCTGTAATCTACGTTTACACCCATGACTCAATTGGTCTTGGTGAAGACGGCCCAACTCACCAGCCAATTGAACAGATCTCTTCACTTCGTTTGACTCCAAATCTAAATACTTGGCGTCCATGTGACCAGGTTGAATCAGCTGCTGCTTGGAAGTTTGCAATTGAAAGCAAGACTACTCCAAATGCGTTGATCTTCTCTCGTCAGGGTCTTGCCCAGATGGATAGAACTGAAGAACAGCTTAACAACATCTATAAGGGTGCTTATGTTCTTAAGGAAGGTACTTCTCAGCCTGACTTAATCATCATTGCTACTGGTTCTGAAGTTGAACTTGCCATGAAGACTGCTACAACTCTTGAAGCAGAAGGCAGAAAGGTACGCGTTGTTTCTATGCCATGTAATGAAGTGTTTGATAAACAGTCTGCGGAATACCGTGAATCTGTACTCCCTTCAAGCTGCACTAGACGTATGGCTATTGAAGCTGGTGTAACTGACTTCTGGTACAAGTATGTTGGCCTTAACGGTAAGGTGCTTGGCATAGACCGATTCGGTGAATCTGCTCCAGCTGAAGAATTATTCAAGCTCTTCGGTTTCACTGTTGAAAATGCAGTTTCAATTGCTAAGTCATTATTCTAGTTAAGAATTTTACGTAGTTAGCATTTAACAGCTAATAACATTCCCCCCTCGTAAGGCAAAACTTGTGAGGGGGTTGTTTTGGGGGGCGTGGTAAACGATTAAGGTTCGAAGTTGGTAATTTAAAGTGGGACTCTTCGTAACTTCACCATCGCATATGAAACTCAACTTAGCGATGGCACTAGGGGTAAAAAAAACGGGGTAACCTACATTTTGTAGATTACCCCGCTTGTTCATTTGGTGGGTTGGGATTATTTGCTAGTTTCTATTTCAGGTTTCTGCTGATTTTTAGCGTACTCCCAAGGATCCCAGGCTGCAATGTCAAAGTCATTGCTAAGTTCTGCCATGTTCCAAGTATGGCGCTTCATCAACTTGGTGGCGTCCTGATTACTTTCATGGAAGTCTTGGGTTAACACATTCTCCATGCAATGCTTCCATAGAGCTCGAGCAAAGTCTCTTAAGTACTGCTCTACATCATTGATGCCTGCCATTTTAGCAGTACCAATAACGCTAGACCAAATACATTGGCTCTGCATTGAGTGTTTATTGACCTTGAAGAAACAACCAGAGCGTAAGACTGCTAAGTGTCTGATTGTTTGCTCACAGACATTGGTATCAAGAGGTATCATCGGGTCTGTCAGCATGTTCTCCATTTGTTTTTGGTGGTTCTTATAGTAGACACAAGCTTTGCTCAGTGGGGTGACTACCGCTTGAGTGTAAGCTGTGCCTGTGCTATTTGGCTTTATCCTATCTTTGCCTAAATGGGCCATAATGTTATTTAATGCAGTTACTAGCTTGTAAACAGGACCTCCAACTTCACGTAGCTTGGCGCGTTGTTCCTTAGATTCCTCGCTGCTATCATTGTATGGAGTTTCGTATGCATATATCCTAGAGTAGATTGCTAAGGCTAGGTAAACTATTGTTATGTCGTCACACTCAAGGAGTTTTTTGGTGACGCGTTCAATAAGTTCGTCGTCTTCAAGCTTATCGAACTCATTGAAGTCAGCACTTATAGGTAACGCCTTGATTAGCTCTCTTCTTGTATGGATCATACAAGTCTGGTGTTTACGAGGCTTCTTTTCATTATCATCTTTTGTAAGCTGTTTTAATACGCCTTCATAAGCTACGTGCCCGTCCGTACAAAGAGTTTCGAGCTTATTAAAATCTTTTAGGTGATTGTAAATTTCACTAGTCGATCTTGTTGGCAAATAGTAGTACAGCACCAACCTATTTTCTTCATAGGCCGATGTGGTCAACGACATAATGTAATTTTTGCCATGAACGGTTAAAGATTCCTTTAGTCCATTTATTTCATTTGTAGCTTGTTGAATCTTTTGCCGTAAGTTTCGTATTTGGTCTATTGGAGCATTGGTAGCTTCTTTTTGCGTTAATTCCCGTTCTAGCTGGGCTCTTGTTTTTTCTAACTCATTATATTTTTGAACTTGGACTCGCTGTTCTTTGGTCATGACCTTTTGTTGAGAAGCAAGACATGAGAACGGGGTTTCATCTGCAAGCAACACTCTTTTTTCTCTAGCTTTGCTTTGGATGTAATTATAGAGTAGCACTAGATAAGTGTTACTAAAGTAAATTATATTTCGATAGATAGTAGAGCCACCTATATGGAACTTATCCATGGTGTCACTCATCAATCGATAAGTAGGAATGTCTAGATAATTGCCTATCCCAAGAGCGATAATCAAATCCATGCTAAGTCTATAATTTGGATTAGGTGCAGGTGATTGATCTGGCTTTAATGCTATTGATACCTTACCGCATTTTTGGCAATAAGATACTTCATGTGCTTCAGACACAAGGTTACAGAAGTTCGATAATTTAGCCTGACTACTAAGTAATGAAGAAGCTAAGGTATTAAGTCTTATTAACTTACCAGGCTCTTCACCTTGTGGGCACTTCGGGCAATAAGCTTCGTTGTAACTCTTGTTTTGGGGTTCTGTAGAACGAGTGATGCTTGAACGTTTGCCGTTTTTCTGAACTGGCTCTTTATCCTCAGCAGGATCAACGGTAGCAAACACTTCAAGAGCCTCCACGAATTTAGGGGCTTCTTTTTTTAACTCATCTAGCTATTCCGCTGGAGTATTTTTAACTAATTGAGTGACTGCCACTTCAACTTGAGCAAACGTTCTCTTTGTATAGTTATCCAGCTTTTGGAGGGAAACAACCAATTCTCCGAACTCACCCTGCTGTTCAACGGTCTTGACGCTTAGTCTTGTGGCATCTTTGATGTCTTTTTTAGATGGAGTAAGCGAGCTTTGATTATAGTAACTTTTACAATAATTTGCCCATTTGTTAACTTCGTTTATTGAATATATAAATGCTTCGGCTACGGTTTTTTGTTCGAAGGCTTCAATAGGGATATACTGCTTATTTAAATCTCTTGCGACGTTGATATACCCTTGGTAAGCGTTGATTAAATCAGGGAATGCGTTGAGAACATGCTTTACCGAAGCTTCGTCTTGCTCAATTTATAGTTGTAAGAGAGCTTTTTGTTGCTCGAGTAATTGCAATCTTTTATCTTGCTTAGCGATTTTTTATCTTGTTTGGCGATCTTTCTATCTTGTCTGACAATCTTTTTTTCTTGCTGGGCGTTTTGAGCAACTTGTTTAGCCAAGAGTGCTTCTAACTCAGCAATACGCTTTTCTTTATCTTGATTATTTTGGCAGTTGTCAGTCATGATAATTCACTCTTTTATTGGTTAATTTTCAGGCTCTCCGTGCATATGTGTGGGTAAAAGAGCCAATTTAGCAACAGATATAGGTCTTTCTTTTCGAAAGGCTAGTTCTTTAAAAATTTGAATTCTAAAATTGAAAAGGCCACGTCTTTACTGTATTTTGTAATCGCCAAAAAACAAAGAAA
>OIYP01001620.1_pt1 | contig 10431 bp, 10 predicted proteins | sample 1588261 | NCBI WGS metagenome assembly OIYP01 (sample SAMN03283293) | human gut metagenome | biome: human-associated habitat; material: feces | host: Homo sapiens | place: Peru | collected 2012
GCACGCCGCCAGCGTTCGTCCTGAGCCAGGATCAAACTCTCAAAAAATTGTATCTAAAGCCTTTCGGCCTCAAATCAAACTTTCTGAATAATTTGCTACTAGCATTTATTACTCAAGAATTTTCGTTGGCTGTTTTTTCGCTTACGCTTAAACAATCCATTAATTGTCCAAGGTGTTAAAAATCGTCTTTACGTTATTCAATTTACAAGGTACAGACGCGTTCAAGCTTCCGGTTTTCCGTTCGCTTCGAACTGTTTTAGTTTATCACATCTTTCAAGCTTTGTCAAGAACTTTTTTCGTTTCTTTTCGAAGTTTTTCGAGCTGTGAAGGTCACGCTCCAAGCTTTCGCTTTTCATCACACAACTTTTTAAGTTTACCACATTTGATTTCGTTTGTCAAGAACTTTTTTCGTTTCTCTTCAAATTTCTCTCAAATTTGGCATTATTTAGCTGCCCTCGCGGACAGCTTCGATATATTACCACAGGGCATTCCATTTGTCAAGCACTTTCTACAAAATTCTTCAATTATTTTTGTGTACTATCCCAGCAGTCCATTGTGCGCCATTGGCTCACTTTTACCTCCGCCGGGACAGGCCTTCGCTGATCTCCGTCAGCGCGTCTCCGGCATCCAGGCTGCACTCCGGCTTGACCGCCAGGTCTCCCAGGCTGAGCATTCCGCACAGCCTGCCGTTTTCCGTCACCGGGAGCCGCCGGATCTGCCGCCTGCCCATAAGCCCGGCGGCCAGCTCCAAATCCATGTCCGGCCTTGCCGACACCACAGCGGTGGTCATGATCTCCTCCACCGCCGTGGTACTTGGCGATCGCCCCGCCGCCAGGCACCGGGTCACAATGTCCCGGTCGGTGACGACTCCGCAGAGCCTGCCGTCGCTGCCGCACACCGGCAGGGCCCCGATGTTCTCCCGCTCCAGCATCCGCGCCGCCACCCATACCGTTTCCTTGGGGTGAATCCGGACGGCCGGGGCGGTCATGGCATCCCGTATGGTCATAAAAATCCCTCCTGCCGGGAGCATTGCCCGGTCAGGAGGGATTTATACCATTCTATATTATTATTCCTTCACCAGCAGTTCCGCGATCTGGATGGCGTTGGTGGCAGCGCCCTTGCGCACCTGATCGCCGCAGCACCACAGGCGCAGGCCGTTGTCGAACACCAAGTCGGGGCGAATCCGGCCTACAAAGACAATGTCCTGATCGGAGGTATCCAGGGGCATGGGGAACTTCAGGTTGGGCAGATCGTCCACCAGCTTCACGCCGGGGGCGTCCTTCAGAACCTGCCGGGCTTCCTCCACGGTAACGTGCCGGTCAAAGTACACGGACACAGAAATGGAGTGGCTGCGCACCACAGGAACCCGGACGCAGGTGCAGCTGACCTTCAGCTCAGGCAGGTGCATGATCTTCCGGCCCTCGTTCTGCATCTTCATTTCCTCGCTGGTGTAGCCCTCGAACTGCTCGCCGCCGATCTGGGGAATCAGGTTGTAGGCAATCTGGTAGGAGAACACCTTGGGCTCGTAGGTCTTGCCCAGGCGCAGAGCCTCCACCTCGTTTTGCAGCTCAATGGGGCCGCCGGCGCCGGCGCCGGATACGGCCTGGTAGGTAGAGGCGGTCATGGCCTGAATGGTGGCAATCTTGTTCAGGGCATTGACGGCGGTGACGGTGATGATGGTGGAGCAGTTGGGATTGGAGATAATGCCATGGTGGTTTTTCACGTCCTCGGGGTTGATTTCCGGGACGATCAGGGGCACATTGGGGTCCAGGCGGAAGGCGGAGGAATTGTCCACAAAGACCGCACCGGCCTTCACAATGGCGGGGGCGAACTTCTTGGCGATGTCATTTTCCGCAGCGCCCAGCACAATGTCCACGCCCTGGAAGGCCTCGTCCCGGGCCTCCTCAATCACCACGTCCTCGCCCTTGAAGCGCAGGGTCTTGCCCGCGCTTCTGGCACTGGCCAGGGGCTTCAGCTTCCCAACGGGGAAATTGCGCTCCTGCAAAATCTTGATCATTTCCTGTCCCACAGCGCCGGTAGCGCCCAGGACAGCAACAGTATACTGCTTCATATGATTTTTCCTCCTTACTTCACAAAGCTGTTATACAGCACCCGGATGGCCTCGGAGAAGTCCCGGTTGTCTACGCCGAAGATGATGTTCAGCTCGTCAGGGCCCTGGTTGATCATGCGGATATTGATGCCTGCCTGGCCCAGGACGGCGAAAATCTGGCCGGAAACACCGGGGCGGAAGGCCATTTTCCGGCCCACTGCCGCCACCACGGCGATCTGGTCATGGACCGTCAGGCTGTCCGGCTCCACTTCCTTCTGGATCTCCCCCAGGATGGTGTACAGGCTGGAGGCGATGGCCTCGGTGGGCACCACCACGGACACATTGTCAATGCCGTTGGGCACATAGTCCACGGAGATGTTGTGGCGCTCCAGGACGGTGAGAACCTTCCGCAGCACGCCAACCTGGTTGCTCATGCCCCGCTTGGTCAGGGCGATGATGGTGAAGTCCTTCTTGCCGGTAATGCCGGTGATGAACCGGTGTGGATCGGAATTGCCCTCAAAGCGCTCCTGGATCATGGTGCCGGGATCCTCCGGGGCGTTGGTATTGCGGATGTTCAAAGGGATGTTCTTCTCCCGCACGGGGAAGATGGTGCCCTCGTGGAGCACCTGGGCCCCGGAATAGCTCAGCTCCCGGAGCTCGTCGTAGGTGACCTCGGGGATGGTCTGGGGATTGTCTACGATCCGGGGGTCCGCCATCAGGATACCGGAGACATCGGTCCAGTTTTCATAGACGTCGGCGTCCAGGGCCGCAGCGGCCAGGGCACCCGTGATATCGCTGCCGCCTCTCGTAAAGGTCTTGATCTTGCCATCGGGCAGCTGACCGTAGAAGCCGGGGATCACCACACCAATGCCGTCCACCTGGTTGCGCAGAGCCTCATAGCTGGACTCCTGGTCCACAGTGCCGTCGAAGCGGAACTTGACCCAGTCCGCTGCGTCCACGAATTTGAAGCCCAGATAGTCCGCCATAAGCCGGGCGGAGAAGTATTCGCCCCGGCTGGCCAGCTCGTCCTGGGTTACGGTCTTATTGTCCAGCTTGGCCTTCAGATCCGCAAACTCCGGCTCCAAATCGATGGAGAGGTTTAAATCTCTGGCAATCTCCCGATAGCGGGAGGTGATCATTTCAAAAACACCGGAGCAGTCCACGCCGTACTGGGTGTGGGCATAGCACAGGTACAGCAGGTCCGTGATCTTGTGGTCTTGCTTGTTCCGCTTTCCGGCGGCGGAGACCACCACGACCTTCCGCTCGGGGTCCGCCAGGAGAATATCCCGGATTTTCCGGTACTGTCCGGCATCCGCCATGGAGGAGCCGCCGAATTTCACTACTTTCATATTGTTCCCTTCTTTCAAGCAAACGCCGCCATAAAGGCATCCGGGTGGGCCTTCAGCCACTGGTGCATGGCGCTGACCTCTACGGGTCTGGTCACCACGGCACCGGCCCAGTGCTTTTCCGTGTTTTCCTTCAACCAGGGGTCCTCCCGGTCCGTGCGGACATAATAGCGCAGCTTCACGCTGTTGTCTACCGTCACCTTCCGCCCGGGGGTGATATAGAAGCCCTTGCCCTGGGAGAAATCCACGCAGTCCTGCACCACATTGTATGCGGTGGGGTAGCGGCCTGCGCCCTGGCCGAAGAAGCTCTGTCGGCCGGACACATCCCCCTCCAGGGTGATCAGGTTATAATTGGCAGGCACGGCGGCCTCCGGCTGGCCCAGAGGATACAGGGTGGGCTGGACATAGGCGGAATAATTGCCGCTCTGGCAGTCCGCCGTGGATACCAGCTTGCACACCAGGCCGTTGGCACTGAAATTGGCCACATCCTCGGCTCCAATCCGGGAAATGCCTGCGGCGGGAATGCCGGAGATGTCCAGGCTGACGCCGAAGCCGATGTTGGCGGAGACAATGAGCTTATGCCAGGTGTCGATGCCCTCCACATCCGTGGTGGGGTCCGCCTCGGCATAGCCCAGAGCCTGGGCCTGCTTCAGAGCCTCGCTGTAGCCCAGTCCCAAGCGGGTCATGGAGTCCAGAATGTAATTGCAGGTGCCGTTCATAATGCCGCCCACATGGTGAACGGTCTCAATGCGCCGGGCCCGCTCCAGCTCGGAAAGCCAGCCGATGCCGCCGCCCACAGAGGCGGTGCAGCGCAGGAAGACGCCCCTCTCCCGGGCCAGGGGAATCAGCTCGTCAAAGCAGGTGGCGATGAGCGCCTTGTTGGCGGTGGCCACGTTTTTGCCCGCCAGAATGGCGCTGCGGACATACTCATAGGCAGGATGGAGCCCGCCGATGGCCTCCACCACCGTATCAATATGGGGGTCATTCAGAATATCTTCAAAGTTATGGGTTACAACAGCGTCCGGCAGCTTCAAATCCCGGCGGCACAGCACCCGGGTAACGGTCATGTCCTCCCGCCCTGCGATGATCTCATATACGCCCCGGCCCACGGTGCCGAAGCCCAAAAGTCCTATCTGCATCTCTTTCTCTCTCCTCTTGTTGGGGAAACTCTTTTCACAAATTATGATGTCTTTTATTTGTTTGTGTGGGAAAAACACTTGCTTTTTTCTAAACGTCAGTATATCATATACCTACAAAAAATGCAATTGAAACAAACCGCAATTGCATCTATTCACTTTCGGGGCTTTTTGTGCAATTCAACCTGTAGGAGGGAACCTTATGGATTATATTTCCAGCCGGGGGCAATCCCCGGCTGTCGACAGCGCCCAGGCTGTACTGTCCGGTCTGGCACCGGACGGCGGACTGTATATGCCGCGGGCCATTCCGGCATTTGATTGGCAGCACTGCCTGACCCTTTCCGCCCAGCAGATGTCTGCCGCCATTCTCTCGGCCCTGCTGCCGGATATTCCCAATATGGAGGCTCTCGTAAAGCGGGCCTACACCGGCAAATTCGAAACCGAGGACCTGACACCTACGGTTCCCGTTGGAGATTTTCAGGTACTGGAGCTCTTCCGGGGCCCCACCTCTGCCTTTAAGGATGTGGCGCTGAGTATGCTGCCCCAGCTGCTCACCGCCGCGAAGCGGGAAAAGGGCATCGCCCAGGAAATCCGTATTCTCACCGCCACCTCCGGCGACACCGGAAAGGCCGCCCTGGTGGGCTTTCAGGATGTGCCAGGGGTGAGCATCTGCGTGTTCTATCCCTTCGGCGGCGTTTCCCAGGTTCAGCGGGCCCAGATGGTGACCCAGGAGGGGGAAAACGTCCACGTCTGCGCCGTGGAGGGCAACTTCGACGATGCCCAGACCGGGGTGAAGAACATCTTCGCCGCCTGCCAGGGGAAGGCGCTTCCCTTCCTGCTGTCCTCTGCCAACTCCATCAATATCGGCCGTCTGGCCCCTCAGATCATGTACTATTTCAAATCCTATGCGGACCTGCTGAGCAGGAAGGTCATCTCCCTGGGGGACAAGGTGGATTTCTCCGTGCCCACCGGCAACTTCGGCGACATTCTGGCGGGATACCTGGCCAAGAAGCTGGGCCTTCCTGTGGGCAGACTGATCTGTGCCTCCAACGCCAACAACGTGCTGACGGATTTCCTCACCACCGGCGTCTATGACCGCCGTCGGCCTCTGCTGAAAACCACGTCTCCCTCCATGGACATTCTGGTGTCCTCCAATCTGGAAAGGCTCCTGTATCTGCTCTCCGGCGACACCGCCTTGGTGGCCGGGCTCATGAAGGACCTGAGCGAGCAGGGCTTCTACCGGGTGCCGGACGCGCTTCTCGCGGCCATCCAGGCGGAATTCGCCGCCGGGTACTGCAATGACGCCCAGGCGGAAGCCGTCATCGGCCGAGTCTACCGGGAGCAGGGCTACCTGATGGACCCCCACACCGCCTGCGGCTGGGCCGCAGCGGAAACCCACAGAGGCGATGCCCCCACAGTGGTGCTCTCCACCGCTTCTCCCTACAAGTTCTCCACCGCTGTCCTCACCGCCATCGGCGCGGATATCTCCGGCAGCGAGTATGACCGCATGGAGCGGATGCAGACTCTCACCGGCATTCCCATCCCACCCGCTCTGGCCGCCCTGCGCACCAAGCCCGAGCGGCACACGGGGGTCATTCCGAAAGAGAAGATGCTGGAGTTTGTATTGGGAAGATAAATCGGGGACGCTTATCAGTTGACAGTTGACAATTGGCAGTTGACAGTTAAGGAATTTCCTTCAGAAATGAACAAAATATTTTTATTTGTCCCGAAGGGACACCATAACTGTCAACTGTACACTGTCAACTGTCAACTTTTTTTCGATTCATACACCTGTAAAAGGAGACAGAAAAATGAAAAACCAAGTTACCATCCGCGTCCCGGCCACTACGGCCAACCTGGGACCGGGGTTTGATGCCTTTGGGTGCGCCCTGAGCCTGTATACGGACGTGACCTTCGAGGAGACGGATGCCGGGCTGGAGATCACCGGCTGCGACGAAGCCTTCACGGGGCCGGACAATCTGGCCTACACCTCCTACTGCGCCGTGCTGGCCTCCCTCAGCGAGGAGGTCCGGGGCGTGAAAATCCATATCAACGCCCACATCCCCATCTGCCGGGGCCTGGGCTCCTCCGCAGCCCTGCTGGTGGCCGGTGCCATGGGGGCCAACGTGCTGCGGGGCAGCAAGCTCAGCACCCAGGGCCTGCTGAACATCACCAACGCCATGGAGGGCCACCCGGATAACCTGGCCCCGGCCTTTTATGGCGGCCTGACCGCCTCTATGGTGGACAGCGGCCTTCCCGTCACCGTCAGCTTTCCCCTGCACCCGGGCTGGGAATTTCTGGCACTGGTGCCGGACTTCAACCTGCCCACCACTCTGGCCCGTTCCGTGCTGCCGGAGCAGGTGTCCCGGGCGGATGCCATCTACAATATCTCCCACGGCGCCATGGTCCTGAAGGCTCTGGAGCTGGGGGATGAAAAGCTGCTGCGCAACGCCATGCAGGACAGGCTCCACCAGAACTACCGGAAGAAGCTGATCCCGGACTATGAAAAAATCGAGGCTCTGGTCCGCACCACCGGCGCAGCCTTCTGCCTCTCTGGCGCAGGCCCCACGCTGCTGGTCATGACCCGCAACCCCGCCCTCTCCGGAATCCTGAGGGAGAAGCTGCCAAAGATCACCGAGCACAACTGGGAGATCCTCCCATTGCACGTAGAATTCCAGGGTGCAAAGGCGCTGGAAGCATAAGAATACAGGGGGCATCCGCCATTGTCGGGTGCCCCCTGCTGTATGTCTGCGGGAAGGGGAGAAAGCGCGTTCCCGGCTTGCATTCCGGTCTGCTTTTTGCTATAATCATGTTCAACAGATATCCCCTATGAAAAAGAAAATCTACAGACAAAGCTGGTGTTGCAGTTGAATACCAAGGAGGATTATATTGGGGTCTTCGATTCCGGTGTAGGCGGCATCAGCGTGCTGCGGCATCTGCGGCGGGTCATGCCCAATGAAAGATTTCTATATTACGGCGACTCCGCCAACGCTCCCTACGGCATCCGTACCAAGGCGGAGGTCCGGGATTTGAGCTTCGCCGTGGCGGAAAAGCTCATGGCCCGGGGGCTCAAGGCCCTGGTCATCGCCTGCAATACGGCTACCTCTGCCGCCGTAAAGGATCTGCGGGAGATGTACCCGGATATGATCATTGTGGGCATCGAGCCCGCATTAAAGCTGGCGGCGGACCGCTACCCCGGCGGCGGGATCGGCGTTATGGCAACGCCCATGACCCTTTCCGAGGAGAAGTTCGCACGGCTGCTCCACCGCTATGACGTCACCTGCGACATCTATAAAATTCCCGCTCCCAGGCTGGTGGAGATTGTGGAGGCCGGGAAGGTGGATGCCCGCCGGACCATCGATATGCTGCAAAAGCTCTTCATCCCCTACCGGGGGCGGCTGGACGCCCTGGTTTTGGGCTGCACCCACTACCCCTTCGCCTCCCACACCATCTCCCGCATCTTGGGCGGCCAGGTGGATATCCTGGACGGCGGCGACGGCACCGCCCGGGAGACCCGGCGGCGGCTGGAGGAAGCGGGGCTGCTGCGGGACGGTCCCGGAGAGGTTATTATAGAGAACAGCCGAAACTCGCCGGAAATTCTGCGGCTTTCCTGGCGGCTTTTGGAGGGGAAAAGTCGAACGGAGGAAGAAAACCATGGGAAATGACAATATTCTGGTCATCGGCATTGCAGGCGGCAGCGCCAGCGGAAAGACGACCCTGATGAAAAACCTCATCGCGGACTGCGAGGATGAGGTCACGGTGCTGAGCCACGACAATTATTACAAGCGCCATGACGAGCTGACCATGGAGGAGCGGAGCCGCCTGAACTATGACGAGCCCGATGCCTTCGATACCAGCCTTATGGTCTATCACCTGGACCAGCTGCGCCACGGCCATGCGGTGGAGTGCCCGGTGTATGATTTCTCCGTGCACAACCGCAGCGAGGAGACGATTCATCTGGAGCCACGGAAGGTCATCATTGTGGAGGGCATTCTGATTTTCGAGAACCAGGAGCTCCGGGACCTGATGGACATTCGCATCTTCGTGGATTCCGATGCAGACATCCGTCTGTGCCGCCGGATCAAGCGGGATGTGGAGAAGCGGGGCCGCTCCCTGGAGAGCGTGCTCACCCAGTACCAGCAGACCGTCAAGCCCATGCACGAGCGCTATGTGGAGCCCAGCAAGAAATATGCCCACCTGGTGGTCCCCGAGGGCGGCAAGAACGTGGTGGCCCTGGATATGATCATCAGCCGGGTGAGAAGACATTTGAGAGAGGACTAAGGCGGCTTCATTAGTATGTTAAAAGGAGAACAACCTTGGAAAGCATTATTTTTGACATTGACGGCACCCTCTGGGATTCCCGGGCACTGGTTGCGGAGGGGTATAATATTCAGCTGCGCAGCGAAGCAATGGCAGACCGCTGCGTCACGGCGGAGGCCCTGCGGCCTCTGTTCGGCAAGGTCATGACGGAGATTGCCGACGCCCTGTTCCCGGATATTGCCCCGGAGCCCCGGTACGCCCTTATGGAGCGGTGTATGGCTACGGAGAACCGGTATCTCCACGAAAACCCCTGCCGCATTGGCTACCCCAAGGTTCGGGAGACGATGGAAGCCCTGGCAAAACGCCACCGGCTCTTCATCGTCAGCAACAGCCAGCAGGGCTATCCGGAGCTGTGTATTCAGAAGATGGGCCTGGAGGGCTGCATCTCCGGCCACCTGTGCTTCGGCGACACCGGCACGGACAAGGGAACCACCATCCGCATTCTTTTGGAGAAATACGGCATTTCCTCTGCCGTCTACGTAGGCGATACCCAGGGGGATATGGAGGCCACCTATGCCGCCGGACTGCCCTTCGTCTGGGCGGACTACGGCTTCGGTACACCGGAAAAATACGACGCAAGGATCTCTTCCTTTGAAGCGCTATTGACCCTGGAGCAGGAGGGAAGGCTTTGAGCATCTCCATTGATACCTATTGTATAGAGTGCCAGCTCCGCCGGAATGCGGCTCTGGCCAGAAGCCTGGGCAGTGAGGAAAAGGCAACGGAGTTTCTGCGCCGCTGGATGGCTCTGGCCCTGGCGCTGCCGGTGACAGCCCCGTCGCCCTGCGTGGGCCCTGCCACCAATGAACTGCTCCACGAAATGTACGGCCTGGACCTGGACCGCTACAGAGCGGAAAAGGAGGCCTCCAATGCCTTCGCCCTGGCCAATATGGACTACGTGCGCCGGGAGACGGAGCAGGCCCCGGACAGCGTGTACGCAGGGCTGCAATTTGCAATCCTGGGCAATTATCTGGATTTTTCCGCTCTGGGGGATAAGGTCAGCTTTGATACCCTTTCCGGGATGCTGGAAAAGGCCCGGGACATCCGGGTGGACCAAGGCACCTATGAAAAGCTCTGCGCCGACCTGGAAAAGGGCAGAAAGCTATTGTATCTGACGGACAACGCCGGAGAGATCGGCTTCGACCGGATTTTCGCGGAACAGCTGCAAAGAAAATTCTCCCATTTGGAAATTACCTTCTGCGTCCGGGGCGGCAACGCCGCCAACGATGCCACCCGGGCCGATGCCGCAGCGGTGGGCCTGCCTTTTCCCGTGATCGACAATGGCAATCTGGTGGCGGGCACCGTGCCGGAGCAGCTGAGCGATGAGGCCAGGCAGGCCATGGAGCAGGCGGATGTGATTCTCTCCAAGGGCATGGGCAATGTGGAAACCCTGCTTGGCTGCTGGAAGAACATCTATTATGCCTTTCTCGTCAAGTGTCAGCGCTTTGTGAATCTGATGGAAAGGCCCCTTATGACCCCGCTGCTTCTTCGGGAGCTGGACCGGCGGGGATGAAAATATCCCCGTCACAGACTGTCGAAAAACCCCTTACGGGCTTTTCCGACAAGTTTTTGCAGTCTGCCG
>OIYP01001624.1_pt1 | contig 10419 bp, 11 predicted proteins | sample 1588261 | NCBI WGS metagenome assembly OIYP01 (sample SAMN03283293) | human gut metagenome | biome: human-associated habitat; material: feces | host: Homo sapiens | place: Peru | collected 2012
CTGCCGCAGACATAGGGAAAACCCGGAGGCATGTTATTTTTCAATCGGCAAGATTGCCGAGAAGCAGCTCTCGAAGCAGGATGTAGAGGAGCTTATAAAGAACGGACACACCCAGACACTCCGGGGCTTTAAGTCCAAGAACGGCAAGAAATTCGATGCGGTGCTGACCCTTACGGAAGAGGACGGCAGAAAGAAGCTAAAGTTTGACTTTGAGCATGTGGAAGCCAAGAAGGTGAAGGATGCGGTCTGTCCCTTATGCGGCGGTGAAATACTGGTGACACCCTTCGGCTATGCATGTGCCAACAGAAGCCGGGACGGAAAGGAAGGCTGCAGCTTTGCCATCGGCAAGATTGCGGAAAAAGACCTTACGGAAAGCAATGTGCGGGAGCTTCTTACCACCGGAAAGACCGGCACCATCCGCGGTTTCAAAGGAAAGTCCGGCAAAAAATTCGATGCCTGCTTAGAACTTGTAAAAGAAGAAGGAAGTGCTAAAATACAGTTTGACTTTGAACATGTGGAAGCGAAGAAGGTAAAGGATGTGGTCTGCCCCTTATGCGGCGGCGACATTGTCCAGACGCCCTTCGGCTACGGCTGTGCGGCATATGACAAAAACAATCCCGAAAGCTGCCGGTTTTCCATCGGCAAAATTGCCGGTGTGAAATTAAAGGAAGCTTCGGTGAAGGAGCTTTTGCAGAACGGCAAAACTTCGCCCATCCAGGGCTTTATCGCCAAAACCGGCATGATGTTTGAGGCGGCGCTGAAACTGGACGGAGAAAAAAAGGTGGTTTTCGATTTCCCGGAAAAGGAAGAACCGAAGGAAACCACGGTGAAATGTCCCAAGTGCGGGCAACTCATGAAAAGGGACAAATGGCGTTACCTCTGCGAATGCGGCTACAGCCAGTTCCATACCGTAGCGGGCGTTGCCCTTACGGATGAGCAGATGACGCAGATTTTCACCGAAGGCCGCACGAAGGAGCCCATCCGGGGCTTTACCTCCAAAGCCGGAAATGTGTTCGATGCGTTCCTTGTCTTAAAGCAGGACGAGAACGGCAAGGACAATATTTCTTTTGATTTCAACGGCGTGGGAGAAAAAACGGAACATGACAATATAAATAACAAGGAGAACGAAGATGGAAGCTTGCAAGATCAGTAACATGTATACTTTGTCCGAGACCATAGCGGCCGGACTTTTTGAAGGAGCAGAGTACCCCTGGGAGGTACTGCCGAAAATTCATGATTTTATTTTGGAGCTGGGCAAAAGCCTTCCTGCGGACAAATTTGAAAAAAGAGGCGAGGATATCTGGATTGCCAAGTCTGCAACGGTTGCTCCCACCGCCTGCTTAAACGGCCCGTTAATCGTGGATGAGGAAGCAGAAATCAGACACTGTGCGTTTGTCAGAGGCAACGCCATTGTGGGAAAGGGCGCCGTTGTGGGAAATTCCACCGAATTAAAGAATGTGGTTTTATTTAACAAGGTGCAGGTGCCCCATTACAATTATGTGGGCGACAGTGTTCTTGGCTTTAAATCCCATATGGGAGCCGGTTCCATTACCTCCAACGTAAAGAGTGACAAGACCCTTGTGGTGGTTAAATCCGCGGGCGAAAAAATCGAGACAGGCCTTAAGAAAATGGGCGCCATGCTGGCGGACCATGTGGAAGTGGGCTGCAATTCCGTCTTAAATCCCGGTACGGTAATCGGCAGAAATTCCAATATTTATCCGACTTCCTGCGTAAGAGGCTGCATTCCCGCAAATTCCATCTATAAAAACGAGAAGGAAATTGTAGAAAAAGCAACAAGTTTTTAAAAAAAACTGGATTTTTTGCGGTAAATATGAGAAAATGATGTTTGCGAGAAGAAATGGCAGAGTAAGTGCATGACTTTGCTGTTTTAGATATTACATAGTTGAAAGGAGATTTCACATGATTTACTCAAAAGAAGTTGAAGAAATGTGTACAGTTGCACAGGGCGTACATCATGGATGTGCACCTATTCCTGAAGAAGCAAAATGGGTTCAGGCAAAAAAAGTAGAAGATATTTCCGGCTTGACACATGGTGTTGGCTGGTGTGCACCTCAGCAGGGCGCATGCAAGCTTACCCTGAATGTTAAGGAAGGTATCATCCAGGAAGCACTGGTTGAAACAGTTGGCTGCTCCGGTATGACTCATTCCGCAGCAATGGCTGCAGAAATCCTTCCCGGACTTACCGTTATGGAAGCTTTGAATACAGACCTTGTATGTGATGCTATCAACACAGCAATGAGAGAGCTGTTCTTACAGATTGTTTACGGACGTACCCAGAGTGCATTCTCTGAAGACGGTCTGCCTGTCGGTGCAGGTCTTGAAGACCTTGGAAAGGGCTTAAGAAGCCAGGTTGGTACTATGTACGGTACCTTAAAGAAAGGCCCCAGATATCTGGAAATGGCTGAAGGCTATGTAACAGGTATTGCACTTGACAAAGACGATCAGATTATTGGTTACAAGTTTGTAAACTTTGGTAAGATGACCGACTTTATGAAGAAGGGTGACGATGCAAACACTGCTTATGAAAAGGCTTGCGGACAGTACGGCCGTGTAGACGATGCAGTTAAGATCATCGACCCCAGAAAAGAATAATCAGGATAAAGGAGGACATAAAAATGGCTTTATTTGAATCATATGAAAGACGTATTGATAAGATTAACGCTGTATTAAACAGCTACGGTATCTCCTCTATCGAAGAAGCTGAGAAGATTACCAAGGATGCAGGTCTGGATGTTTACGAGCAGGTAAAGAAGATCCAGCCCATCTGTTTTGAAAATGCTTGCTGGGCTTACACCGTAGGCGCTGCAATCGCAATCAAGAAAGGCTGCAGAAAGGCTTCCGAAGCTGCAGCAGCAATCGGCGAAGGCTTACAGGCATTCTGTATCCCCGGCTCCGTTGCAGATACCCGTAAGGTAGGTCTTGGACATGGTAACCTTGGCAAGATGCTTCTGGAAGAGGATACAGACTGCTTCTGTTTCTTAGCAGGTCATGAATCCTTCGCAGCAGCAGAAGGCGCTATCGGTATCGCAGAAAAGGCAAACAAGGTTCGTCAGAAACCTCTCCGTGTTATCTTAAACGGTCTTGGAAAAGACGCAGCTAAGATTATTTCCCGTATCAACGGCTTTACTTTCGTAGAGACCGAATACGATCCTTACACCAACGAAGTAAAGGAAATCGAAAGAATCGCTTACTCCGAAGGTCTTCGTTCCAAAGTAAACTGCTATGGTGCTAACAGCGTTCCCGAAGGTGTAGCAATCATGTGGAAAGAGAACGTAGACGTTTCCATTACCGGTAACTCTACCAACCCTACCAGATTCCAGCATCCCGTAGCAGGTACCTACAAGAAGGAAAGAATTGAAGCCGGCAAGAAGTACTTCTCCGTTGCATCCGGCGGCGGTACCGGTCGTACCCTTCATCCGGACAACATGGCTGCAGGTCCTGCATCCTACGGATTTACCGATACTCTCGGACGTATGCATTCCGATGCACAGTTCGCAGGTTCTTCTTCCGTACCCGCTCACGTAGAAATGATGGGTCTGATCGGTATGGGTAACAACCCCATGGTAGGTGCCACCGTTGCCGTAGCAGTATCTGTTGAGGAAGCAGCAAAAGCTGGTAAATTCTAAATAGAAAGCTTGATTTTATAGGTTTTTTGGAGACTCATATCATTTATGGTATGGGTCTCTTTTTTTAGTTCATTTTCTGGATTTGGTGTAAAGTGTGCAGGCGTGAAGATGGTTCATATGTAAGCTCACGTACTATGCAGCATGTTTCAGGTATTTTGCATGAACAGCTTACCTGCACTTAAATTGGTGGGTATTGACATAGCCGAACGGCTTAGTATATTATAAATATATCAAAAATAAGCCGTTCGACCTTTTTTTGCTTGCGCATTATTAAAATAAGCCGTTCGACTATGCGACAAGGAGGCGTCATGAAAATAGCAGATGCAGAAGCTTTTGGAAACGAATTACGTACACGCAGAAAAGAATTGGGATATACACAGGCTTATATTGCTGAATTTACAGGATTTAGTGTCAGCTTTATATCTGATCTGGAAAGAGGAAAGGAAACGTGTGAGATTGGAAAGGCGATTGAGATTGTAAATCTTTTAGGTATGGATTTATGTATGGAAAAGCGAGGTAAATAAAATGAGAGATTATCATGTATTTATTGAACAGCAGGGAGAGCAGATCTATGTTGGTAAGATAACAGGAAGTGGATCTGAAGATGCGGTATTTTCCTATGCGCAAGAGTATTTGGATAATCCGTCAAGTTGTCCTATTTCAATTCATCTTCCATTGCAGGCACAAAACTTTTCGGCAGAAGAAACAAGACTTTTTTTTGAAGGCCTTCTACCGGAAGGTTTTACCAGAAAGTGTGTAGCCGGGTGGATTCATGCAGATGAATATGATTATCTGACAATCTTAGCTGCTTTGGGGAGGGAATGTCTGGGTGCTATTCAGATTATTGAAGATGACATGGATGTTCCAAAAGCTGGTTATCAGAAACTTACAAAGGAAGATGTATGCAGATTGGCGAAAGAAGGTGCTTCAGAAGCGGCAGAGTTGGTTACAAAAGCGCATTTGTCTCTGACCGGAGCCTCTGGTAAAGTTGGATTATATTATAAAATAGACACAAATGAATGGTATTTACCAATTGGATCAGCTCCGAGTACGCATATTGTGAAACAAAGTCATGTCAGATTAGACGGGATTGTTACCAATGAACAGCTATGTTTACAGACAGCCAAAAATCTGGGAATTGATGTACCGGACAGCTTTGTGATAAATGTTGGAACTGGTAAAGATGAAGATGTGTTATTGGCAACACATAGATATGATCGAATCATTGACGAAAAATGTCGGGTTATGGATGGGTTAACAGTTCCGTTTCGACTTCACCAAGAGGATTTTTCGCAGGCCATGGGCATATCATCCGGTCATAAATATGAGCATAATGGAGAAGGTTACTTAAAAAGAATGTGTGATATTTTGAAAAAATATTCCTCGAATCCAATGGAAGATCAGCTAAAACTATGGGATATCTGTGTATTCAACTATCTCATAGGGAATACAGATAATCATATTAAGAATGTATCACTTCTTTATGCTTCTGATATGACATCCATACGATTAGCACCGGCTTACGACATTGTATGTACGATGATCTATCCAAGCAGTACTACGGAGATGGCTGTTTCGATTGGATGTGAATATGACATTCATAAAATCAAGCGAGAGCATTTTTGCCGGGAGTTGAAAAATATCGGGATTGGTGAAAAACTTGCCATGAAGCATTATGATGATATGCTAAGCAGAATAGAAAGTGCACTTGAGGAATCGTGTGAAACACTTATGCAACAGGGATTTATACAGGCAAAAGACATGAAAGAAAGGATTTTAGAGGTGCGAAAGTCGGCGTGGATGTAAAGAAAGACATTTGCTGAAGGAAATTTTGTATGGCAGTCTAAAGGTTCGTAAATCAACATTGATAGATTTGGTTGAGAGATATGAAGGAATGGATTTGTCTGATTTGGACAACATAAAAGAATTGCAACAGAATATGAATTATTGACCTTGTTTTATTAGTATATTTCATAAGCGTTAGTATTGTAAAAAATATGGAGATGATATAGTGAAATATATTATTAAACGGAAGAATTTCGTGGGTAATAACCCCATGGTAGGAGCCACCGTGGCAGTTGCCGTTTCCATTGAGGAAGCAGCAAAAGCTGGTAAGTTCTAAGTAGTACAAAATTTATTTTAAGGTTATACAAAAGTAAAAAACGGGAACTGTATAAAACAGAACCCGTTTTTATTTTTTGTTTTCTTAAAATGAAAATATGGTATGGACAAATTTTTCTAAATGGGATTGACGCTCTTTAAGAGCATCCTCAAGAGACATGGAACCAAATAAATCATTGACCAGCTCCGGGGTCCAGATATCTCCAATTTTTTCCATAGTTTCAATAAAAGTGTTGATTTCCTGCTTATTCATGGCAATTCCTCCTTTATGATAGTGAAGTAATTGTATCATTTGTATTTCAGGAAAACAATTTGGAAACATTCATAATTTGATGGCTGAGGAAATAAAATTTGTTTATTTAAAACAGAGAAAATAAATAAAAAGAAAAAGTTTTTGCACTGAAATGCAGAAACTTTCAAAATATAACTTTTTTGCAGTATAGATACAAAATGGTTATTGATTATTCATCATCCCATGTCCGCAACAACAAGTTGCTTTTCACACAACCCATTCACCTGTATGATAGAGCCATGAGGAGGTAGTGACGATGGAAACAAAAAATATTATTTTAAAACTTCGCACACAAAGAGGAATGTCGCAGGATGAACTGGCTGAGAAAGTCATGGTTACAAGGCAGGCGGTATCACGTTGGGAAAATAATGAAACGGTGCCGAATACGGAAACACTTAAGCTATTGTCAAAGGAATTTGACGTTTCCATCAATACGCTTTTAGGGGAACCGAGAAAACTGGTTTGCCAGTGCTGCGGAATGCCGATTTCGGATGATGCAATACTGGGGCGGGACAAAGACGGCACATTGAATGAGGACTATTGTAAGTGGTGCTATGCGGACGGAACTTACACGTATCATGACATGGACGAGCTCATTGACGTCTGCGTGAAAAACATGGTAAACGAAGAGTTTACGGAGGAGCAGGCGCGTTCCTATATGAAAGAAATGCTGCCCAAACTGGATTACTGGAAAAGATATGAGGAACTCAGTGACAACGGACAGTTTGAAGAGTTTAAGAAACAGTTGATGAAAGAAATAAACGACCTTTCCATAGAGGGACTTCCCAAAGTGGAGCGGTTGTATGCTCTTGTGGGAAAATATGTAAATCTGGAGTATACCCTGCCTGGCGGACAGAAGGTGAAGTTTCTGGATGACGGGAAAACGTATCTGGGAAATCAGTCAGAGTCGGAGTTCGGGGGAGACAGATGTTTCGGCATTCTTGCCGGTATGGATTTTATTCTAATAAGCACTTATGAGGAAAACGGTGAAAATCCGGAACTTATTTTCTACAAAAAGAGATGATAAAAATTTCTGTTTAAGGTATAATGGGAGAAAAGACATAGTGAAAGAAAGTACCATGGAACAGAATTCAATCAACAAAGGCTTTTACATAGCAGGGCTTCTGGTGCCGCCCATTGCCTTCCCACTGTTTTTCTGGATAGAAAAATTGGTGGGAGCGGGAGTGATGCCGGGATGCCCTGCCAGATTATACTTACATCTGTACTGTCCGGGATGCGGCGGGAGCAGGGCACTGCATTTATTTTTGCAGGGCCGTTTTTTGATGTCTTTTTTGTATCATCCGATTGTGCTTTATGTTGCGCTTATTTATATACCGTTTATGGTGACGCAGACATTGGAATATGTGACAAAAGGGAAAATCCGTGGTATGCTTATGCGTATGGGGTATCTGTATGGTGCCCTGGCGGTCATCGGCATAAACTGGGTGGTGAAGAACGTGCTTCTCATCGGCTGGGGTATAGATTTCTTAACTTAAGGGGAAACAGACCGAAAACGAAAAGCGGATTTTATAGAAAGGGTTACGGAAAGGACAAAGATGAAGCATTTTTCCCTGAAAGCCTTAAAAGAAGAAATAGCGGCTCTGGCGGTAATAGCCGTTTTTTATATGGTATTGCAGGGTCTCGGGATATCCTGTCCGATAAAATTTGTGACCGGAATATCCTGCGCCGGATGCGGGATGACAAGGGCTTGGAAGGCCCTTCTTTTTCATGGGGATTTCAGGCAGGCATTTTATTACCACCCGCTGTTTTTATTGCCCGTGGGATTTCTTGCCTTATATCTGTTCAAAAATGGTATTAACCCGAAAGTTTATAAATTTTTTATATTTACAATCTGTATATTATTTGTTATTGTCTATATATACAGAATATTTAACGGTAGCGATACGGTGGTTTCCGTGAATATTCGGGATGGCTTATTATATAAATTAATAAGTATATTTTTTGACTGAGGAGGAAATAAAAATGTTTTGTTCAAAATGTGGTGGTCAGGTACCTGACGGTACAAGATTTTGTCCGAACTGCGGTACGGATTTGTCATTGGGAAAGCAGTTTGCAAATTCGGCAAACAACATGTTCAACGATGCGGAAAGACAGATGGGAAATGCCTTCAATGACATTCACAACACATTTGCCAACAGCGGAAATGTACCCCCTTACGGTGGGGAAAAACTGCAGGCGGACAGAAGCCTTGCCATGTACATACTTCTTTCCATTATTACCTGCGGTATCTATTCTTATTATTTCATTTACAAAATGGCACATGATGTCAACATTGCCTGTGACGGCGATGGAGAAAGCACATCCGGTCTGGTAGCATTTATCCTGTTATCTTTCATTACCTGCGGTATTTACTCTTGGGTATGGGAGTATAAGCTGGGCAACAGACTGGCTTCCAATGCACCCAGATATGGAATGTCCTTCCAGGAAAACGGTACCACGCTTTTAATGTGGTGTCTGTTCGGTTCCATGTTATGCGGTATCGGACCTTTTGTTGCCATGAGCATTTTAATTAAAAACAGCAATAAGATTTGCCAGGCTTACAACAGGGTACACGGCTTATAAAATCAGTACATATAGAAAGCTTATATGATAAATACGTTGTCCTGCTGTATACAGCAGGACAAATAGTAGGAGGAAAAGAGAATGTTTTGTGGAAATTGTGGTAATCAGGTTCCTGAAGGCGCAAATGTATGCCCTAACTGCGGTACACCGGTAGCGGGTGCACCCGTTCAGCAGGCAGCACCTCAGGCAGATGTAAACTTTACGCAGGCAGCACCCCAGCCGGATGCAGCTTACACACAGGCAGCACCCCAGCCGGAAGTAAATTATGGTCAGGCAGCACCCCAGCCGGATGCAGCTTACACGCAGGCAGCGCCTCAGCCGGATATGAATTATAGTCAGGCAGCACCTCAGCCGGGTGCAGCTTACGGTCAGGCAGCACCTCAGCCCGGCATGAATTACGCCCAGCCCGTACCTCAGTCCGATGCCAATACGACGATTGCACTGGTATGTGGTATTGTCAGCATCGTTCTGAGCATTCTCGGCGGTATTCTGTTCGGTGTCATTCCTGCAGTTATTTCCGTTGCACTTGGTGTAGTGGCAGTTGTACTGGCTATCAACATCAACAAGACTTCCCCGGAAAAGAAGGGGAATGCAGCGCTTATCTGCGGTATCATCGGTCTTGTATTCGGTGTTGTATTTGCAGCAGGCTGCAGCATCTGCGGCTGTGTATCAGGAGGATATACCTGCTATGGCTGTGTGGGAGGCAGCTGCAAGGCTTCCAGCGATATTTCCAGAGGAACAGGGGATATCCTGAATATGCTGGAAAACTACGATTACAGCGACTGGGATTATTAATTCCGGTTTCGTATTTTACAACAGGAAAAAGAGTGGCCGGAGCCTCCGAAAGCCCGGCCATTATCTGAAATCGGAGAAAACAATATTATGTTACCATCAATTAGCTTGTTTGGCTTTTTTGAGCTTCCCACGTATGGAATGATATTTTTTGTGGCATTCGTGATTGCCGTCATAATTGCATTACGGATGGCACCGGCATACGGGGTACTGGACAGTGATTTGCTGTATGCGTCCATTTATGCGGCAATAGGGCTTGCAGCAGGCGCCAAGCTCATGTATTTTATCAGTAAGCTTCCGCAGATTATCCGGCATTTTCCCACCTTTGTCCAACTGATAAAGGTGAGTCCCGTAGATGCACTGGCGTATGCCTTCGGAGGACTTGTCTTTTATGGAGGTCTGTTAGGGGCGGCGGCAGGCGTATATGTATACTGCCGGCAATATAAAATACCGGTATATCCGTTTATGGATATCACGGCGCCACTGATACCGTTTGTACATGGGTTCGGCAGAATCGGATGCTTTATGGCAGGATGCTGCTACGGCATTGAATATCATGGACCCTTCAGCATACAGTTCCCGTACAACGAAATGATTCCGGAGCTTAGTGAAGTATCAAGATTTCCCGTACAGCTTCTGGAAGCGGGCATGAACTTCATTGTAAGTGCCGTTTTATTTATACTGATGAAAAAAAAGAAGACAAAAACCGGTCAGTTACTGGGGATTTATCTGATTTATTATACAATAGCCAGATTTTGCCTGGAGTTCTTAAGAGGCGATTTAATCAGAGGACAGATATTCGGTATATCGACCTCACAGATTATCAGTTTTATTCTGCTGCCGGCCGGTATTATTCTGGTTCGGGGTAAATGGATAGAAAAAAAGCTGAACAGAGGGTAAAAGTGCTCTCTGGAAAAAATGCAGAAGGAGAGGGGAATATATGAGATACGCTTACAACAGCGGTTATTATCATGATGTGTATAG
>OIYP01001625.1_pt1 | contig 10414 bp, 9 predicted proteins | sample 1588261 | NCBI WGS metagenome assembly OIYP01 (sample SAMN03283293) | human gut metagenome | biome: human-associated habitat; material: feces | host: Homo sapiens | place: Peru | collected 2012
TCCTTGTTCCCCGTACGCATTTCGCAACAACTGAAAAAGCCGTCCTACAAGGGCCGTCCACAACCAACTGAAAATTTTTTAGACGATTGCCTGATTTGTCAAATTCTAAGCAGTTGGGAGGATGTGGTCGGGGTGCGGTGTGGCTGTATGCCACATAAGCCCCGAAAGACGCCAAACTGCAACGAATTTGGCAAATGGTTGGCCCTAATAAGTAACGGGGAACAAAGACTTACTCTTTGTCCCCCGTACGAATTTTGCAACAACTGAAAAAGCCGTTACTTTTTAAGAGGCAAAACTTCGTCAATCAGCCCATACTCCTTGGCCTCTTGCGCCGACATATAATAATTGCGTTCACTGTCGCGGCGGATTTTTTCCTTGTCCTGCCCCGTGTGCTTGGCCAAAATATCCAAAAGATGCTCTTTATTATCGCGCAATTCCTTAGATTCAATTTCAATATCTGTTACCTGGCCGGAAATGCCACCGCCCCAAATTAAGGGTTGGTGAATCATAATGCGCGCGTGCGGCAAGGCATAGCGCTTTCCCTTGGAACCCGCAGCCAATAAAACCGCCCCAAAACTCATCGCCTGCCCCATACATATAGTGGTAATTGGGGCCTTGATGAATTGCATCGTATCGTAAATAGCCAAACCCGCCGTTACCATACCGCCGGGGGAATTGATGTAGAGGTTGATTTCCCGGCTGGAATCGTCCGCATCCAAATAAAGTAGTTGGGCGATAATCATATTAGCGCTGGCAGTATCCACTTCGCCTTCGCGCCCGCCGACAAAGATAATGCGGTCTTTGAGCAAGCGGGAAAAAATATCATAACCGACGTTCTTTTCAATAATGGTAGGTATAATCATATTGTATATTGTAGTATATTTCCCGGCAGATGGGCCCAGCATTTTAATAGGCCCTTTGGCCCAGCGAAATAGGTCCTAAATACCCCTAGTTTTTTTGTGGTTTATTTACTATTTTATTAATATAGGAGTAAAATCTAGGAGGAATTATGAAAAAATTGTTCGTTTTACTTACCGCTTTTATGCTATCCACCGCCGCTTTTGCCGCCAACGCATCCAGCAATAGCGCGCTGATTGAAGAATCCGTTTCCGCCGGAGCACAAGCCGTAAGCGAAGGGGAAGTCAGCCAACAAATGCTAAAAAACACTCAACAGGCGTTGCAGTTGGGGTTATTAATTTTTGATGCGCACCGTGATTTAAACCAAATGACTGATACGGATAAAGCCATTGAAAAGGCTTTGGAAAAGGATATTCCGGCGGTCTTTAATAAAATCAAAACGACTTCCGACGAAGTGGCAGACGAAGTGGAACCGCTTTTAACTAAATTAAGTTCCTTGTTAATTGCTAACCAACCCGCCTATCCCAAAACGGCAGTAGATGCGGACACTGCCACTTTTATCACGTTCATTACGGCCATTACCTATACGCAAGGCAAGGGCCTCTTAAACGAAACGGCCGCAACCGTACTTAACCAAGAACTGCAAGCCATTATGATGCAAGGCCTTACGCAGGGAGAATAGTTCTTCCTCTTTTAAAAAACCCCGCCCCAAACGGCGGGGTTTTTTATATCTTGTACAGGGCCCAGATAAATATAGGTCCTTTTTTATATATTTATGGGACTAACGGCCCTTTACTCCGCACAGGAAAACAGTTAAACTACAAGTAAGGAAGTTGATTGTAAAATTTCAAAGGCTGTACCTATAACAAGGAGATTATATGAAAAGTTTCAAATGGATGTTAGCCGCATTGTTAGCCGTTACCGTCTGTACACCGCTTATGGCGCAAAATCATAAGGATTTAGGTGCTAAAATTCAACGCCAAATCCAACTGCAAAAACAAAAACAGCAAAGTGCTAAATGCTGGCGCTGCGGAGAGAAAATTACGAGCGAATATCAACGCTGTGCGGCAGATTGTGATGTGCTCTGCTCACCGGAAAATGAGCCACAGACCAAACCGCAAACAAAAACAGTAACTCCGGCCAAATCTCAAACCAAACAAACTAAATCTTTGGGAAAATGCTGGCGCTGTGGAGAGGAAATCACGAGCGAATCTAAACGCTGCCCGGCAGATTGTGATGTGTATTGTATGCCGGAAAATGAACCGCAAGCCGAAACTCAAACAAAAGCAGTAACTCCAGCCAAATCTCAAACCAAACAAGCAAAATCTTTGGGAAAATGCTGGCGCTGTGGAGAGAAAATCACGAGTGAAGATCAACGCTGTGCGGCAGATTGTGATGTGTTCTGCGCCCCGGAAAACGAACCGCAAGACAAATCCTTGGGAAAATGTTGGCGCTGTGGAGAAGAAATTATGAGTGAATCCCAACGCTGCTCGGCGGACTGCGATGTGTTCTGCGCGCCGGAATCCAACACGCAACAAGCCGCTCCCAAAAAGCAAAAAAAGGCAAAATCTAAAAAAGTAAAAAAAGCCGTAAAACAAGATTATGAAACCTGCCCGAAATGCCACGCCGTGTATGATGACGATTACTATTTCTACGGCATTCACTATTGCGGATTTAACCACTAATTAAATAGCGGGAAACAATTAAAAACCCTCGCCAAAATCGGGGGTTTTTACTATACTGGGCCTAAATAATTTCTAGGTCCTTTTGAAGACAGGATCTAGGACCAAAGGCCCTTTACTAAAAATAATAAAATAGTTACACTAAACATAAGGGAGCATCAAATCAATCTATATGACAAGACGTACCCATTAAGGAGCCAAAATGAAAAATGTCAACTGGATGTTAGCCGCATTATTAGCCGTTACCTTGTGTACGCCGCTTATGGCGCAAAACACTAAGAATTTAGACGCTAAATTACAACGCCAAATTCAAGTGCAACAGAAGAAACACCGTCAAGCCGCAAAATGCCGCTGGTGCGGTAACCAAATCACCGATTTGTCCGGAAGATGCCCGGCAGATCCGGATGTATATTGTATGCCGGAGCCGAACCCCAGCCAAAAAACCTGCTACCGTTGCGGGCAGAACTTCACCAGAGGACAAAAATGCCAGGAAACACAGTATCATCGTTTCTGTGCCGAAAATTATCGCCAGGGAGAAGTGATTAAACGGGAACAGAATTTCATTTCCAAAGAAGACAGAGCCGCCAGAAAAGCAGCCAAACAGGCTAAAAAAGCACAACAAAAACAACAATCCCGCGACGAAAGCAGATATTGCCCCAAATGCGGCGAAGAATACGATATTGATGTGCTTTATCACGGAGTACAGCACAAATGCACGGAGCCTTACAGCGAGCCTGAGGCCGGTGCTTATTGGATTGAATCCCCCGCTTCTGACGCTTGGGATGCGGCGGACGGAGAACCCCACTCTAATTTAGTTAGTGTCAGTTCTTTGCAAGAAGAATCCGCTTCTGGCGAGCCGGAAATGCACTATTTGCAAGAGTTAGACGAGGATATCGCCGTTAAAGCGGAAACCTTATTGCAAAAAGACCGCGACGATCACAACGGCTATCCGGAACACTCTTTTGAATATTATTACCATCAGGTATATGCCCAATCTAATGCGCAACCCAGCCATACGGAAAAATGCCGCTGGTGCGGTAAGACTATTACCAGTAATTCTTCCAGATGTTCGGCTGACCCGGATGTGTACTGCACCCCGGCCCCCCAAATGGGTAGTGCCGTAGGCGTTCAACCCAACACAGGCAACACGATTTCTACCACCGAAGAAGAAATCTGTTGCCCCAAATGCGGCGAAGAATACGATATTGATGTACGATACCACGGTGTACAGCACCGTTGCGAGAAAGCCGAAAAACCGGTAAAATATCATCCCGCCGAAAAATAATTTAATTGTTTAGTAATCCCCCCGAGTTGATACTCGGGGGGATTTATATATAAAAAACAAACCGGGCAACGGACAAAAAATAATCCCTTTAACTGCCATAGCCCCAAAACCAACTTTTATGCCTGTGGGCTTGTTGATATTCATAAGAATCTAGCGGACCAGAGCCTTTTATATTAAAATGCAAGATGCACGTTTCTCCTAAACGCATATAGATTTCTACTTGTCTATTCCACAAACGGCTAAGCGAATAAAGTTTTTCTTCTGAGCAATTCGGCATATATACAAACGCCTTGTCTTGTTTTTTTAAATATTTGTCCCGCTCCTGTTCCGAAAGAGAAAACAACTCGGTAATTCTTGCATTTAAACCATATACTTTATTTACATAAAAGCCATACATAGCAGGCATCGCTGAGGGCGGAAATGCTTCCATTGCCACTACCATAATTTCCCGTTTTTTTAAATAATCCCTATAAAACTGACTGACAATCCGGGAAGAAATAACATTGGGCTCTTTCAACACCTTATACAAAGAAACAAAAGAGAGAAGTTCTAAACTCAAAACCACCACACAAGCCAATTTCATTAAAAGATATTTATCATACAGGGGCTTCCACAATAAAATTAACAGCAAATATCCCGCCGGTAACACAACTGTAAAATATCTCCCAACAAACATATAAGTTTTAAAAGAAATTGCAAAAGTTACACAAAATACAACCGCCAACACACCCCCCAATACAGTAATTTCTCTAAAATAGGGCCCCCAACTTCCCGTACGCTTATATCTTAAAATCCTGCCAATAAGTCCAACAAAAAACAAAATTCCACCCCAGCATTTTCCCCAAAAAGAATAAAAGAAAATGCGCAAAAATACCGCAGGCGCATCAGATAAAGAATAGGTATTTGCCCACCAATTTCCTCCCAATCTCTGAAATTTTAACTGCATTAAAAAATTAGGAATTAACCACGGCAAAAAAGCAATTCCAAGGCCTACTGGAATCATTATAAAAAACTTTAATTTCTGCTTATTTTTTAAAGCAAAAACAAATAAAAATGCACAAAAAACTCCAACTAATAAAGTCCCAAAATAATGGCACCATTCCAACATTAACGCAAGTCCGGAAAAGATACCCCATTGTCCAATAGAAATGGACTTTTTTTGAAAAATGGTACGCACCATATTCAAAAAACAAAAAGTAAGACAAACGGACAACAGCAACACTAGCGAATACGAACGGGCCTGTTGGGAATATAAAATCATATAGGTATTACAGCCAATCCACGCTGTAAATAATAACCGGGAACTTTTACCAAAATGTTTCGGGAAGAAATACCACGAGCAAAATAACGCCCCCATACCAAAAATCAAACTGGGCAGTCTGAGCCACAATTCGGGTCCATAGGAACAAAAATGCGTATAACACCACATCAGTATATTATAAAGAGGCGGATGAACATCTACAATCAGCCAATTATGATAAATCCATTTTAAAGATAAAGAAGGATCGGCAGTTATGGCAGTAAACAGTTCATCATATTCATAAGCCATATCAAATAAAACAAAACGTAAAACAACGGAACAAGCGGCAAGTGTAAGAATACAGGATGAAATGAAAAGTAAAATTTGTTTTTTCATATACAAGAGAGACAAGGGCTTCCCGGGAAAGGAAGCCCTTTTATAATTCATTTATTTTTTTCTTTTTCTACCCATTTTGACACGCAATGTATAAGGAATTATACAGGTGCGAGGACTATATTGTTCTTCTATACACTTGCCCCCAGATCCCAGGTCATACTTACGACATGTTATCAGATAATCTATATATTGAGAAGAGAAGAGCCAGTCGTCGTATCCTTGCCAAGTGCCGTTTTTTGGCACTTTTTTCCCTCCCAGATAACATGATTGCACGCACATTTCTCCTTCTTCGCGAGGGGCACTATTCACTGTGCCATAAGAAGGACATTGGCGCCAACCAATATTATCACAAAAGTCCTTAATAATAGCGCGTGCGGTCCCGTCATTACACGAATCTGGGTTTCTAAGAATATAATTGGAACGATCATACTCCTCCCAAACTAACTCATATTCATCTTCTTTTTCAGGGACATCAACATCAGTATTAGGGAGTTCCCTCGTACAAGCATATCTCTTAAATCCGCTGGAAATCCAACTGGCATTGATTTTCCGCATTTCTGCACAGGCTTTATCTCCTTCCGGGCAGGTATTATTCGCCGCTCTCAAAAAGCAACCAAACGGCATAACTTTGCTAGCACAAGCACTAGCACCAATCAAAGACCCAATATCTTTTTGCCAACCCAAATGTTTTCCAGTAGCACAAATGTATTCCGCCGAATCAGTACCGTATTGTTTGGCAATACAAGCGGCGAAATCGCTTACGCTATCAGAACAGCAATCTTCATCCGTAGTGCATTCTTCTGCTGTCTTGTCGCACGCGCCCCAACTACCAAGAACCCACTCCCCGGTAGCCGAATTGCAGGTTATCGTGCGCGTTTGCGTGCCGCAAGTATTACAAGATTGGCTGGAAATAGGCTGTGTTCCCTCACATTCGCAAGAGTCGGCGATAGAGCAGGAACTCCAAGCACTCCAAGTGCCCGTAGTCGTGTCGCAGGTTCTCGTTTGTGTGCCACCGTTTTTGCATCCGCACGCTTGCGTAGAAGGACCTTCACAAGTTTTCGGTGTATTATCGGGTTCTTCACCTGCCGAGCACTCAGTACCGCTCGTGTAGTCCGCCTTGGCGGTCAGTTCACTGCACAACGGATAATTTTTATTTAACTTGGCGCATTGTTCCGCGCTATCACAGCACAAGCGTCCGTCCCGGTAAGACGGCATTTTTAAAGTATAGCCGTATTTACTGTTATTGCTCTTGGCTTCTATACCCGTGTTCTTTAATGTATAATTAAAGTTCTTGGTATTTAACGAGGCCAAATTGACCGCGGCCGCATCCGTGGTATAGTTCTTATCCAGGGAGCAGCGTCTTTCCTGTTCCGTTCTCACGGCTGCCATCATTTCTTCGGCTTCCGTCGTTTTGCGCGTTTCAATTACTTTGCTGAACTTCGGTAATACCACCGCGGACAATACGCCTATCACGATGACCACTACCAAAAGTTCCGTAAGCGTAAACGCTTTCTTCTTTCGGTTATTCTTCATTTTCCCTCCTCTTAAAATAAGGGACGTGCGAATTATATTGCGTACGCCCTATGGCTTTCTGTCTTGTTAGAGGAGGGACAGAAAGAATTAGCAAGACACCTTTTTTAGCGGCTTTCAACTGCCGCATACGGTCCCCCTCACAGGCTCGCCATTAGATAAAATCTACAAAAAAATTAAAAACCGGGTCAAGCCCTTGTGTTGCACGGAACGGAATTTACCCAGTTTTTTGTGGAATATCAAAAAGCCTTTATTTTACCCTTTCCCAGAATTAAAAACCCGGGGCAGAAAAATATTCCGACCCGGGCGCAATCAAAAAGTTACTTCTTAATACTATTTAAGGGCTTCCAACATAGCAGGGATAACGTCGTACAAATCCCCTTGGACGGCATAATTAGCCACCTTCATCATAGGGGCTTCTCCGTCTTTGTTAATGGCTACAATCACGTCGGAGCCGCTCATCCCGGCCATATGCTGTATTTGGCCCGAAATACCGCACGCAATATAAAGTTTCGGTTTTACCGTGCGGCCCGTCAGCCCGATTTGGTAGCGGTAGTCAATCCACCCGCTGTCCACCGGGGCGCGGGAAGCCGCCACGGCTCCGCCCAAACGGTCTGCCAATTTTTTAAGTAATTCAAAGCCATCCGCTTTACCTACACCGCGGCCTCCGGCTACGATTACTTCGGCTTCCGAAAGGTCCAGGCCTTCTCCCTCGCTTTTAATAAATTTGATAAACTGCGCCAAAGAGGTATATTTTGCCGCATCAAACGGGAATTTTACCACTTCGCCCGTCCGGCCCGCCTGCAAAGCGGCCTTTTCATAAGACATCGGGCGCAGGGAACACATTTCCGGGCGGGTGTGCGCACAAGTAATGGTAGCCATTAAATTGCCGCCAAAAGTCGGGCGCGTGGCGTGCAGTTGTCCGTCTGCCGGGTTAATCAGCACTTCCGTAGCATCTGCCGTTAAACCGGTGCCCACAAACACCGCCGTTTTGGCCGATAAAGAGCGCCCCATATTGGTAGCCGGGAGCAAAAACTTGTTAGGTTTGTAGGCTTCAATCATCCCCGCCAAGGTTTTGGCATAGATATCGTCCACATAGTTTTCAAGGGCTTTGTCGTCGCAGACATACACCACATCAGCGCCGCGGGCAAACAAATCTTGGGCAAAGCGTTCCACCTGATAGCCTAAAAGTACCGCACATAATTTTTCGCCCAAATCATCGGCCAGTTTGCGGCCTGCGGTTAAAAGTTCCAAAGCGGTAGGGCTTAATTTACCGCGCTGGGCTTCGGCAAAAATCCAAACATTTTTAAAATCTTTCATATCGTTTTATCCTTAAATATACTTGGCATCCTTTAAAATTTTAACCAAATTGGCGGCCTTTTCCTTACCGTTGGCACCCTCTACGGCCACAGAACAAACTTCGCGCTTGGGCACGAACGATTTGACCACGCGGGTGGGGCAGTTTTTTATACCCAATTTATTTTTATCCGCACCGATATCGTCCGCCGTCCACTTGGTAACCTCGGCCCGTTTGGCAAGCATACGCCCCTTTACGCTTCTCACGCGCGGGCTGTTGATTTCCTTTACCACGGACAGAACACACGGAAACGGCAGTTCCACAACTTCGCTTCCGTCCTCGGTCAAGCGTTCCACCACAATAGATTTGGGCTTTACTTCCACCACTTTTTTTACAAATGCCGCATTGGGCATTTGAAGCCAAGCGGAAATCTGCGGCCCGATATGGCCGGTATCACTGTCGTTAGTTTGCTTGCCGCAGATAATCAGGTCCACGGGGCGGATAGAATTAATCTTTTCAAGCCCCTTGGATAAGGCATAACTGGTGGACCAGGTATCCGAACCCGCAAAGGCCATATCGCCCAGTTGATAGACGTAATCTGCGCCGCGGGCTACGCTGTCGCGCAAGACGGCTTCGGCTTGCGGCGGACCCATCGTAATAACGGACACCACTCCGCCCGATTGTTCTTTTAAGGTTACGGCTTCTTCCAGGGCGTATTCGTCAAAGGGATTCATCGCGCTGGCGGCGCCGGAGCGGATTAAACATCCGGTGGCCGGGTCAATTTTTACATTATCAGATTTGGGGGTTTGTTTAACACAGGCTACAATGTGCATAAAAGTTTACTCCTCATCGCCTTTGGCGGCATATTCTTTAATAAGCGCCGTGATAATTTCGTTCTTTTGAATATGCACGGTGCCCTCGTAAATTTGGGTAATTTTGGCGTCGCGCATATACTTTTCAAGCGGAAAATCGCGCATATAGGCAACTCCGCCGCAAAGTGTTACGCACTCGTCGGCCACTTCCATAGCCACGTTGGAGCAGAACAACTTGGCCTCGGCACTGTATTTGGTCCAGCGTGCGCCTTTTAATTTTTTGAGTTCGTCGTGCACCGTAGTACCGTTAGCCAACGCATTTTTGACAGCGGGCAAATATTCCGTATCCATACGGTGCGTGAGTGAATATACAAGCGCACGGCCCGCTTCGGTTTTAGCGGCAAGTTCGGCCACTTTGTGCCCCAAGGCCTGGAACGTAATAATCGGCTGCCCGAACTGTTTGCGGGTACGCAAGTAAGGAATCGTCTCGTCCAGCGCGCCCTGCGCAATACCTACGGCCTGCGCGGCCACACCGGGGCGGGAATAATCTAATGTTTCCTGCAAATACAAAAGTCCGCGGCCCTCGCTGCCAAGCAAGTTGGCTTTCGGTACGCGGACATTTTCAAAAATAAGTTCGTAAGTAGGATTAGAGCGGATACCCATTTTTTCTTCTTTTTTCCCAAAAGAAAAACCGGTCGTACCCTTTTCAATAACGAGCAGAGAAATACCGCGCGCCCCGCGGGCCGGGTTAGTATTGACGGCTACGGTGTAGAAATCTGCTTCCTTGCCTGTGGAAATAAAGTGTTTTGTACCGTTTACCACATAAAAATCTCCGTCCTTAATGGCGGTAGTTTTTAAGGCGGTAGCATCAGAGCCGGCTTCGGGTTCCGTCAAGGCAAAGGCCCATAATTTTTTGCCGGAAGCCAAATCGGGGCACCACCGTTCGCGCTGTTCCTTGGTAGCGGCTAAAAACATCGGGATAGCCCCCAAAGCACTCGTACCAGGCGTTAAAGCAAGGCCGGCACACACGCGCGAAAGTTCTTCAAAAGCCATAGCAAGGCAGGTAATCCCGCCGCCCAGACCTCCGTATTCTTCGGGAAGCCACAGCCCCATAATGCCGGATTTTTTGTATTCTTCAAGCATTTCTTTGGAGAACTGTTCCTTGGCGTCCATTTCGGCACGCAAGGGTTTTAATTTCTTTTGAGCCAGTTCCCGGGTTGTATTGAGAACTTCCTGCTCCATTTCGTTAATTGCGTAATCCATTATTTATCTCCCTGATTAAAATTTTTAGAGGGTTTGCGGTAACGGCGGCGG
>OIYP01001627.1_pt1 | contig 10399 bp, 7 predicted proteins | sample 1588261 | NCBI WGS metagenome assembly OIYP01 (sample SAMN03283293) | human gut metagenome | biome: human-associated habitat; material: feces | host: Homo sapiens | place: Peru | collected 2012
GATAATCTTATGGTTACAAAGTCAAGCAGTTCAGCTTATACTTGCAATCGTGCAGAGTGCAGGAAGAAATATCACAACAAAGTTAATTCTAACTGTCGTAAGAAATTACTGCAAAATCCCATTGAAAAGACATATCTTGCGTTTACCGGAGCTTGCAGGACTTATCGGAAAAAGCTGCTTCGTTCCGATGAAGCGTTGGCATTATATGATAAGAAATATGGTGAGGTGCGTGCTGTTGTGCTTGAAACGAAAAACTCTCTGCCGAAAACTGTGAAAAGTGAGGATATTCAGATGTTTTCCAATTACTGCGAGAGGGAAAGGGATATGCTTAAGGAATTTTCGGATGAGTTGAGGGGGAGAATAAAAAAACAAGATGATTGAAAATATGTAAAATGTGAATTTTGCAGTAAAAGCACATTTTGATTATTGAAAACAATTCCGTTTTGTGGTAAAATATACAAAAAGGGGGTTGAAATTATGAGGATTGCGATTTGCGATGATGAGGAAGTGTTTAACGAACAAACCATTGAATTAATTACTTCAATGCTTGCCAAACCGGCTGAATGTGAAATTAAGACTTACTTTAGCGGAGAAACATTACTCGATGAATATGCAAGTAACCGTTTTGATATAGTTTTTCTTGATATAGAAATGAACGGTATAAACGGAATAGCTACCGCCAGAGAAATAAGAAAAATTGACGAGAACGTTATTATTGTTTTTCTTACAAGTTATCAGGAATTTGCCTTGGCAGGATACGAGGTTAATGCTTACCGCTACCTTATAAAAAATCAGCCTATATACGTCTATGAAAAGCAATTCAAGTCGATTTTTGATGAATATTCGCAAAAACACAAGTGCTTTGTAATCAACACTCGAAATGATGTAATATGTATTCAATTAAAAGATATATGCTTTTTTGAGGTTCTGAATAAAAAGGTTACGGTACATACTTCGTCAAAATCATATGAATATATCGGAAAGCTGTCTGAAATAGAAGAACAGCTTCAAAACGATGGCTCATTTATGCGAACTCATAAAAGCTATATAGTTAATGTCGCCCAAATAGACACAATAAGGAATTTCGATATTATAATGAAGAATTCCGAAAGTGCATTAATGAGCAGGAATTTGAAAAAAAGTGTTGTGGATAAATACATTTCATATATGACAGGACGGTGATTTGATGAATGCTGTTTTCTGGAATATAGCAGAGGCGGCTAATGTTGCTTTTGAAATGCTCATTGTTTTATTGTATTTTAGTAAGCTGTTTACCCCATCTTATGAATATAAGCGAATATATGTTGGCGGATATTCAGCGGCAGCATTGGTATTGTATCTTGCAGGAGTTCTAACCTCTAACTCAACCATTTTGATTTCAGTGACTTTTTCATTGTTATTGGCGATATCTATATTTTTATATGAGGGTACTATAATACGAAAAGCGTTTCTGTCATTGCTTTTTATTGTTATTGTATTCATTTCGGAAATATTATTTATAGGACTTCTGAATATACTTGATATTGGCTCGCCAAGTGAAATAGGAAATCAGGGTATAAACCGAATAATCGGAATGGTTGGTACAAAAATTATATATTTTTGGATAGTTATTTTTGTATGCAGATTGATAAACAGAAAGATACAAGAGATTCCAATAAAGCAGTGGATAACAATTGTACTTATGCCGACAATCAGCACAATAATACTGTATATTATTTATTATGATTTGATGTCAGCACAGGATGATAATAAGATAATTCTTTATTGTATTGCGGTTTTAGGCTTGTTATACATAAATTTTGCCGTATTTGATTTCTTTGAAACGTATCTGAAACAACTTCGGCTTGCAGTTTTGGAACAAGTAATCGAACGTGAAACTACAAATTACAAGCAGATAGAAAATGCCTATAATGATATGAGAACGCTGAAACATGATATTGCTAATCAGCTTGGAGTTATAAATGAACTGATACTTCGGAATGATAAAAAGTCTGCCGAAGCTGTTATCAGAAGCATATCGGAACAGCTTGAAAAAGTAAATACGGTATGCTATACGGGAGAACCGATTATAGATTCCGTTATAAATATTAAGCTGAAATATGCTCACGAAATCGGAATAAATATTACTAAACGTATTAAGGTTTCTTCGTTTAACCTTGACAAAATAGAACTGTGTCGTGCAATAGGCAATATTCTTGACAATGCTATTGAGGGCTGCCGGAGAAGTGAACTGCCCGAACAGCATATTTATATAAGTATGCAGCAGCTTGATGACAAAATTGTTATTGAAATATCAAACAGTGCAAAATATGTTGACCTTAATAATCTTCAGACAAGCAAGAAGAATAAGTCTGCACACGGAATCGGAATAAGCAGTATACAAAGCTCTGTTGAAAAGCTGAACGGATATATGAAATACGATTTTGAGAATAACGTTTTTTCGTTAAAAATGGTTGTCCCAAATAAATAATATTACCGTTCACGCCGTTTCGGCTGCATTTGGCGCAAAACTATTGAAAATTCGACATAAAATACGCTATACTCTTTGTGAGGTGATTAGCAATGATTGCTAAGCTTGCAAAGAGTACGGCGTATTTTTTTGTGGAAAAACAAGTGGTCAAAAAAGAAGATGAGGAAGTATATGCGTATGGAATGGAGTTATTGTATTCTTCAATAATGAATATTGCCGTTGCGGTAATAATTTCAATTATCACAAACACAGTATTTCCCACATCAGCATTTCTTATAACGTTTATAGTTCTAAGGCAGTATATAGGTGGCTATCACGCAAAAACACATTTGGGTTGTATGTCAATTTTGGCAGTTCTTCTGTGCTGCTTTGCCGTTATGTCAAAACATATTCCCGAACAGGGGGAAGTGTGGATATCAATGCTGTCGGTTATATCATCGATTATTTTGATTTTGAGATTTGCTCCTGTTGAACATCCAAACAAGCCGCTTTCCGCCAGTGAAAAATCAAGGCTGAGAAAACTTGGAATTATCAGTGCTTTTTCGATATTTGCATTGGTATTGATTATGTCTGTTTTTACATTAACAAGGCGTTTCGGAATGTATATTTCATTGGGTCAGCTCACAGCATCAACAGCAATGCTATGCGAAATCATTAAGCATACAAGGGTGAATAACAAGCGTGAAGATTAACAAGAAAACTATGCAGATAGCATTGTTAACGGTTATTGCAGGACTGGTTTTCGGCTTAATTGCATTTGTAAATCAAGGTGCTTGTGCAATTGCATTTTGTCAGCCGATTCAGCCTGTGAATATACAAAATAGATTATAAACTGGAGGATTTGGTTATGAAAAGTTTTGCAAAGCGTATTTCGATTGAGGGTTTTATGGAGATTATTGCTTCGTTGGCACTGCTTATAGGCATTTCGTCAATGTCACAGGCTTGCTTCCTTACCTTTAATCAGCCCAAAGTTCCGCAGGGAATGGAAAAGTACACTAAGGAAAAGTAAGGCAGCAAAATCGGCTTGCAGGTATATTTTCCCTGCAAGCCTTAATATTGGGAGGTAACGATGAAAACTGTAAAGAAAATATGCTCTGCAATAGTATCCGTAACAATGGCGGTAAGTATATTGACCGCTGCAACAATTAACACCTTCGCTGAAGAAACAGAAGAAGCGCCTGTGCTGTATCTTGAAGTAAGCAATACGCTTACTGCCCAAGATAGTTTTGCGTGGGAAACTTATGACCATTTTAATTACAGAGAGCGCTATTATTCTCAACTTAATTTGCCCAATCACATTATTTTTAATGGAAACAACATAAAAATGATGGGTTATGGAGAGGTTGCATATAAAGATTTCTTACTTGTAAACGATGATAGTAATTCAAGAAAGATATTTACATTTGACATTCAAAGAGATCAGACAGACTGGCATAGTATGGAAGGCGGCGGATTTTTGTTCAATTCGTCTGTTACAGGAAATACACTTAATGGCTTCTGCATTCTTGTTACACAATCAGGTCTAAAGCTTATTGAAATAAAAAATGCAGATTTGAGTAGTTTCAGAAATAGCAGATATAAAAATGTTGAGAATTTTGGAAGATTGCTGAATAAATATCCAATGAGCAGCCTTTATGCAGAACATCATATGAAAATTGAGGCGGACAGCTCTACTGTTTCGGTTTGGGATGGAGAAAAACTTCTGATTGATAAATATGAACTACCTGAAAACGATTATGGCTATGGTTATGGACCTATCACAAGTCATGCAAGTCACGGTTGCTGGCAACAGTCATACTTTACCTTCTCCAACATCAAAATGGAAACAGTAGCAGGCTATTACATCAAGCTTGAAACTGTCGAGGATCAGTGGGGACTTACTGATGAATACTGGACAGATACATTTACTCTTACTAACGTGGAATACACACCTGATGAAGACGAAACCATTGCAAATTTCAGCGAGTATCCTTTGTTCAAAAATGCAAATGATATGGTGCTGTTCTATCCCGATGATACATACGAGCATATCCCGTGGGTTAACGGAAAGGCTGATTATGATAATGCCGAACGATACATCAATGTTCTTGAGCAGAATGTTGATGTGGGTATGGTTGAGTTAAAGCCGGGGCAGCAAATTATCGGTGCTTATGCAGAATAAAAAGGAGTTTTGAAGAATGATAAATCGAGTAAAAAGAGTGACAGCACTTTCACTCAGCGTAATGCTTATGCTGAATATGACAGCAACAGCTATACCCGTTTCGGCTGAGGGCGAATCTAAGATTTATACCCATGACGGATATACTGTTGAATATACCATCAAAAACGAATGGACAGGAAATCAGAATATTGAGGTAAAAATCACCAATACAAGTGATGAAATATTATCTGATTGGGCAGTCGGATATAATGCTTTCGGTGAAATCAACGGTTTGTGGAACGCACAGATTTACGGTCATCAAGGAACAGAATACATACTTAAAGGTGCAGACTATAACTGTGAAATTGAACCCGGTCAGTCCACAAATTTCGGCTATACTCTTACGGGGGATAGCTTTAAAATTCCTCAGAATATTGTTAATTGTGCCGAAAGGGTTGACATAACAGACGGATATAATGTATACTATAACATAACAGGAGATTATGGTGATACATATTCTGCTGAAATGTTTATTGAGAATACTTCCGATACAGATATTTCCGCTTGGCAGCTTAGCTTTGACGGAAACGCAGCCATTGATAACCTCTGGAACGGTAAGCTTCTTGAAAACGAAAACGGCAGTTTCAAGGTAAAGAATGCTGAACATAATGTTGTTATCGGTGCAGGAAATTCTGCAAGCTTCAATTTCAGCGGTACAAAGCTTTCCAAAGAAAGCGAAACTACTGTTACCGAAACATCTGCAACGGTAACCGAGCCTGTAATTGAAACAACTGCTGTTACAGATGTTTCGGAAGAAGCAGTTACAGAGGTATCGGAGTCCGATGTTGCGGATAACGAATCCGAAACAGAAGCTACATCGGTATCCGAGCAGAAAATTGAAACAGCTTCAGAAGTTGTTTTTGGTAATTTCAAGCTGACTGCTATCGTTATTCCTTTGGAATTTGACTTTGAAATTGACCCTGAGATGGACAGTGACGAGGACGGACTTCCCGACTATATCGAAAAGGAAATTGGTTCTGACAGATATAATCCGGACACCGATGGAGATGGTCTTCCCGATGGATATGAGTATTTTACATTGGCAACAGACCCCACAGAGGTTGATACCGATGATAATGGCATTTCCGATGCTGACGAGGATTTTGACGAAGATGGTTTGTCAAATCTCGAAGAATACACCCTTGGCACAGACCCATTCAGCAAGGATACCGACAATGACGGACTTTCCGATTATGACGAAGTGAACATTTACAACACAGATCCTCTGAAATATGATACAGACGGCGATGTTGTTTCCGATGGTGATGAAATAGAGCTTGGTCTTGACCCGAATAATCCCGCAACAAACGGTTATCCCGATAATGAATACACAACTGTGCAGACGGTTGATGAGAATAGTGAAGCACTTGATTACATAAACAATATTGAGGATAATCCTTACACTGTTTCCGTTGAAATTACAGCGGCAGGCGTAGCTGAAAACAACCTGTCCGCAGGTGAAAGCGGTTACTCCTATTCAATCCTTCAGAATGATGCTGTACTTGGCGTTGTTCCTGAGCTTTCTTACAGCGATGGACTTTCTGTTACTGATGTGGTTATCAATTTTAATATTGATGCAAATCAGACAGATACGCCAATAGACAATTTGATGGTTTTCAAGTATTTTGAAGACACAAATATGCTTCTTCCTATTGAAACAACATACAATAAAACTGCAAACACAGTATCCACTCATGTAGATGAGGTAGGTACATACTGCCTTATTGATGTAAAAAAATTCTTTAATAATATTGAAAATATGCCCTTCGGAAATTATTATGAAGGCGGAGAGAATAAACCGGCAAATATTGTTTTCTGTCTTGATACAAGAAATATTATTGACGAAGAGAGCTTTAAAACTGTAAAAGAAGACATAAAGGCTGTTACATATTATGCTTTTACAAGATATTCTGATATAAAGGTATATGTATACTACCAGCAGTTTGGCAGCAATTTTAAAGTAACAAACAAGCTCCTCACGGATTCCAACGGCAGCAATTACTTCAAAGACTATGAAGAAGCTGTTGCAGCACTTGATAAGCTTGAAACGTATATGATAAAGAACAACTATTGGGCATACGATTTTGTTGAAGCAACACAGTTTATAATGGATAATTGTGATGAGAATATTATTGCAATGTATCATATTACAGCAGATGACAGAGTAATGGGCGGCATCAACAAGGCGAAAAAGCTTACTCAGACCGTTCAGAACAGCAAGTATACAACAGATGAAGGCGAAAAAATTCAGCGTATTTATGTAAGCACACTTTGTCCAAACAACACAGAGCCTTTTGACACGTCTTCTTATGCTTATGAGCTTGCATCTCTTTCAAAAGGTATAGCTGTAAGCTGTTATGAAGCAAATGAAGATACTGAGGTTATGACGGCTGAGACTGAGAAAACTAAAACGTCAACTGATGTTAAGAATAACCTTACGGATATTTTAGGCGAAGGGAAAAATGCAACATATCCAGTGATTACTTCTAGCGGCTTAATTCCTATTAGATTAAACAAAATACTTGAAAAAGATTCATCAACTGATACTGATGCGGATGGTATTTCTGATTGGAAAGAAGTGAATGTTGAGATTATTGAAGAAATTTGTTCTTTGAATTCTAATACAGAAACTTTGAGATATGATGATTTACCAACGCTCGGTACGTGCTTGGACAAATTTTCTAAATATGGATATGTTTATGTTGAAAAAGGCTTTAATCAGCTTATGAGTAATGAGCCTATGAATACGGTTCTTAATTATCCGATTTTGCCGATTTATTCAAATCCTGTTGATGCAGATAGTGATAATGATGGTATACCGGATATTATTGATTTAAACAAATTAGTAAAAGGTGCAGTAAAAGATTTAAAAGATCATAAGTTAAATGCAGATAAAACCATTTCTGTTTTAAAAGAATATGATAAACTTTACGAAGTATCAAAAGACAAAAATTCACATTTGAATATTTATAATTTACCCAGCAAAGAAAATGGATATGTTATTGATGACTTTTATGGTATAGATAAAATAAATATTTCATCAATTGTTTGGTATGATTATGAGTTTTGGTTAAAAATTCTTTGCGATGACGGACATATGGTTTATGTAAAAGCCGCTGATATAAATGAAGCAAATGTGATTATTGAGCCATTAGTAGAAGCATTTAGTAAGCCTACAAAAACTTTTCCTACAAAAAATCAAAGAATAGGGTGTGGATTTAAATGCACGTGTAATGTACACAAAGGAAAACATAACGGATTAGATTGTTTACCGTTTGTAAGTGGAAAAAAAGGTGACTCGGTTGTTGCATCAATAAGCGGCAAAATAGAATATATAAATGAAACAGATAAAGATTCAAGTGGAATATATATAAGAGTGGTTTCTCTTGATGGGAGAATAGTAACTAAGTATATGCATCTTTCCGAAATTGTTGCCATAGATGGGCAAGTTGTAACAGCAGGAACTGAAATAGCTAAAATGGGAAATACTGGAGGAGTTACAGGAGGTACTGGACCTGATTATGGTACACATTTGCATTTTGAAGTTTGGATTGATGGGGTATGTAAATCACCATCAGTTTTTTGGGAAGATGAATAATAATGATGTAACGAAAGTATTTCCAAATCGGTAGTGTTTATGGGGTTCTCTAAAAACTGGGACACGAGCAAAGACTCGTGATGAATTTTGTCAACTGAAAGGCATCAAACCGCAGGAATACTGTATGTATTGCAAGGCTTGATAACGTAGCAGATGACAAAGTTAATAGAGGATTTGCCGTGATGGAGGTTTTTAGAGATTCCCTTGTGTGACAATAATCTCAATGGAGATCTTATCGAACCATTGTTTTGATTTTTGACATTTGACAGATAACTATAATTCTTTGGTATTGTGAGTATTCAAATCGTTGCAATTCAATTAACACGATTGCAACGATTTGATGTGTTGTTACATGAAAGAAATTGTGTTAAAATCATTAAAATGTTCAGTGTAGGTAATATAACTGTTGGATTAATATCAAGTATTGTTAAGAAAGTGCTGAATAAATTGACTTCCAGTTTTTCTCGTAGCTTTAGAGTCGTATTTAGGTGTGTGTTCCCCTGACTATGGCGAGTAAACACCCATTAATTAGTATTTCCTTAATATAATTTATTGATTAAGTTTTTGAGTTGAATTCACACTAAGAAGTACATAACCGTTACCAATGATATATAATAGCTTACTCTTTTCGTGCAATTTAATTATATCAAAGCAGATAAAAGTGGAAAAAGGAGAGAATAACCTATGAAAAAACTGATGACAAAAATATTTATTATAAGTATTACATTATTGGGCTTTACATCATGTTCATCCAATAACAATATAAACCAACGAAATTTATTTACTGAAGTTGAATCAGAAATAATTTCAAATGCTACAAACGAAGACCATTTAGAATCAGTAGAGAATCAAGCTTCAATCGAAGAAAAATCCCAAGTTATAAATAGAAATATAAATACAGTTGTTAATCAACCGATAATGAATGAGGTAACATTTGAATTGAGTGAAAAATTGATTGGCAGATATGAAGTGGCTGATTATCCCGAATTATATTTTGAGATAAAGCCTAATGGTGAATTGGAAATAACAATTATGACTTTTGATGGAATCGCTGAGTATAAAAACAGTAATGAACTTATTCTTACCGCATTCTATCAAGAAGACACACAAACAACGATTAGTTTTAGTCTTATTGGTGGCTCTGAAACTTTTCCGGGGGGGTACTTATCGCTTGATTTTATAGGAGACAGTGATTGCAAATATTTTAGGAGAATAGATGAATATTATAAAGATGAAAAATACGTTAAGGCTGAATAAATATAAATACACTATAAAGGACAACCATTATATCCACCAATCCAAACCCCCAATTTTGAAAAACAAGCCGTGTAAATGCATATAACCCATAAAAATTTGACAATAATAAAGTTGTAGCCAAACAAGGCAACACTTAGGTGCACTCCGATACAAGGCGTGTAATAAATCAGAGAAAAATCAGTACATCGGCGTTGCTCTTGCTATAAATTCATGCATCTTCTTGCGAATGAATATAGGGCTGTTAATCTGTTCTTAAAATAATTACAAGCTGAGAATATGCAAGCCCTCAGTCATGACCAAGCATAGTCCGCTTTACAGTGCGTATTTGATAATTTATCCATATTATGAAAAAATATATTTGAAAGGAAAATATTATGTTAAATCTCATATTAAAAATTTATATGAATTATAAAAAAGAAAATTTCAAGAAAGTATGGAAACGTATTAGGCAGTTGCCCATACATATTATTGCTTTATTTATTGTTATATTAATCAGTGCTATATTAAGTTTTGCAGCAAAAGCTATATCAGCAAATTCAATCTTGTGTTGGATATTAATGGCTGTTGAATTAGGCTCTACCATTGTTTTAGGGTTTTCTTCTGAAAAGCACTCTGTAGATAATAGTACCGAAAATATGAATGAATATATAAATGAATGCCAAATTCTGTACAAAGAAGTGTTTCAAAACTATTTTAAATCTAAAGAAAAATTGAACATTTTGCTTGACAGAGCAAATGATGAAATTGCTAAACTTCAAATTAAGATTGATAAGAAATATGATGATTTAAAGAAATTAAATCAGATTTTAATTATTCCCATTATACTGGCAATAATAAAAGCTTTGTGGGATTCGACATCGAATATATCTGTGTT
>OIYP01001628.1_pt1 | contig 10397 bp, 9 predicted proteins | sample 1588261 | NCBI WGS metagenome assembly OIYP01 (sample SAMN03283293) | human gut metagenome | biome: human-associated habitat; material: feces | host: Homo sapiens | place: Peru | collected 2012
TGTCACAAGGAGACGGGCAAAGCCATTTCAATTCCATAAAGGTACAATTAGAACTGCGTCTGCGCTCTTCTGCTTCCATGCGTGCCTCCTATTTCAATTCCATAAAGGTACAATTAGAACACAAGTTTCAGAATATCACCCGCGACCGCTTCCGCAATTTCAATTCCATAAAGGTACAATTAGAACAGTTCGCGGCCGTAGGTATTACAATATCTAATTAATTTCAATTCCATAAAGGTACAATTAGAACCAACCACACCGGAGGCCGTCGCAGCTCTTCGCGAGTATTTCAATTCCATAAAGGTACAATTAGAACCCATCGCACGTTCTATCTTGAGCTTGCGAGAATCATCATTTCAATTCCATAAAGGTACAATTAGAACTTTACTGGCTTCTGCGACAAGTATGTCAACCCGATTATTTCAATTCCATAAAGGTACAATTAGAACGGTCAGCGTGCTTGGCGTGTTCGCCATGGTATGAAATTTCAATTCCATAAAGGTACAATTAGAACAACCGCTTACTTCAAGAGCAGTTTAAAGCTGAATATTTCAATTCCATAAAGGTACAATTAGAACTATCAACAACTTATCATCGTTAACCGTACCGGACCATATTTCAATTCCATAAAGGTACAATTAGAACAATCTTATCCGTAACAAAATAAAATTCTTTAGTAATTTCAATTCCATAAAGGTACAATTAGAACACTCATACGGATTCATCCTTTCCAAAATAACTACGTATTTCAATTCCATAAAGGTACAATTAGAACCCACCAAGCTGTTTAAGATAGCTCGCATTAGCACATTTCAATTCCATAAAGGTACAATTAGAACACTACCATTGTATCAGTAGATACCACTATTGTTAAACAATTTCAATTCCATAAAGGTACAATTAGAACTAGTTTATAATTACAAAGAAACAGAAGGTAATAAATTTCAATTCCATAAAGGTACAATTAGAACATCACTTCTTTACCTTATTATTCGGTTTCTGCTCCTATTTCAATTCCATAAAGGTACAATTAGAACCTCAGCTCGCTGCGCTCGCTCGAAATACGCAGTCTCATTTCAATTCCATAAAGGTACAATTAGAACAAAAATCCTCGATGTAAGGTTTTATCTTTCTTATAAATTTCAATTCCATAAAGGTACAATTAGAACGTTAGCTTTAAAAGAGCATCATCAGTTTTGTCAAATTTCAATTCCATAAAGGTACAATTAGAACTCTCAGCTCGCTGCGCTCGCTCGAAATACGCAGTCTCATTTCAATTCCATAAAGGTACAATTAGAACTTATTTGTCTTCAACTTCTCTGATAAGTATGACTTTATTTCAATTCCATAAAGGTACAATTAGAACAGTGTGAGAGTGCTCGAATAGAGCAGTATCTACAGAATTTCAATTCCATAAAGGTACAATTAGAACAAGGGGAATTCGGCTATAAGACCAAACTCCCCTCGACATTTCAATTCCATAAAGGTACAATTAGAACACAAGTTTCCACAAAGGAGTTTCCACTCTATCTTATATTTCAATTCCATAAAGGTACAATTAGAACCAGCACTCTTCTGCGTCCTTAAATGGGCGGTACTTATTTCAATTCCATAAAGGTACAATTAGAACGCTGTCCGCGATATGGTGAAGCGTTACAACTCAGCCCATTTCAATTCCATAAAGGTACAATTAGAACACATCATCACTATTCGTTATCCTCCTATTTAAGTTATTTCAATTCCATAAAGGTACAATTAGAACTAAATTTTTCCTCCGTCATACCTTCAAATCTAAGCAATTTCAATTCCATAAAGGTACAATTAGAACGTTTCATTGGCAGGTGAAAGGCAAGACTCTTTTGCATTTCAATTCCATAAAGGTACAATTAGAACTCCGGTGTCTCGTAATCTATCTTATTATTCGCCCAGAATTTCAATTCCATAAAGGTACAATTAGAACAATAATGCGGTACCCGAAAGTAAAAGGAACGACAAATTTCAATTCCATAAAGGTACAATTAGAACTGCATTCTGGTAGTCTTTTTCCGTTCCTATAATATATTTCAATTCCATAAAGGTACAATTAGAACTTAACGTACATTTAACAGATATTTAACTAATTTATTATTTCAATTCCATAAAGGTACAATTAGAACCCGTTAATCCTTAGGCATAGATGCTCGAAGAATCAATAGGTTTGTGGGTGCAAAAATACAAAAAATCTTCAGAAAAAATGTCGATGCCTAAAGATATTTTTTCTGCGGCCTTACGACAACCTGCCTATTTATGGAGGTTTCAATAAGTCAAAGAACACTTTCGGAGGTTTTTCCGAACCTAGAAACGGAAAAATAGAACCACATCGACAACTCTTTATAAGAAATTATCGGTAGACATTCTTTCTTTTCCAAGAATCTGTTTGTTCATATTATACCCCATTTTATTGGTGAAAACAATGACACTATCCTCGGATTCATCAATGATAGCTTTCATCTTCATTTGCAATTCCCGAAGTTTAGCTTCAGATAATTCTCCCTCCAAAACTGAGTTCTGAATCCAACTCAAATATTGGCGGCAAAGCTTCAACATTTTGCCTACTCGCTTCTCACCTACATCATAAACTATAATCACATACATATTACCAATACATTTTAAAAGGTTTATATTCCTCTATTCCTAAAATATCTTTTAGTAGCTTATAGCATTCCAACTTTATAAGATGCTTATAGCTTACATTACGTCCTAAAGAACGATGACGGAATGTCTCATCATAACGCTCTTCCATGGCCTTTACAAAAATCTTCTTTCCCTTTTCGTTCAAAAGACATTTGTTGAGTTTCTTATCAAAATGACTGGTGCTTAAAGCATGCTTATTGAGTACCTTGAAGATGACTCTATCCACGATAATAGGTTTGAAGATCTCGGATATATCAAGACATAACGAAAAACGCCTTTCTCCTGGAGTATGCAGAAAGCTTATCGTTGGATTGAGCTGAGTTTGATGAACTGCCCGGAGAGTTTCAGTATAGCACATCATATTGCCAAAAGAAATGAGAGCATTTACCTCGTTCTCTGGCGGTTGCTTGGTTCTTGATCCCATGTTGAAATCATCGAGAATGATATCGAATGCAGCATAATATGCCTGTCTGATATTTCCCTCAATTCCCATTATCTCATCTACAGCCTTAGCATCTGGCAAAGTATTACTCAATCTTTTAATAGTATCGATAATATCTTGCAGGTCTTTTCCTCTACGATTATAATAGTTGAGGTTCATAACCATATTCCAAGCTGCTCCCTGAATGAATTTACGAGCTAATTCTACCCTTTTCTTCTTATTTTGGTACGCAGATGTTTGTGCCAACAATGCCTTGCCAGAAAGAAGACTTTCCCTTGGCATGAAGCTTCCGGTATAGTTCTCATAATAGTCGAAGAAGTGGACAGGAATACCTTTCTGCCCCAGAAAGTTGAACAAAGCGCTATTTGTCCGCAGACTTCCAAAGGCATACAGTTCCGCAACATCCTCAATAGGAATGTATCGAGGTTGCTGCTTGATTTCTTCATTATCTTCATTCACGATAACAGGCGTGAACTTCAGCGTATTATCTCTGCGTTCCATGATGCCTGGATTGAACAGATAGAAACTTCTTTTCATTCTTCTTCCTCCAACTCGTTTATATAACAAAAATCGAAATAACTACAATTCTTACAGATGCCTTTCTTAACTTTAGACGGGCAAACATCTTGAGAGATTATCTTAATAATGTCCTTAGATATAACCTGAATGTCATCTCTATCAACATCTGTCAAGATTACTTCTTTTGTCTTTCTCAAAAGAGGATATTCCAAGATGCCCTTCACGCCATCAATTCCATGTTTCTCGAAAACATACATGTAATATTTCAGTTGCCATTCATGAGCTTTATCCACCTTATTAGATTTCTTTATCTCATGGATGACCTTGTTCCTGGCATCATAGTAATCTACTTTGATACCATCAATCTCCACTTCCTCATACTTTGATGTACGTTGCGGATAACTTGATTCATGCACCAACTTTCCTTCATAGACCAAGTCTGACTCTTGTTCCATATTGATACCATTGGCAAACAGCCATAGTTTGCGATGGCAAAGCTGGTAATAGTTGAAATGAGTGCCTGTTATGACCATAGAGAAAAACCAACAGGAGGCTCCAGGTAAAAACCAGGAGCCTCATCATTTACATTAAATCTGATTCTCGTAATCAAACGCCATCATTCTATCAACCAACTCCTGCTTAGCCTTAGCCAAAGCATCTGCGCTTTCGGTCTCTGTCACGACATAACTTGCACATGGAAGAGTTATAAATGTCTTGGCACCAGCATTTTCGTCAACGATAGGCTTTGTCTTTGGTTTAGATTCTCCATCCTCAACAAGTTTGGCACGAATAGCTGCAGCTAAAGTATTAGCATTATCACTAATAGCAATGGCTAAAGTCTCCATCAAACTGAATGTTCTTGCCTGATTGGATGTAATATGCCAATCAATCAGAGCATCGGCTATAGCTGGAATAATCTGCTCACGCTGCTCTTTCGGCATCAACAAGCATTCACCAAAAGAAGTAGTGATTACCTTCCATCCATCTTCTTTCAACTTTTCTACCATATCTGATGTAATCTCTGGTTCCAACTGATTAGTTGAAACGCAGAACAAACGTCGTAAATCAATAGCTACATCATATACAAATAGACCTGTTGCTCGATTATTATTCTTAGGAATCCATTTGCGATACAAACTTCTATCGCTTCCTGCCAAGAGGTTACTGATCTGCTCTTCTGTCAAACGATTTCCATTAGCATCACGCACAACAACTTTATGTACGTTAGGCTTATCAGAACGATCAAAAGAAATATTCTCCTTAGGAAATGCAGCCAAAAGCGGATGCAAAGGTGTCATCGCAGAAATACTTAAGGGACTTCTGCGCTTTACCGTTTTTTCCTTACCATCTTTAACAGCTCTCATCCAACCACCTAAAAGCTGGTCAATATAATGTGGATCGCAAGACGAAAGGACCTCTCCTTCTTTAAGCGCACCTTTCTTATCTACATCCCAATAGAACTCGGTAGGAGAAGGTTGAACACCTAAAACATCGTTAAGCTGCTCCATGATAGAACGCTTAACCTGCTGACCACTGGAGTATGGAACTCGTACGTTGAACTGTGGGTCAAAATAAGACTTCTGACCATCTTCTACACAGAATACTGTGAACGCAGCATGCTTGAGACCTCGCAAATAAATAAAAGAATTCTCTTTCATAATCTTGTATTTTTAATTGTTATTATAATGTCTTATACTGGAAACGCAAAAGTGTTAAGAAGTATGGTACATTGTCTGTTGGCATACCATGAATCTCCTTCACGATTCCTTTAAACTCATCTATCTTACCAATGAATGAAACAACCTCTGTAGCAGCTGCTATGAACTGTTTTTTATTAGTTGCATTGAGCATTGTCTCAACCAAATTTTTACGTTTGGTACTGATAGACTTATCTTTATCACTAGAGGCTTCGTTCAACAACTTAGCCAACTCTTGGGATTTCTCCCATAATTCATCATTATTCAACATAGCGTATATCCAAATTATATAAACATTGTAATTAATATTATCATAATTATGTGCCTTTGGCTGTTTTCCCTTATATACATAATCTCTAAGCCCTTTAGGCTCCATGGCTTTTATACCTATAGCCCCATAAGTACAAGCCGTTTTGAATCCAATGGCTGTTCCCCATAAAGACTCTACATTTCTACCATTGCTCATCCCAAATATCTTTTCATAGAGATGAATTGGACGGCGTATTTGAGTCAAATTAAATGGTATAAAACCAATGGTAGTATTTGTCTGTCCTATGCTATAGATGTAGCCCAAAATTTGAGCATTTCTATATTTTTTAGAAATACCAATGAGAATCTTTGTCCATGTTTGAGTATCGATACTAATAATTCCATCCTTATTCACATTGAAAGGATTATATCCCGCCAAAGGCATATCTTCATCATATTCTCTAGTATCATAATAATGGGAAAGCCATTGACCATTCCAAGTATTAATCTGGTTTCCTTTCAGCATGGTTGTCTCATTAAGACTCGTACGATAGAGCTTCCAACCTTCAAAAATATCAAGAAGAATTTCTTTGTTACTAAAAAGAATCGAAAAGCCTCCCTGCACTCCAATACCAAGAGCATCTCCAATCCACGATGTATAGATTTCTTCCTGAGAGTTTGGTAACTTCAAATCAGTCACTTGACCAGATGTTGTAGCTGTAACATCTAATGAAGCATAACCACGTGCAATGCTTGCATCAGCTTCACTTTCTTCGATTTTCTTAATCAATTTTTCGAAGCGGTTCTTTCTTTGTTCAGGAGTCTCAAAAGGCTTTTTCCCCTTTATCATATCATCCCAACTTAACTTTGGGTTTTCCAAAGGCGAATTGCCTGCAGTCATCATATACTTGTTTTGATCAAAAAACAAGGGATAGAACTGCTCCAAAAAGAAAGTTCGGGCATCATAGCTGGTGCCATATTTTTCATTGTAAGCATTCAGGAATATCTTTCCAATATTTGATGTTATCATATTTTATAGTATTTCAAACGATTGATAATATTCTATTTTACACAAATCGGGTAACAATCCCTTTTCTTCATCATATCCTTTGTTCGGAATGACAAAAGGATGCGACCCCTTATTGAGCTGATCAAGATTTCTATGTGCAATGGAATGATAGCTTACAGGTATTTCCATTTCAATTCTTTCCAATCCATTGGCACATAAGTATCTGTCTTTATCTTCTTCTGTAATACAAACAGCAGAATTGATGTCAAGCGTTTCCAGTAACGCTGATTTCGGATGATGACAAAGTGCCTTTAACACCCATTTTCCTTCCAAGAACGCCACACCACTAAAGTCTATATTCTGAAAGTCAATCTTTGGATATACCTTATCTATCATTTCCTGAACATGACATTCCTCCATGATGTCACCACTGTCTGGCAGGACCCTGAAAGTATCTTTCAGAACATCCAGACTATAAGGAAGAGCTTCTTTATCATCTTCAGATGGTGCTATGACATATATCGGCTTGTAGTGTCCAATGGTATCTCTTGTACGCTTGCGATTAATTCGTCCAAAACGCTGTGTAAGAGCATCAATTGGAGCACATTCAGTAATCATTATATCAAAGCTGATATCAAGACTGACCTCTACTACTTGAGTGGAAACTACAATGCATGGAACGTTTTCTAATTGATTGAAGTCTTCACGCAACTTTGTTTCCAATTTAGCCCTGTCGCTTCGTTTGTACCTGCTATGCACAAGCATCTTCTTCACATCCGGATATAATTCTTCAATAGACTCATATAGTTTCTGTGTTCTTTTTACTTGATTACATACTATGAGAACTTTAGAATTGCTTTCGATTGCTGAGGCTATCACATCATAAGATTCTTTTTTATCATCGAGCTTGTAGATTTGATGCCTGTTAAATGATTGAAGCGTCAGAGAATCCAACTTTACCTCATAAACTGCATCAGCTCCACCCAATAGTTGAAGTATCTTCTGATACAATACTGTCGGCATTGTTGCCGTACCAACATGTACCCTACACTCCAGTGCAACAAGAATTTCTATAATGCGTAGAACTATAGACTGCATAACATCAGAATAGGTGTGTATCTCATCGAGAATCACATCACAACCTTTCAAATCCATAGCCATGGCCTCATATCCTTTGATACCAAAAACAACAGAGGCCATCTGGTGTGGAGTAAGGACCTTCACTGATGCACCAACATGACGCTGCATGATACTTTCCTCTATCTTACCGTCTTTCACTTTCAGATTAGAGGCTGCATGTAGAAGATGAACTTGAGCATTAGTATTACTCAAATCATTCTTTATTCTATCATACATAGCATTAATTGATGCTTGAAAAGGCAGTGTATAGAAAACTCTTCCACGACAACGCCTCAACAAAAAATCAGTTTTTCCAGCTCCAGTTGGAGCCGTTACCAACGTATGCATCTTCTTACTATCCGAAGAAATCAATGATAAAGGATAGAGTTCACTTTGCCTATTGTAAAAAGACAGATCAGGTTTGATGAAGAGTTTATCAAGCGGCATTTCAAATGCAGTCTCCATAGCAGAAGCCATGTGATCTGCCGCCATCAACAACCCTCTCCATTCAGAACACCCCTTTTTTCTGCCATCACAATAGTCTATGACATATTCGTAATTTTCTTTTGCCTCTTCCAAAGAAACCTCATGAGTTTCCATGCCAAGGCTTTCAAGAATATCAATGGCTATATGACTCCATTCCGAGAATAACTTTGAATGTTCCTTGAAGCAATCTGATGTATCATCTAAATCTAAAATGCCCAAATCCCGAACATCTTTATACATAGATTTATGATGAGCTACAATCATATCTATCACAGCCTCTCTATGTTCCTGACATACCAACGACAGAAAGAACAAGGAAGCTATTTCATGGCGAAAAACAGAGCCAGGCTTCTTCTTGTTTGGGGAAATCAGCGATTGCTGGAACACTGGACTTACCTTTCCGATGTCATGCAATAAAGCTCCTTCTACCGCAATCTGTTCATCAAATCCTAAATGTTTAGCCATTACACGAGCGGTATCAGCAACATTCTTAAGATGCTGATACAAACAAACATGTCCATTCTGCTCGCTTTTAGCTAATATTTCCTGATGAATATTCATATAGTTACATCGTTTAAAGTAAAGATTGACCATTATACTCTATCCAGCCAACCATTGGTTGATTATCGTTAAAACGATTATAGCCAACCAGGAAAGACTGCTCTGAATTTCCAAAGCGCAATTCAAAACCAGGTAATTGATTGAATTGGTCTTCTTCCATCACTCTGATTTCTGATTCTGGCAAGAGTATATCTTCATTTCTACATACACATACATGTTGCTTTGAAGCTATAACAGCGTCTTCTTCGTTTTCAAAAGCAATACATAAAACCGGATGCAAAAGAACAGAACGCTTCAATACAGAACGATTTCTAATGAAAGTTCTGTTTTTATACTCCCAACCTCTAGGCTGTGTCACTTCCTGTTGAGAATCCAGGGAATCATACTTCAATTTGTGCCTCAATATTTTATGGATTCCTGGAACGTTCAATAGTTCAGGAAACAGTTTTTTCTCTATGCCTTCTATTATTGAAGGTGTAAGAAACTGCTGACTGAATGTTTCTCCATCACGAACTGCGGTCCATGGTTTGATGAAACCAAACTGCCCTTTATATGTTACGACATACATAATCAAATCCTTTAATAATTAGTAAATTGCTCCAAATCCGATACCCGTACAGTTGCCTACACCAACATTCCATATAAATTGTTTCGTCTCAGGCTTACCTTTGATGACAACCGGGCAAAGACTTGCCTTATTGCCAATACCATGATAACGAACCAACTTCAACTTCTTTTTGGTGTAAGAAAGATCAAAACAAATATCCAACGTTTCATCTTCTTCCAATCCTGCCTCTTTCATCTTTGACAAAAGAGTATCCTTAAGATATTGGTTTGCCTCTGCATGATTGAAATTATACTGTTTAATGCTTCCATCATCCAATTTTCTCTTTATAAAAATCGGACTAGCACAATAATACAAATCCCGCTCTGAAAATTGAGGTTCAGCACCAATAGTTATGTCAGTTACAAACATACCACAAAACATCTCAGGATCTTCAAGAATTGTTCTGATGATAACCTTAATGATACTTTCATCATAAAAGCTAATAAACATCGTTGCACCCTGTGAAAACTGAAGTGCATCCTCCACTTTTCTTCCTCCATTTAACCAAGAGAAAGAATACAATGAAATCGTATCATGAATAGAATTGTTTCCAATCCATTTATGAATAGTACCAACCAGTTTCTGTTGATAATCAAAAGGAACTGGTGTAGTATTCGGTGAAGTTTTTAAAAGAATTCTCATATTTTAAAAAAATGTTCGTTTTATAAATATATTTTTTGCTTATCATAAAATTTCTCTCAGATGGTTCCTTGCCTTATCAGCAATCTCTTTCGCCTCCTGATAGCACCCATCATTTTTTTCATAGGTGTATGCATTCCAAGCCTCAGCGATGCTTTCGGTTGCTACCTCTTCGAACATATCGAAGAAAATTTGCTCATTATTTTTTTCCTTCATATCTAATACTGTTAAGAATTAGTATTTCCTATTTTAAATATCATCAAATGCTGACATTTACACCGACATTCAACATTCACGAATCTACTATCGAATTGACTCTCTTCTCCCTTCCCAATGTCTCAGGAAATGCATAGTGGCCATTACCTATTTCACGGGGATTAGGCTCTATATGCTCGG
>OIYP01001630.1_pt1 | contig 10394 bp, 10 predicted proteins | sample 1588261 | NCBI WGS metagenome assembly OIYP01 (sample SAMN03283293) | human gut metagenome | biome: human-associated habitat; material: feces | host: Homo sapiens | place: Peru | collected 2012
GGTTCGCAATGACATTGTTCTTTTTGGGCACTTTGCTATTTTGAGACAGCCCCTTTTTGCAAAACAAATAAAATTTATTGAAAAACGATAAATAGTTATTGACAAACGGAACCCTCTGTGCTATCTTGATGCCATCAAGACACAGGAGGTTTTTTATGGAACAAAGAAATGATGCCGGGAGCATTTTGCTCAGCCGGATTTTGGTATGGGTATTCGGTGCACTGATCCTTGTGCTGGACTGGGCAGTGTGGCCCCTTTCCCAGGTGCTCATGCGCGTGCTGCCGGTGTTCGACGGCGGAGACGCGGTGCTTTTGAAGGTGTGCCTGTATGTGTGCAATGTGCCAGGGTTTATCCTGCTGTACTGCATGGATGTGCTCCTGCGGAATCTGCACAGGGGGCAGGTGTTTGAAAGCAAAAATGTTCGGCTTCTGAAAGTCATCAGTGTTTGCTGCTTTATCGCCTGCGTTGTCTGCCTGGCGGCCTGTCCGCGGATCTATTCCCTGGGCTTTGTGGCCCTGGCTGCGGGATTTATGGGGCTGATCGTCCGGATCGTGAAAAACGTTTTCGCCAAGGCCATCCCCATGCGGGATGAGCTGGACCTGACGGTCTGAGGAGGCGGCTATGGCAATTGTTGTGAATCTGGATGTTATGCTGGCAAAGCGGAAAATGGCCGCGGGAGATTTGGCAGAGCGCATTGGCATTACCCCGGCGAATCTATCCATTCTCAAAAACCAGAAGGCCAAGGCCATCCGTTTTTCCACGCTGAATGAGATCTGCCGGGTGCTGGACTGCCAGCCGGGGGATATTCTGGAATATCAGGAGGACGAACCGTGAAAAGACGTTTCTTTCTGCCGCTCATCGCCTATTTTATCGGCTGGTTCTATTGGAAGACCGTGTTGGGCCCCTGGCCTGTGCTGATCTTCGTTGCCGCATTTTTTGCCTGGGGCATGGCCATTGGTCGGGAGAAGCGGAATCGAGGCCCTATGCACTATCTTTGGGCCGGGGTCACGGCTTTGATCGGCCTGGCCATCACCATGAATCGCTGCCGCGCCACGGCAGATTGGAGCACACTGGCCCTCCATGCCGCTGCCGGTCTCTGGGCGCTCAGCTATCTGGGGGCTGACCGGGGCGGGGAGGACGCATTAGGCTTTGCCTGGGACTGCGCGGATGCCTTCCTCCTGCTGCCCTTCGGCAATTTCTTTGGCCGGATAACGGATACCGTTTCCGGATTCGCAGGGCTCCTGAAACCCCAGGATGGAGAAACGGGCAAGAAAAGACGGCGGGATTTTTGGCTGGCAGTGCTGTGCCTGGTGCTGGCCCTTCCGCTGCTTGCGCTGGTTATGAACCTTTTGTGCGAGGCGGATGCAGGCTTTGAAAAACTGATTCGGGGGTTCCAACTGAATTTACGCCTATCGGAGAATTTCCTGAATGAATACTTCTTGTTCCTTTTGGGCCTGCCGGTGGGGGCTTACCTCTATGGACTTCTCCGGGGCGCTGCCCGGCGGCAGGAGACCCGCCGCGTTTCCCGGGAGCGCCTGGAAAAAATCCGGGTTGTGCCTGCAAATGGTGCCAATCTGGTACTGGGGCTGTTTGCGGCAGTGTATTTTCTCTTCTTCGGCGTTCAGGCAGGGAATCTCTTTGCGGTTTTCTCCGGCCACGTTCCGGGGACGCTGACGGCGGCAGGCTACGCAAGGTCCGGCTTCTTCCAGCTCTGCGCCGTGATGGCGATCAACTTCTTTCTCATCTGGCTTCTGTCCATTTTGGCAAAGCAAAACCGGGCAGGGAAGTGGCTCCAGGGATTGCTGATGGTCCAGAGTGCCTTTCTGGCGGTGACCGCCGGGGCAAAGCTGTGGCTCTATATTTCCCGTTTCGGCTTTACGCCTCTGCGGCTGCTGTCCGCCTGGGCTGTCATCGTCCTGACTGCTGGCTGCATTCTGATGCTGCGCAGCCTGATGACCGGGAAGAAGAGTTTCCGTCCTTGGCTTTCCTTCGCAGCCGGAAGCTTTACAGCACTGTGCTTTTATTGAGAAATGGAGGCTGCCGCTTGGCGGATCTGGGATAACAAAAGCCGGGGCACAGCGTGAAAATACGCCATGCCCCGGCTTTTGGTTTTCAATAAATGAATTTAGCCGTATCCATTTGTCATCAATATCCACGGGCCGCCTTCCGAACGTGCAAGCCACCATTGCCAGTCGGTATATTCTTCATCGGGTTCCCATGCCCCGCTGTTTTCCTTGGGGGAGTGGAAATCGCTTTGAAACAGAATGCACTGGTCAAACTGTTCCTTCAGATCATTTGCCTTTGCCAGTTCATTCATCCATGCAATGTTTTCGGAATTGCACTTTTCGTCCGATACATAGGAAATGCTGTGAAGTTCGCAGCCCTCCCATGTGCTGAAGGTGTCCGTGATCAACTGTATTGCTGCATTCATATCTTCTTCTGAATAGAGTGCGGAATTTCCGTAATCTATTTTCACCTTCTCAATGGACGCAGCGGTGGAAACGGATGGTGCCGCTGTGACATTCTGATGTCCGCAGCCGGATATACCCAAAATACAAATCGCTGTCAGAAGGAAGATCAGGCATTTCTTCATAGGAAAACCTCCAATATTTCATTTCGCGGGATCTGGGAGATGTGCTTTTTCCATCAAAAGAAGCGCGGAACGCGGCAAAGCGGTAGCGCTCCGCGCCCTTTGGCGTGTTGTTATTTTATAATGATAGGGATCAATTCTAAAAATGGCTGCCCCGGTTTTGTGCTCCGGGGCAGCCAATGCTATGCGGTTTTCAAAATGCCTTAGCCGACTTCCACGTAGTCCATGCAAACCCAGCCCTTATTGGTGCAGCCCCACACGGTTTTGTTGATGGTGAACTGGGCGTAGATCTCTACGCTGTCGCCCTGGCTGTAGGAGCCGACAATATCGTAGTTGGTGCCCGGGCCGCTGCGGATGTTCACGTTGCTGCCGGATACGGTGCCGGTGCCTGCGCCGTCACCGGTGGTGCCGTCGATATAGACATAGTCCAGGCTGATCCAGCCGTCCTTGGTGCAGCCCCAGGTGGTGTTGCCAATCTTGATCTGCTCCAGAATGTTGACGCGGGTCAGGTTGCCATAGCTCTTCACGGAGTCGTATTTGGTGCCCGGGCCGCTGCGGACGTTCAGGGTGGTGCCGGTGACCAGGCCCTTGGCGGTCTTGGTGCCGGTGGTGCCGTCCTGGTAGACGTAGTTCAGGCTGACCCAGCCCTTATCGGTGCGGCCCCAGCCGTTGCTGGTTTCCAGAACCGTAACCTTGTCGCCCTTCTTATAGCTGCCAACCACGGCGGCGGTGGAAGCGGCGCTCTGGCGGATACGCAGCTCGCTGGCGGTCACGGTGCCGCTCTGGCCGGAGGCGGTGGATGTATTGCCGCCGGTCGTGGCCGTTGTTGCAGCAGGGCCCGTTGTTGCAGTGGTGCTGCCGCTGCCTGCGGGGGTAGAGGTGGAGCCGGTCAGGGTGACATTGGTCATGTCCAGATAATCCGTCTGCACCCAGCCCTGCAGGGGAATATAGGCCCAAGTAAGGCCGGAAGCGGGGATGGTTTCCACACGGTTGACGGTTACTTCATCGCCGGCATCCAGCGTATGGACGATATTGGATTCCAGGCTGGGAGAAGCATAGGTATTGACCTTCTCCTTGACGACGGCCACATTCTCCTTGGGAGCTTCCGTAGTAGCCACGGTGGTTGTTTCCGTGGGGGCGGAGGTGGCCTCGGTGGTTGCGGTGTCTACCAGATTAGGACCGGAAGAGGGATCTGTAGAAGGACCGGCATCCTTCTTAAAGCAGCCGGTGAACATGGTCGCGCACAGGAAAGCGGCGGCCGTAGCACTGACAAAGCGCATGACTTTCCGAGAATTGGTCTGACTGAAGGGGTAAATCATTGTGTTACCTCCCTTTCTTGTTTTTCTCAAACGTATTATACCTTGCTTTGGTGCCCATTGTCAATAGGATAAGATTTATTTAATAATACAATCTCGCCCATTTTTGGGCAAACTATCCAGAGAAAAGGGAAAGGGAAGTCCGGAAGATGAAGGAATCGACAAAGATTTTCCTCCCGCTTTTTCGGTGGAAGCCCTTGACAGAGTAACCCTTAAAATGGTAAAATAACCGAAACGCTGAGAACGGGAAGAGTACCCCGCAGCCCCTTTCAGAGAGCCCCGGCCATTGGCTGCAAGCCGGGATATTGGGCGCGGGCGAAGGTGCGTCCGGGAGCGTTAAGTTCATAAAAGCGATAAATGAGAGTGGAACCGCGGCAATGCCGCCTCTTGTACCGGAAGAGTATGAGAGGCGTTTTTTATTTGTCCGGAATAAGGAGGAAAAAACCATGTACCTTTACAATTCTCTTTCCCATAAGAAGGAGCTTTTTACCCCCAGAGACCCTGAGCATGTCAAAATGTATACCTGTGGCCCCACGGTCTATCACTATGCCCATATCGGCAATCTGCGCACCTATATTATGGAGGATGTGCTGGAGAAGAGCCTGCGCTATATGGGCTACGGTGTGAAGCGGGTTATGAATATCACAGACGTAGGCCACCTGTCTTCCGATGCCGATACCGGCGAGGACAAGATGCTCAAGGGCGCTGCCCGGGAGCATAAAACCGTTATGGAAGTGGCAAAATTCTATACGGATGCCTTCTTTGCCGACTGCGACAAGCTGAACATCAAGCGCCCGGATGTGGTAGAGCCTGCCACCAACTGCATTGCAGAGTATATCCATATGGTCCAGACCCTGCTTGACAAGGGCTATGCCTATCTTGCCGGAGGCAACGTGTACTTCGATACCTCCAAGCTGGAAAAATACTATGTCTTCAACGACCACGATGAGGAAGACCTGGCTGTAGGCGTCCGGGAGGGTGTGGAAGAGGATACCAACAAGCGCAATAAGAATGATTTCGTGCTGTGGTTCACCAAGAGTAAGTTTGAGGATCAGGCCCTCAAGTGGGAGTCTCCCTGGGGCGTTGGCTATCCCGGCTGGCACATCGAATGCTCTTGCATCTCCATGAAGCACCTGGGCGAGTATCTGGACATCCACTGCGGCGGCATTGACAATGCCTTCCCCCACCATACCAACGAAATCGCCCAGTCCGAAAGCTACCTGGGCCATCCCTGGTGCAATTACTGGTTCCATGTGCACCACCTGAATACGGACAGCGGCAAGATGAGCAAGTCCAAGGGGGAATTCCTGACGGTTTCCCTGCTCCAGGACAAGGGCTACGACCCCATGGCCTACCGCTATTTCTGCCTGCAGAGCCACTACCGCCGGAATCTGGTGTTCTCCTGGGAAAACCTGGACAATGCTGCCGGGGCCTATGAAAAGCTCATTGCCAGAATCGCAGCCCTGAAGCAGGACGGCGAAGTGGATATGGCCGTTTACGAAAAGCTGAAGGAAAAGTTCCTGGGTGCGCTGAACGGGGACCTGAATACCTCTCTGGCCATTACGGCCCTCTATGATGTATTAAAGGAAAAGACCAACGATGCCACCAAGCTCTTTGCTCTGGCGGACTTTGACAAGGTGGTCTCCCTGAATTTGATTTCCGCTGCCGAGGCCCTGCGCAAGAAGCAGGAGGCCGAGGAGGCCGCCAATGCCGATCCGGAAATTGACGCCCTGGTGGCGGCAAGAACCGATGCCAAGAAGGCAAAGAATTTTGCCGAGGCAGACCGCATCCGGGATCAGCTGAAAGCCATGGGTGTGGAAATCATCGATACGCCCCAGGGCGCGAAATGGAGAAAAGTATGAAGCTCATGATTTTAGACGGCAATAGCGTCATTAACCGGGCCTATTTTGGGGTAAAGCCCCTGACCACCCGGGACGGACTCTATACCCACGCCGTCTATGGCTTCCTGAATATCTTAGAGCGCATGGAGAAGGAGGAGAGCCCGGACGCTGTCTGCGTGGCCTTCGATCTCCACGGCCCCACCTTCCGGCATGCGCGCTACGAGGGCTATAAAGCTAACCGCCACGGAATGCCTGAGGAACTGGCCCAGCAGATGCCGGTTATGAAGCAGGTGCTCACCGCCATGAACATCCCCATCTACTCTGCCCAGGGCTGGGAGGCCGACGACGTCATCGGCACCGTGGGCAAAAAATGCGGCCAGGAAAATTGGGACTGCGTTGTCGTCACCGGTGACCGGGATTCCTTGCAGCTCATTGACGACCATGTGAAGATCAAGCTGGTCATCTCCAAGCCCGGCCAGACCACGGCAACCCTCTACGATGAAGCCAAATTCCGGGAGGAATACGGCTTCGCACCCAAGCGCATGGTGGATTTGAAAGCCCTCATGGGGGATTCTTCCGACAATATCCCCGGTGTGGCCGGGGTAGGTCCCAAGACGGCCACGGACCTGCTGCTGAAATTCGGCACCCTGGACGGAGTCTATGCCAATCTGGAGGATGCCTCCATCCGCCCCAAGCTTCGGGAGAAGCTGGAGGCGGGGAAGGACAGCGCTTACCTTTCCTATGAGCTGGCAACCATCATTCCAGAGGCACCCATCGAATTTGAGCCTGCGGACGCGGTCCGCAGGGAATACAACAAGCCGGAGCTCTATGCCCTGTTCCAGAAGCTGGAATTCGTCCGACTGATCGACCGCTACGGTCTCCGGGGCGCAGCAGCGGAAGCGGCAATTCCTGCAAAGGCAGATGTGAAGAGTCTGCCCAAGGCGGAGGTCCTGCCGGAGAGGCTATCCAAGTGCGCCCTCTATTTTGCGCCGGACGGCAGCCTGGGCATTGCCTGGGAAGATGGCGTGTGCGCTTTGACGCCTATGGAACTGCACATGGCGGCGCTGCCGCAAATGGAGGCGCTGGTGCTCCACGATGCCAGGGCCGCCATGCACCGGCTGGAAGAGGCGGGCATTGCCTATGGCAGCGTGTGCTTCGACACGGCGCTTGCCGCCTATGACCTGAACCCCTCCCAGTCGGACTATCCCGTTTCCAAGTTGGCAACCACATTCCTGGGCAAAACCGTGGAGGATGGGGATGCCGCAGCCTGTGCCGAAGCCGTCTGGCTTCTGGCAGAGCCGCTGAAGCAGGAGCTGGAAAAGCAGGGCGAGACAGCGCTTTACAATGAGATCGAGCTGCCCCTGTGCGCCGTGCTCTACCGAATGGAGCGGCTGGGCATTGCCATTGACCGGAACCAGCTGGCCCAGTTCGGCAAAATGCTGGAAGAGCGGATCGCGGACTGCGAGGCATTGATTTACGGCTATTCCGATGGCCCTTTCAATATCCAGTCGCCCAAGCAGCTGGGAACCCTGCTCTTCGAAAAGCTGGGCCTGCCCGCCGGGAAGAAGACCAAAACCGGCTATTCCACCAATGCCGATGTGCTGGAAAAGCTCAGGGACAAGCACCCCATTATTCCGGCCATTATGGACTACCGGATGCTGACCAAACTCAAGGGCACCTATGCCGACGGCCTGATGAAGGTTATTGGCCCCGATGGGCGTATTCACACCACCTTCCAGAATCTGGTGACGGCCACCGGGCGGCTTTCCTCCACAGACCCCAATCTGCAGAATATCCCCGTCCGGACGGACCTGGGCGCGGAGATCCGGAAGATGTTCGTCCCGAAGCCGGGCTGCGTGCTGGTAGATGCGGACTACAGCCAGATCGAGCTGCGTGTGCTTGCCCATATTGCGGACGATAAAACCATGCAGCGGGCATTCTGTGACGGCCTGGACATTCACACGGCTACGGCCAGTCAGGTCTTTGGCGTGCCTGCGGACCAGGTGACGCCCCTGCAGCGCCGCCACGCCAAGGCGGTGAACTTTGGCATTGTCTACGGTATTTCCGAATTCTCCCTGGCGGAGGACATCGGCGTCAGCCGGTACGAGGCCAGAGACTATATCGACAGCTACCTTGCCAATTACCATGGCGTTCGGGACTATATGAAAAAAGTGGTGGAGGATGCCAAGGAGCGGGGCTACACCGAGACTCTTTATGGCCGACGCCGATATATCCCGGAGCTAAAGAGCAGCAATTTCAATGTCCGCCAGAGCGCGGAACGCATCGCCCTGAATACCCCCATCCAGGGCACCGCCGCAGATCTTATCAAGCTCGCCATGATTCGGGTGGACAGGGCGCTGCGGGAGAGCTTCCCCGAGGCGAAGCTTCTGCTCCAGGTCCACGATGAGCTCATCGTGGAGTGCCCGGAGGACCAGGCTCCCCAGGTGGCGGCGCTGGTCAGCCGGGAGATGGAAAACGTGGCCCAGCTGAAAGTGCCTCTGACGGCAGAGGCCAAGTTTGGAAAAAGCTGGTACGATGCCAAATGATCGAAATCATAGAAATGCAACCCTTCCATGTGCCCTGGATTGCCGAGCTGGAAAAAATCTGCTTTCATGACCCCTGGAGCGAACGAAGCATCGCTTCGGAACTGGAAAACCCATTGTCCCATTGGCTGGTTGCCATGGATGGGGAGAAGCTGGTTGGCTATGTAGGCTCCCAGACGGTGCTGGGGGAGACGGACATGATGAATGTGGCCGTTTGCCCGGACTACCGGCGGCAGGGAATCGCGGAAGGCCTGATCCTTGCCCTGATTGCTGATCTGAAAACCCGGGAAAGCCATTGCCTGACCCTGGAGGTCCGGGATTCCAACGCCTCCGCCCGGGCTCTGTATGAAAAACTGGGCTTTTCGGAAATCGGGCGGCGGAAGAATTACTATCGCAGCCCCAAAGAAGACGCGCTGATCCTTCGAAAGGAGTGGAGCTTATGAATATTTTGTCGGTGGAGTCCTCCTGTGATGAGACTGCCGTTGCCATTGTCAGAGACGGCCGGGAGGTGCTGACGGACTGCATCGCCTCTCAGGTGGACCTGCACAGGCTCTATGGCGGTGTGGTGCCGGAGATTGCCTCCCGGAAGCACATCGAGGCCATTTACGGTCTGGCAGACCAGGCGCTCATCAACACGGGCCTGACCCGGGATGACATTGATGCCGTGGCGGTGACCTATGCCCCGGGGCTGATTGGCGCCGTGCTGGTGGGCGTGAACTTCGCGAAAGCCGCTGCCTTCGCCATGGACAAGCCCCTGATCCCGGTGCACCACATCCGGGGCCACATTGCGGCCAACTACCTGGCCTATCCCGATTTGGAGCCGCCCTTTTTGTGCCTGGTGGTCTCCGGCGGACATACCATGATCGTGAATGTGCTGGACTATACGAAGATGGAGATTCTGGGCACATCCCTGGACGATGCGGCAGGGGAGTGCTTCGATAAGGTGGCCCGGGTTCTGGGAATGCCCTATCCCGGCGGTGCGGCCCTGGACAAAATGGCCCAGACCGGCAATGAGCATACCTACAGTCTGCCCCGCAGCAAGCCTGGTGAGAATCCCTACAATATGAGCTTCTCAGGTCTCAAGACTGCCGCCCTGAACCTGATCCACCACGCCGAGCAGCTGGGGGAGGAGATCCGTATTCCGGACCTGTGCGCCGCCTTCTCTGCGGCGGTATCCGACACTTTGGTGCCCCGGGTAGAGCTTGCCATCCGTGAGACCGGCTGCAAGAAAATCGCCGTTGCAGGCGGTGTAGCGGCCAATTCCCGGATTCGGCGGGACATTCTGGCCGCAGCGGAAAAGCTGGGGGCTCAGGTCTATATGCCCCCGCTGAAGCTCTGCGGGGACAATGGCGCCATGATCGGCGCCCAGGCCTATTATGAGTACCTAGCCGGAAACGTTGCGGATATGTCCCTGAATGCCTACGCAACGAAATCCATTCTGGGAGAGGCGCTGTGATGCTGCTGATTGCAAAATCCCTGGGGGGGCTTTCTTTTCCCAAGCTCATGGAGGTTTACGTGGAGGGCAACCGGGAAAACGGGGCGGACCGCTACCCCGGGGAAACCCCGGACCGGCAGCTGGCCCTTGCAGAGGAGGACTTCCGGGAATACCTCAGCCAGGTGTTTTTTGCCCCAGAGGGCGCCGCGTATTTCATCCTTGAGGAGGCAGGGCGCTACGTCAGCGCCCTGCGCTTGGAGCCCTATGAGGACGGCCTCTTGCTGGAAGCCCTGGAAACCGCCCCGGAAGAGCGCCGAAAGGGCTATGCCGCCCGCTTGATTTGTGAAACGGCGGCGCATTTGAAAAAAAGCGGCCCAATCCGTCTGTATTCCCATGTACTGCGGGGGAACACCGCTTCGCTGCGTACCCACGAAAAATGCGGCTTCCGGCAGATTTCCGACTGCGCCCGGTATATTGACGGCTCCGTAAACCGTCGGGCGGTGACGCTATTATACACGGGAAATTGAAAAAACAGGAAAAAAAGCTTGACAAATAGGCAATCGTGTAGTATCATATAAAAGCTGTCTGTGAGACGGCACGAAGCGAGCAGCGTATGGAGAAGTCGCGTAGCTGGCCGAGCGCGCACGATTGGAAATCGTGTATACCCCA
>OIYP01001631.1_pt1 | contig 10375 bp, 7 predicted proteins | sample 1588261 | NCBI WGS metagenome assembly OIYP01 (sample SAMN03283293) | human gut metagenome | biome: human-associated habitat; material: feces | host: Homo sapiens | place: Peru | collected 2012
AGATTTCCTTATAGCGTTCTATGTTCGATTCGTTGATCTGGGCGCCCAAGTGAGCAAGACAACCGAAACGGTAAACGACAAATACCGTTCTTCCAAGAAGCTCCACTCGCAGTGGGACTCTCGTATGATCTTCGGATTGTTCGTCAGCATACTTTTCTATGGCATCATAGCCATTCTGCTGAACTTGCTCGCAATACGCTTTCTGATGCCGAAGAAATTCCGCACCGAACAGTTCATGCTGAAACGTCCGTGCATCATGATGGCGACATCCACAATAACATTTGCCATTCTTATCGGCATCATACGCAGCACGGTGAACCAGAATTTCATCACCATGGCGAGCAACCTGCTCGTTGAATATGCCTGGCTGCTTGGCGTAATCCTGATATCTCTGCTTCTGAGGGTAGACGGAAAACAGATAAAGAGCGCCTTCCGCATCTACTCACCGCTAACGTTGGTGGGATTCATAGTGATAACATTCCGCATCACGCTGGTGCCTAACGACTTGGTAAACCTGATTTTCCCTCCGGTCCTATTGCTCTGCACACTATGGCAATGGAACGTGATAAGAAGACACAACGAGAAGATACCCCGGTCTGATATGTTCCTGACATACATCTCATTGCTGGTATTCGCGACGAGCGTCGTGTGCTCATGGATAGGATTCACTCTCCTCAGCGTGCAGATGTTGATTTGGTGGATAATGCAGCTCACCTGCATCCTGACAATCAGCTGCCTGGCAAGTTGGATGAGCGAATACGCCGCAAAGCATCATCTTGAGGAGAAACCTATAAACAAGACATGGATATACAGACTGCTTCTGAAAGTCATAATCCCCTTGATGGCAATCTCTTCCATACTGATTTCCATATATTGGGCTGCCGACGTCTTCAACCTCAGCGACCAGATGATGCGCATCTTCACCACCCGTTTCATCGACGTCAGCAACTTCAGCGTCAGCATATCATCCATCGCCACGGTATTGGCACTATGGTTTGTTTTCGCTTATATCAGTTATATAACGATAGAATTCATGCGACTGCACCTGATGAACATAGACTCTCGCACGGCTGCCAGCCGCAACGTGATGGGAAAGAACATCGTGCAGGTTGTAGTCTGGGGCACATGGCTGCTGATAAGCCTCGCCATTCTCCATGTGAGCAACACTTGGCTGGTTGTCGTTTCGGGTGGTCTGTCCACTGGTGTCGGCTTCGCATCCAAGGATATTCTCGAAAACATATACTATGGAATATCGCTAATGGCTGGCCGTATCAACATCGGTGACTGGATAGAGTGTGACGGCACTCGAGGAAAAGTGAGCAGCATAAGCTACACAAGCACTATGATAGAAGCCACCGACGGTTCGGTGATCGCATTCCAGAACTCCCAGCTGTTCACCAAGAACTACAAGAATCTGACCCGCAACCATGGTTACGAGCTTTCTGTAGTAAACTTCGGAGTGGGCTATGGCACTAATGTGGAGAAAATGAAAAAAGTCGTTACCGACGCCATCGAGAAACTTCATATTCCCTATATCGACAAAGAGAAACAGCCAAGCGTACTGTTCAAGGAATTCGGCGACAACAGCATAAACTTCAAATTCGTATGCTGGGTTGACGTAACGAAACAGGTCGTTACAGAGAGCATGATCATGGAGTGCATCTACAACACGCTCAACGAAAACGACATAGAAATGCCATTCCCGAAACGCGATGTTTACATCAAGGAAATGGCAAAGTAAACAGACTATCCAATAAAATTATGACCTCGGAACATATACTCCGGGGTCATTGTTTTATCTGGTAACGGAACATACACAAACCAGATCAAAATAAGATACTCAAGTTTCTGATTTAGATAACGCCGAAATGCTCCAGCGCATTCTTCACACCGTCATCATCAACTGAAGTAGTGATATAATCAGCAGCAGCCCTCGCCTCGTCACCGGCATTTCCCATTGCCACACCGATTCCCGCACGCCGCAATATCGACTCATCGTTTCCGCCATCGCCAAAAGCCATGGTTTCCGAAATGTTGAGGTCCAGATATTGCGCCATTGCTTCAAGTCCTTTTCCCTTGTCAGCCTGCTCTGCCGTAATATCCGTAAATGCAGGATTCCAACGTCCCGACACGCAGCCCGGCATCTTCTCCATGATTTCCTTTTCATATTCCGCAGAGAAGAAGGGCGTAAGCTGAAGAATCTGCTCATTCCTCATAATGTCCTTCACATCGATATCCATATCGATATTCTGGACAGCGAGATCCCTCACGAACACATCATAATACACCTGTTTGGGATTATACACGCCAATTCTCTTCTCACCAACCACGATGCAGGTATAGTCCTTCTTTTCGGCATCCGCCATCATGACATCAACATCTGCCATGGGGATTGGATTGCAGCATATCGCCTTGCCATCCACTATGCAGAGTGCTCCATTGGTCGTTATATATCCATCTATGTATTGTTCTATAGCCTTCAGATTCGTAATTATAGGCAACGGTCTGCCCGTAGAGATAAACACCCCTACCCCATTAGCCTTTGCCTGGGCTATGGCATCGACAGTAGACTGTGGTATCTGGTGTGTCTTGAAGCTTACCAGCGTACCGTCTATATCGAAAAACAATGCTTTTACGTTGTCGTTCTTCACTTTAAAACAAATAAAAAGCAATCGGCTGCGACAATGAGCGTTTTTTTAATGCTACACTCCGCAACCGATTGATAGTTGATTAAAAATTAGTGTTCAATATTCTTTGCAATCGCACTTGCGCCCAGAACTGCAGCTCCGGCGCCGTCGAGTGAGCTGACAAGGAATTTTGCCTTTCCACGGAAAATTCCCAACACGTTCTCTTCATAACCCTTTATCAATGGCTTCATAAGCAAGTCGCCAGCCTTTGTCAGTCCGCCGAAGAACACGAATGCCTCCGGACTGCAGAATGTCATGAAGTCGGCACAAGCCTCGCCGAGCATCTTTCCAGTAAACTCATACACTCTGAGAGAGAGAGCGTCGCCTTTGGCAGCAGCTTTTGAAACATCCAGAGATGTGATCTCCTCTGGATTCATGTCGCGCAACAACGATGGTTCGTTGGATGTTTCCAGAAATTCTCTTGCCGTGCGTGCCACTCCTGTAGCAGAGCAATACGCCTCAAGACATCCCTTTCTGCCACAACCGCAAGTTCTGCCATTCTCTCTGCGCATGATGACGTGACCGAGCTCACCGGCCATACCGTCAGAACCATACACCATCTGTCCGTTGATGACGATACCAGCCCCCACTCCCGTGCCAAGGGTAATCATGATGAAGTTCTTCATTCCCTTTGCCACGCCATAAGTCATCTCGCCGAGAGCTGCGGCATTGGCGTCGTTTGTTATAGCCACTGGGACAGATAACTTGTCGCTGAACATCTTAGCGAAAGGCACAACGCATTCATGCGCCCACGAAATATTTGGGGCGTATGCTATCGTACCGTCGTAGAAGTTGGAGTTTGGCGCTCCGATGCCCATTCCTTCGATTTTGTTTATTCCTCCCACTTTGTCAACGATTGGCATAAGAGCTTCAACTCCGGCGTTCACGAAATCCTCCGCCGTGCTGTATTGCTGTGTTTTTATTGACGTATGCTCAAGGATATTTCCCTGAGCATCAACGATGCCGAAAACGGCATTTGTTCCTCCGAGATCAAGACCTATAGTATAAGGTCTTCTTGTAATCTGTGCTTCCATTTTTTAGTTGATGATATTTAGTCTGATAAATTGTTTCTCTTGCAAAGATAATTGAAATCACCATAAACGCCAACCCCTGAAAAAGCTTTTTTTCTTTTCTGCCTCCAACGATAATCTAAATCAATGATATACATCATATTAGCGTTCAAATTAACTGTCGTTTGGAAAGTTTATGTTACAAAATTTGTATTTTTCGTGAAAATTGCGGAACTTTGCACCCACTATGCCATTTCCATTTCATATAAACATATTAGATCTACTCCTGAAAGGAGTTGCAATAGGTATTCTTGTATCAGCCCCGATGGGCCCGGTAGGAGTGCTTTGCGTTCAGCGCACACTCAACAAAGGCAGATGGTTCGGTTTCGTGACAGGCATCGGCGCCTGTGTCAGCGATTTCATATATGCCCTTATAACGGGTCTTGGAATGTCTTTCGTCATGGACTTCATCAGCAATTCCCACTATCGGTACATATTGCAGATTTCTGCAAGTATCGTCCTCATGATATTCGGAATCTATTCGTTCAGAAGCAACCCGATGAAGAAAGTTCACGTAAGCAACCGTGGCACCAAGGGCTCTCTTATCCACAACTGCATCACGGCATTCCTCGTCACATTCTCCAATCCTCTCATCATAATGCTCATGATGGGACTCTTCGCCCAGTTTGCATTCATAATCCCCAACCATCCAGTCGAGATGTGTGCCGGATATATCGGCATTATCGGAGGTGCGATGCTGTGGTGGTATGGATTGACATGGCTCGTAGACAAGATCCGTGCGGTTTTCGACACCAACGGCATTCAGATAATCAACAAGGTGGTGGGCAGCATCGTCATAGTGATGTCTATCATCGTCCTCATCGGCACGGTATTCAACCTTTATACCCTGCCAACGATAAACTATTGACAACATTCAATAACTTGATAAATATATGTTCATATCTCAGGAATTAAGAAAGAAGAGCATAGCTGAATATCTGCTATATATGTGGCAGATAGAAGATATCATAAGGGCATACGGATGCTCGCTGTCGAGGATAAAGCACGAGTACATAGACCGCTTCGACTATACCGAGGAACAGAAAGAGGAAATGACAGACTGGTATGGCAATCTCATCACGATGATGAACACCGAGGGCTGCCGGGAGAAGGGACATCTGCAGATCAACAAGATCGTGATACAGCAGCTGTCCGAACTGAGCAGCACGCTTCTTGCCTCACCAAAATTTCCTTTCTACAACAGCGAGTATTACAGGGTATTGCCCTTCATCGTTGAACTGCGCAAACGTGGCGCCAAGGATGAGGACGAGATAGAGACATGCTTCAATGCCCTATACGGAGTAATGATGCTCCGACTGCAGAAGAAGCCCGTCAGCCCTGACACGGAACATGCCATAAAGGAAATAACGACCTTCATCGGCATGCTCTCCGACTATTACCTTCAGGACAAGAAGGGCGAACTGGAACTGGAATAAGAATTTCTCCGACGGTTTGCACCATCGACAACATAAGAGGTTCACACATCCTCGACGACTCATCAGCAACAAAAAACAAGCAATCATGAACATATTGGTAACCGGCGCCGGTGGTCAGCTCGGCAACGAAATGCAAATCGTGGCAAAAGGGAGCAAAGACAATTACATCTTCACCGACGTATGCGATGGATACACGCATCTCGACATAACATCAATCGACGACATCAGAAAGATGGTGAGCGACAACGACATCAAATGCATCATAAACTGTGCCGCATGGACAAATGTTGACGCTGCGGAAACCGCTGGCGATATCGTGGAAACGCTAAACGCGACAGCTCCGGAAAATCTCGCCAAGGCAATGAAGGAGGTTGACGGACTGCTGATACATATCAGCACCGACTATGTGTTCGGCGCCGACCCATACAACACTCCTTGCAAGGAGGACCAGAAAGGAACTCCGACCGGTGTCTACGGACTGACCAAGCTGCACGGCGAACAGAAGATCATCGCCACCGGAGTGAAGCATATCATACTGCGCACGGCATGGCTATACTCTGAGTTCGGAAAGAACTTCGTGAAAACGATGCTCAACCTCACCGCCACGAAGCCTCAGTTGAAAGTGGTGTTCGACCAATGCGGCACTCCGACCTACGCCTTAGACCTTGCCAAGCTGATAGGCCATATCATCAACAACAAGTTGTATGAAAACAACTATGGCATCTACCATTTCTCCAACGAGGGAGTATGCAGCTGGTACGACTTCACCATACAGATAGCAAGACTGGCAGGCAACAACGGCTGCGACATACAGCCATGCCACAGCAGCGAATTCCCAAGTCCGGTGACACGTCCTGCCTACAGCGTGTTCGACAAGACAAAGGTGAAGAACACCTTCGGAATAAAAATCCCATATTGGGTTGACAGTCTCATGGCATGTATGGAAAATATGGGTGCATTGAAAAAAGTAAGATAATATTAACTATATACATTTATAATGCTGGATGAATAATGAAAAGACAATGATAAATCCCAATATCGTCTTTCATCCATTCATCACTCTTCAACAAAGAATATGGCTAACGAAATAGAAAGAAGGCGAACCTTCGCCATCATATCCCATCCTGACGCCGGTAAGACAACGCTGACGGAGAAATTCCTCCTCTTCGGAGGACAGATACAGGTGGCTGGTGCCGTGAAAAGCAACAAAATCCGCAAGACCGCAACTTCCGACTGGATGGACATCGAGAAGCAGCGTGGTATCTCCGTGTCTACCTCCGTTATGGAGTTCGACTACAAAGACTACAAGGTGAACATCCTCGACACCCCTGGTCACCAGGACTTTGCCGAGGACACTTACCGCACATTGACTGCCGTTGACTCCGCAATCATCGTAGTGGACAGCGCCAAGGGTGTGGAGACGCAGACGAGAAAACTCATGAGCGTCTGCCGTATGCGCAATACACCGGTGATAATCTTCATCAACAAGATGGACCGCGAGGGACGCGACCCATTCGACCTTCTCGACGAACTGGAAGATGAACTGGAAATAAAGGTGCGCCCTCTGTCATGGCCTATCAACCAGGGTGTGAAGTTCAAAGGTGTCTATAATATCTACGAGAACAAGCTCGACCTTTTCACGCCTGACAAACAGCGCGTTACGGAGAAAGTAGAGGTTGACATCAACAGCGAAGAGCTCGACAAGCATGTCGGCGAACAGGATGCCGGGAAACTGCGCGAAGACCTGGAACTGGTGGAGGGTGTCTACCCTGAGTTCAACGTGGAGGACTATCGTAAGGGCATGGTAGCCCCGGTATTCTTCGGATCGGCTCTCAACAACTTCGGTGTTCAGGAACTGCTCAACTGCTTCGTGGAGATTGCTCCAAGTCCACGCCCCACAAAGGCTGTGGAGAGAATTGTAGAGCCGGAAGAGAAGAAGTTCACCGGTTTCATCTTCAAGATAACGGCAAACATCGACCCTAACCACCGCTCCTGCATCGCATTCTGCAAGGTGTGCAGCGGAAAGTTCGAACGCAACAAACCTTATCTCCACGTGAGAATGGGCAAGACGGTACGTTTCTCCTCCCCCACCCAATTCATGGCTCAGCGCAAGAGCACCATCGAGGAGGCTTATCCTGGCGACATCGTCGGACTGCCAGACAACGGCATATTCAAGATTGGCGACACGCTGACGGATGGCGAACAACTGCACTTCCGCGGTCTTCCTTCATTCTCTCCTGAGATGTTCAAATACATCGAGAACGACGACCCTATGAAGAGCAAACAGCTCAACAAGGGTATCGACCAGCTTATGGACGAGGGTGTGGCACAGATGTTCATAAACCAGTTCAATGGCCGCAAGATCATCGGTACTGTCGGTCAGCTGCAGTTTGAGGTGATACAATATCGTCTGGAGAACGAATACAACGCCAAATGCCGTTGGGAACCGGTACACCTGTATAAGGCATGCTGGATAGAGAGCGACGACGAGGAAGAACTGGAGAACTTCAAAAAGCGCAAATATCAGTATATGGCGAAAGACAAGGATGGCCGCGATGTCTTCCTTGCCGACTCCGGCTATGTGTTGTCGATGGCACAGGAGGACTTCAAGAATATCAAGTTCCACTTCACGAGCGAATTCTAATCATCCCCCATCGGTCATTAGAGCCTACTTGGAATGACCGATTTGGACTTGACAGATATCTCTGCAAATGCCTCTGAAAGACATTTGACGGAAACAATAAAAGCAAAGCGACAAGCAATGGGATCAATCCACATGCTTGCCGCTTTGTCTTTTTTATTTATCTATCCTATTATGTTTCTTTGAGACAGCCATCTGGTGGAACATCGGGGCAATCAGCATCATCCCTGCCTCATCTGCTGCAACAGCTCCTTCTGCCGCTCCGTGAGATTCGTAGGCAACTTCACGTTATAGGTGATTATCATGTCGCCTATCGTTCCGTCGCCACGGTCATAGCCCTTGCCACGCAGACGCACCTTGGTGCCGTTCTGTGTTTCCGGTTTTACCTTCAGCTTTATCTTCGAACCGTTGCCGAGCTGCAGCATCACCTCTCCGCCGAGCAATGCGGTATAAAGGTCGATGTTCACCGTTGCCTGCATCTCTCCCGAGTTCTGGCGCATCCTGCTGCCTCTGCCGCCGCCCATTCCGCCACCACCTCCGAAGAGGTTCTGGAAGAAACTGGAGAAGCCGCCCGTACCGGAACCAAAACCTGAGAAATCGAAACCGCTGAATGGTACATCCTCGCCATCATAGAAACCACCACCGGCTCCTCCTCGTCCGGCGCCCCGTCCGAAGGCTTCCGCCTCCTTCCAGTGCTCACCGTACTGGTCGTATTTCCTTCGTTTCTCCGGATCGTTTATCACCTCGTATGCCTCGTTAAGCGCCTGGAACTTTGCCTTTGCCTTGGGGTCATTAGGGTGAAGGTCGGGATGAAACTGCTTGGCTCTCTTCAGATAAGCCTTCTTCACATCCTTCTGCGGTATGGTCTTGTCCACACCAAGTATCTTGTAATAATCAATAAATGCCATATTGTCAACTCCTTTCCTCTAAATTAATCTTTTATAAGTCATCAGCAAATTTCATGCCGAAGCAAAACCGCACATATCGTGGATTCATTTTCCTGCCAGGAAGTGTCAAAGTATCATTTTGGGGTATCGAAATGGGTGTAACTGTCTCGTTATCAACATATTGAGAGAATGCTACTTTTCTGTTTTCCTTACAGAAAAGTAGCATAAAAGTATCACAAACGGGTATGAAGTATCATCATCGGGGCGAAATCAAGTTCTTTTTCTCACCAGATACTTCATTCCTGAGGCAAAACGCTTGCGACGGATATCTGCCATGTTGGCGAGGCGTCTGCCGAATCCCATCAGCGAATTCACCTTCAGCGACGCCCCTACGGTCTTCTTCAGGAAATCGAAGATCTCTGCTGCCGTGAGCCACTCGCCTACATTCTCGTCGTCAACAATCTCATAATAGATGTTGAAATACTGGTCGGTGGGCGACATGACCTCGAACTCACAGTTGCTATGCATGATGAGGCGCACCTGTTCGGAATCGAAATAACTCTTCTCGCCATCCCTCAATGCCGCCAACGCCTGGGCATAGAGCTGGCGGTAGTTGGGGCGAATGCTCACATCTATTGGTCCGGTGAGCTCTATTCCGATAAAGCGTCTGTTGCCCGACGGGTCGGCAAGGATATCCGTGAGATTGCTCGTGGCTATAAACGAGGCGAGGCGCGGAAATTCCTCCACATGACTGCCATAGGGACGCTTTATCTTCAGCGTAGGCAACTGTATGAGGTTCTTCAGGAACCCCTGCTGCACAGTGGGGGAAATCTGATTGAACTCGTCGAGATTGACAAGCAGAAACTGCGACATTGCCTGATACACCTGACGTTTCTCAGAGAGTATGAGGTTGTCGTTGTAGCCCCACTGAAGTTCCGGCGGCAGAAGGCGGCGGCAGAAGGTGCTCTTGTTATATCCCTGACGGGAAATCAACAGCGGCGCCACGGAGTTGCCATACTGGCGGAAGGTGGTGCCCTGCCACTGGCTCACCATAGCGAGAAACCACGTGTAGAACCAGTCTTCCCAATGCGGATTGGATGTAGGTACGGTGCGTGCCAGCTCACGGATATGGTCTTTGCCGTCCCACTTGCCGTTACACTCCTGCAGGAAATCGCTTATCGGGTCATAATTCTGTATATAGTCCGACTCCAGGAAATTACGCACATCCTTGATGCTGACACGGATATCCGCCAACTGCACTTCGAGAGTCATACGCTTCTGCACCCTCGGCTCCACCGGCATATAGCCATACCATGGCTTTTCCTTTGACTGGTATTCCACGTATTTCATCACCACATTATAGCGGAAATCATAACGGCTACGCAGCAGCCTCATCATCCTAACGATATTCACTCGCACGCCATTGTCTTCTTTCTGCGCTTCCTCATTGTCGTCCGCCCAGGGGTCATCTTCAATATCGCCCAACGAAATGGGCGACGACATGGGCTGCACTCCGCTACTGTCGTCGATACGCAATGCCACGGCATCGGGATTGTAGTATGGCTCTGCATCCACGGTCATAAGGAAACTGTCGAAGAGAGACGGTTCGCCGCCGCGCAACGGCACGTTCACCACGGCTCTGTATATCGGCAGG
>OIYP01001632.1_pt1 | contig 10371 bp, 9 predicted proteins | sample 1588261 | NCBI WGS metagenome assembly OIYP01 (sample SAMN03283293) | human gut metagenome | biome: human-associated habitat; material: feces | host: Homo sapiens | place: Peru | collected 2012
ACAGAAACATTGTAATGAAATTCCGAGCGACAGAGGAAGAAGCGGCTGAGATCAGACGAAAAGCCACTGCCGCAGGAATGAACGTCAGCAGATTTTTGAGAACGTCCGCCGTGAAAAGTCAGGTGGTGCTTTACAACACCGCCGATATTTACGGACTTCGTTCCGATCTCAGGCGTATCGGAACCAACATCAACCAGATCGCTATGGTGGCAAATTCAAACAAGTCGGTGTATTTGTCCGATGTCAGGGAGCTGCAAAAGCAGCTTAACGAAATGAACAGAAGCATTGCCGAGCATCTTAAACCGCTTTCCTATGAGGTGCTGTAATGTGGCTTATGTTAAGCACACGGCAATACATACAACTCCGAAAGCACATCTGAAGTACATTCTGAATCCCGAGAAAAATGAGAAAATGAAATATGTCACAGGCATCTGCTGCGGCGATGATCTTGAAACGGCTTATGACAATTTCAAAGAAATTTTTGAAAAGTACAATTCCGAAAAATTTGATGATTGCGAGTTATCAAAGAAAAGCGGAAAACGGCATATCTGTATTCATTCATATACGCAGTCTTTTGATTCGAGCGTTTCTCCCGAAGAAGCACATCGCATAGGTGTTGAATGGGCGAAAAAAGTTTTCGGTGAGAACAGACCGATAATTGTCAGTACCCACAGCAACACAGATCATTGCCATAATCATATTGCTGTCTGTCCTTATGATCTTGACGGGATACGCTGGTACAGCAACAGAAAATCTTTGGAATTTGTCAGAAAGCGTTCCGATGAAATTTGTCTGGAACACGGATTTGACATTATCAGAAATCCGAGAAAGAAAAGCACTATCAGCTATAAAGAACATGATGCAAGGAAAAAGGGATATCCGTGGAAGGTCAAGATGGCTGATACCATTGACAGGCTTATACACAGTGATGATGTTACAGACATTTATTCACTTATCGAAAAAATGAAAGAGTGCGGCTATACGTTTACCAATGAAAGCAGACTTATTGCAAAACCGAAAGGCGTGAAATACGGCTGCTGCATTGCAAAGCTTGGATTCGGGTATTCGTATCAGATGCTTATTCAGAGAATAAACAACAAGCAGAATGAATTTGTGGGAAGAAAGATAAGTGCATTTATCGGCTTTCAAGTTGAAATCGCTGTCGGCATTCGTGAAAAGCAGTACGAGGTTTATCGTGCTCCCGAAAGAAATTATCCGTTATATGCAGATCTTCAAAGAACAGTCGATGTTCTGAATTTCGTTCACAACAATCATATTCATTCCCTTGACGATATGGAAAAGGTTTTGAAAACTGCAAACAGAATGGAAGATGTTGCTATGAACAAGTATTTCAAATGTGAGGAGAAAAAGCAGCAGCTGAAAGTGCTGAATTATCTTGGAGATGAATATGCTCGTCTGCTCAAAATTGAAAACAGAGATGAAGCACAGCAGAAACGGCTGGATGAGCTTCACTGGAAGCTTGTTGCAAGCGGCGGTATCGGTGGTTGGGATACTCACCAAAAAGGCTGGTTGGCGGAATTGAAAATGAAGCTTGAAAGAGATATTTCACAGCTTGACAGTCTTGCCGAGGAAATGGGCAGAGCTTCAAGAATGCGTGCAGCAGCTGAGAACGCATCGGATTATTTGAAAGAATTTCTGAAAACCGATTATGACAGAATCAGGGAACGGGAAGAACTTCGCACACAGATAGAAATGTATCACGAAGGAAAAGAATTGCAGAAGGACGGTACATACAAAGCCGAGCCTGAACCCACAGCAGAAAGAAATGCCGAGCTTGATTTCATCGAGGAACGTGAAGAACAGCGTAGGCTCATTATGGAACAGAGGAGAATGGAAAAGGAGATGAGAGAAAGAGAAGCACGGCGGAATAAGGATACTTATTGCCGCTGACGTTAGCCCGAATAAAAATATTTTTTGGGTAACCGAAGGTTACCATCGCTATTGCTACGCAATTTCTTGACCGAACCTGTTTTATGCCGTTGTTTTTCGCTGCCGAAACCAACTCAAAAGCAATTCCGCAGTTGCAGGAGGTTTCGCCCTGCTGATTATACGGCATAAAACAGAACCCGTCAAGAACCGCTAAAAAAAATTTTTATTCTCACAGGAGAACCGAGGTTTTTACCTCACCAATCTAAAAGCAATTCTATTTTAAGAACAAAAGAAAAACCGAAAGGAGCGAAACGCCAATGAAAGAAAGAATAATCGAGCGTACCGTTAACGGTATAAAAGTCACTTCTCACATTCCCGAAGATGTGAGCGAGAGTTTCAAGCAGAATAAGATCAATCAGATATATGATATTCTTGTTGCTGCCGATAAGAGAATTGATAAATCGGACAAGCTCGAATCCGAGAAAACAGCATAAATAAATTTGTAGATATCGCTTTAAAGTGTTGAAATTCAGGGGCGAATATGTTATAATGATTATAACGTAAAATCGCCTCTGAAAATTTATAAACTATTTCGGAGGTAATTTATTATGAATAAGTATATAGCGATCTATGTTCGCCGTTCCGTCAGCGACAAGGAAAAGGGCAATAATTCTCTTTCCATTCCTGCTCAGATAGCGGACTGTATCAAATTTGTAGGGGAGGATGCTTTTTACAAGGTTTACGAGGAAGACGGAAAGTCTGGTAAGGACATAAAGCACAGACCTGCATTCAGGCAGATGTTCGAGGATTGCAGAGAGGGACTTGTTTCCAAAATTGTGGTGAAAAAGTACGACCGATTCAGTCGTAATATGCGTGAATATCTGAACATCACCGATGAGCTTGACAAACTGGGAGTGAGCGTTGTTTCTCTTTGCGAGCCGTTCAATACGGACACCAAAGAGGGCAGAATGATGCGTAACAACCTTCTGAATTTTGCCGAATTTGAGCGTGAAGCAATAGCTGCGAGAGTTAAGGATTCCTATGACACCAAAGCACAGGAAACAGGCTTTTATCAGGGCGGTGTTGTATATTTCGGTTATCAGAGTTCGAGGCAGACCATAAACGGAAAGACAGGCTCCGTACTTGTTCCTTACGATTCCGCTGTTACCGTCAGGGCGATGTATGATGTGTATTCGGATCCCGATGCATCGCTCCGTGATGTGATAATGTACATAAACGAAAATCATCTTCCGATGGAAGCTCCTCACGGTGACGGAACTGTTACAAGAGGGTTTGATGCCTGCAATATTGCCGCTGTCCTGAAGAATCCGCTTTATGTAAGGGCAGATAAGAATGTGTATGAGTATCTGTTGAAAAACAATTACCGCATAATTGATGATGTGGACGCATTTGACGGAAAGCACGGACTGTTCTGGCACAATTACAGGAGCAAGACCGACAGATATGTTAAAGTCGGTTATCACGAGGGACTTGTTGATGCCGATGTTTGGCTTACGGTGCAGGAAAAATTCTCACGTCATCAGATACCTTTAAGAAAGGGTAAGGTGCTTCGTTCGTGGCTTGCAGGAATGATAAGATGCGGATATTGCGGTCACGCTGTAAAGGTTGACTACACTTGCAATCCTAAGTCGGGAAATAGTTGGATTTATTTCACTTGCAGCGGATATAACAGTGTAAGAGGTTGCGAATCAAGCAGGATAAAGCTGAAAGTCAAGGACGTTGAGCAGTCTGTTTATACGGCAATGAAAGCACATATTGAGGAATTTGAGGTTTCCAAGAAAAATGAAAGCAAGCCCTCAACTGAGGAGGACAGGCTCAAGGCGGAAATCCTCAAAATTGACAGCGAAACCGCAAAGCTGATGGAGAAGCTGGCTGATGCCGATGAGGTGCTTTTCGAGTACATACAGGACAGGATAAAGGTACTCCACAGCAACAAAATGGAGTATGAAAAAAGCCTTATGCTTATGGAGCGCAAAATCAAAAAGGTGAACACAAAGCCTTTGATAGAGCCGTTGAACAGATGGAACGAGCTTTCCGTTGAAGAAAAAAATCAGCTTGCTATGCTGATGATCGACAAGATTTTTCTTTCAAATGAAAAGGGCGTTGAGATACGTTTCAGTTTTTGATGATGAAAAAATCGGGTATTCGGAGTACCCGATTTTTAAGGGATTTATAAGGCTCCTCTTGTTTTGCTGGGCAATCCAAAAACAAAACGGTGCGGTCAATATTTGAAAATATTGACCGCACCGTTTTTGCTTATATTATTTTGCTCAAAATCAATTTGAGAGTTAAATTCAAGCTGAGAGCGATGCCTGATAAAGCTTGTAATAATCGCCCTTTTTCGCAATAAGCTCGTCATGCGTTCCGCATTCGGTTATGCCCTTGTTGGAAACATACATTATCTTGTCGCAGTTTCTTATCGTTGAAAGTCTGTGCGCAATGATAAACGATGTCCTGCCCTTTAAAAGCATATCAAGTCCATCCTGCAGAAGCTTTTCCGTTTTTGCGTCTATCGCAGAAGTAGCTTCATCGAGGATAAGTATTTTCGGGTCGCTGAGAAGCGTTCTTGCGAATGCGATGAGCTGTCTTTGACCCTGCGAAAGTGAAGCGCCTCGTTCGATTATCGGTGCGGAAAGTCCTCCCATATTTTCGATGAAATCCTCTGCACGGACAGTCTTTATTGCACGCTTTATTTCGTCCGAGGTCGCATCAAGCTTGCCATAGCGGATATTATCCTCGACCGTGCCGCTGAAAATTACGCTGTCCTGAAGCATTATGCCCATCTGCGAACGGAGCGACTTTAAGGTGACTTCGGAGATATCGTGACCGTCTATCAGCACTCTGCCGCCCGTTGTATCGTAGAAACGTGAGATAAGGTTTACGATAGTCGTCTTGCCTGCGCCGGTAGGACCAACGAGAGCAACGCTTTCGCCTGCTTTGATATCAAATGAAAGGTCGTGAAGAATCTCTGCGCTCTCGTCATAGGAGAAGCAGACCTTATCGAACTTGACATTGCCTTTTATCTCGGGCATTTCCGATGCGTTTTCCTTATCCTTGACGGTGACGGGTTCGTCCATTGTTTCAAAGATTCTTTCGAGGTAGGAAACGCCGTTGACGAAGTTGTTGAAAAGGTTGGAGAGGTTCATTATTGGCTGCCAGAAACGTGAAGCATAGCCGCCCATTGCGACGATAGTACCGAGCGAGATATTCGCAGGGCCTATCACAAGCAGACCGCAGAAATATATCGCCGCCGAAATTACAGCCGAAATGGTATCGACAGACGGCCACAAAAGGTTATTGTATGTAACGGCTTTCATCCACTTTTCACGGTAGGCTTCGGAAAGTCCCTGATAGATCTCGGCGTTTTCTTCTTCACGAACGAAAAGCTGTGTTACCTTTGCACCGACAAGACCCTCGTGGAGATATGCGTTGAGGTTGGAGCTTTTATTGTTTACTTCCTGCCAAGCTTTGCGCTGACGCTTTTTTATAAGTCCGATGATAAGCGCAAGCAGCGGAACGCCCGTCATTATAACAAGAGCCATCTGCCAGTGCATTATGAACATAAAGATAACGATGAACACAAGGTTGAAAATTTCCAGCACGAAGTTGATTATTCCGTTGGAAAGGATGTCCGAAACGCTGTTTACATAGTTGATGACACGAACGAGAATTTTTCCGTGCGGACGGCTGTCGTAATACTCGAACGAGAGCCTTTGGAGATGCTCGAAAAGGTCGGTTCTTATATCAAAGATGATATCCTGACCGACTGCGGTCATTATCCTTGAACGTATCGTTGCAAAAATTACGCTGACGATGATAGTTATCGTGAGCAGGACAGCCATTAAGATAAGCTGTGGGATATCCTTGTTCGGAATAGAATTATCGAGTGCATACTGCGTGATAACGGGCGAAAAAAGTCCGATTATGACCGATGCTGCGGAGAGCGACAGCGCCAGTATCATCTTTTTCCGATATTTTTTTACATAGACGAGCGCGCGTTTGAGATGTCGGAAGTCAAAAGGGGTCTCAAGAGTTTCATCAACGTCGAATTTGTTTCTTGCCATTTAAACCGCCTCCTTTTCGTCACCGTTCTGGAGCGTGTAAATTTCGTAGTAATAGCCGTTTTTGTCCTGCATAAGCTCATCGTGAGTGCCGAACTGTGCGACTTTTCCGTCCTTGATTATCATAATTCTGTCAGCATTCTTTGCGGAAGAGGTTCTCTGCGCAATGATAAGCTTTGTGCAGTTGAAATCGAGGTTTTTAAGATTGTGCTGTATCTGGCGTTCGGTCTCGGTATCGACTGCCGATGTCGTATCATCGAGGATAAGGATAGCAGGCTGCATTGCAAGCGCTCTTGCGAGGGAAATTCTCTGCTTCTGACCGCCCGAAAGACCGACGCCTCTTTCACCGACTATCGTATCATAGCCCTCCGAAAGCTTTGATGCGAACTCGTCCGCATCGGCGAGCTTTGCATATTTTTTTACTTCGTCAAGCGACATATCGGAGTCGTAGAAAGCAATGTTTCCCTCGATCGTATCCGACCAGAGCAGAACGTCCTGCATCGCAACGCCGATGTTCTTTCGCAGGTCGTGAAGCTTGCGGTAACGGACATTCACGCCGTCAACGAGAACTTCGCCCGAGGTCGCATCATAGCATCTTGGGATAAGGTTGATAAGGCTTGTTTTGCCCGAACCCGTTTCACCCATAATTGCGACAGTTTCGCCTGCGTTTATCTTGAAGCTGACGTGGGAAAGAACCTCTTTTCCCTCGTCATAGCCGAAGCTTACGTCACGGAACTCGATCTCGCCGTTAAGTCTGCCGTTTGTTTCAACTGCATCTGCACGGTCGGTGATGAGCGGACGTGAGTAGTAAACTTCGATTATTTTATTTGCCGAAGCGAGAAAATGCTGGAAGTCATTGATGAGCGCACCGACATTTCTCATCGGATTGGAAAGCGTCCAGATAAGTCCGCTGAACGCAACGTAAACGCCCATTGTGATCCTGCTGTTTATAACGAATATACCGCCGACGATGAGCAGTACAACGGAAAGTGCCTGCGCCAGCGTTTCGATGTACGGAAAGAACGTGAGCCATGTAAAAGCTGCGTCCTTGTTTGAAGCCGAATATTCGCTGTTCTTCTTTCCGAATTTTTCTATTTCGTAGTCTTCTCTTGCGAAAGCACGGATAACTCGGTTTCCTGCGATATTTTCCTCCGCCGAGGAGTTGAGCTTCGACATTCTTTCACGGAGGTCAACATACTTCGGACCTACCTTGTCTCGGAAAATATTTGAGATGATGAAAATAAGCGGAGTGAGTGCGATAAGACTTACCGCAAGTATCGGATCAAGGCAGAGGAAATACACCACCGTTGTGATGTAAAGCGCCATACTTTCCACAAACGTCTTGATTATCCATGCGACAGTGTGACGAACCATATCAAGGTCGCCCGAAAGTCTTGTCATAAGATCGCCCGTTGAGTGCTTGTCGTAGAATGACATATCCTGACACTCGGCGTTCTTGAAAAGGAAGCCTCTTATCTTTGACAGCATACCCTGAGAACAGGTCTCAAAGAGCATATTCGTTGTGAACTGTAAAATTGCTCTTAAAAGAGTAAATCCGACAATGCAGCAGCAAAGTCCTATCAGCAGGTTTTTCTTCGTTTCGAGATTTTCTGCAGCGTTGTCATTGTAGATGAAAATATCGACTATCTTGCTCGCAAAGGTCGGGTTGAGTATGTACATTATCTGACACACTACCGTAATGCAGAGCGCAAGGATATACCGTTTTCGGTAACCCTTTAAATTTTCCCATATCCATTTGATCTGGAACACCGGAACAGCCTCCCTTCAACCGTTCAAAAATCCTATTGCTTACTGAAAACTCCTGTAAATCGTTATCAGCGTCTTTGTGTATTATAAGCTTTATATTTGATTTTTTAAAAGGGTAAATAATAAACTTAGTCTGTCTTTTATACGGGAAAACTATGTACAAAACATTAACAGAGAAAACAATAGCGGTCTGTACCAAAATAACGGTACAGACCGCAAAACAGCTTAAACGATTGAGATCGTTTGCCTGCTTGATTTTCTAAAAAGTAGACAATCTTCGGTTTATTGGATTAACGCTTTAATTCGCATCATAGAACACTCGGTAATTTTTCTCCGAATGGGAGTAAACGCTCATTACCAAGCCGATGCTGATGAACATACTTATCATCGAAGTACCGCCCTGACTTATGAACGGGAGCGGAACGCCGATAACCGGCATTACAACGAGCACCATTCCTATATTGAGTATGCAGTGGACGAATATCATCGCAAAAACACCGATGCAGATGTTTCTTCCAAGCTCGTCCTTGGCAATAGTTCCGTCTGCGACAATTTTAAGGCAGACGTAAGCCAGCACTGCAACGAGTGCTATACAGCCGATAAAACCGAAACACTGCGCAACGAATGTGAAAATAAAATCATTCTGCACATATGGTACGGGGACATATTCATCAGCGTGAAGTCCTTTTCCGAAAAGCTGTCCCGAACCGAGCGCAAGCCTGCCCCAATACTGCTGATAGAAAATATCGGAATACTGCGGATCGTTGATAGGATCTTCCTGAAACAGTACGAGAAAACGGTTCTTCTGGTGCGGCTGCATGACCTTTTCCCATATAAACCAGATCCCGAACGGTGCAGCTATAAGAACGGGCAGGATATATTTCCACGAAAGTCCTGCGGCAAATATCATAAAAGCAAATATCATAAGGAAAACAATAGCCGTTCCGTCATCACCCTGCAAAACAACGAGCAGAACGGGTATTGCACCGTGAACGCACAGCAGCACCACATTCAGAAAGTGGTTGATGTTGTCCTTTACCTTGTCGAGATGCACGGCAAATGTCATTATAAACGCAATTTTGAGGAACTCGGACGGCTGCATCGTTGTAAATCCGAGGTCTATCCAGGCTCGGTCGTCAACGCCCTCATGCGGCTGATAACCGAGCGAGGTGAACGTCAGTATCGTCAGACCCAGACACAGCGGAGCATACAAAAACCACAGCTTTGTGAACCAATGGTAGTCCAGCCCCGACATTATCAGTGCGATCGCAGCACCCATACAGGAGGCGATGAACTGTATCTTATACATACTTGTTTCCTTTGAAGTAACGCCGTTCGTGACGAGCGTGTACATCATCAGCACGGAAAGCGCCGACAGACCGCACACCGCAATGAACAAACCCTTGTCCAACTTGCGGAAATACCTCACCACAGCGCCGAATATCGTCTTTATCATAATAAAAATCCTTTATTTTATTGTTAAAAGCGGCACAAGAATTCGTGCCGCACTTATTCTATTATATTATACAACAGAATTTACGGCTTTTCAATAGGTAATTCGCAAAAGTTGCAATTCCTGCCCGATTTTGCATTGCGGGCAAAAAAAGACCGCCTTTTTACGGGCGGTCGGGGGGATTTGTTTTCGGGAAATATCATCTCTGACCATAATACTTCCATTTGTATAACAAGTATAAGAAATATAACGATGATGCTGCCATAACGGCTATAAGGGCAATCAGAATACAGCCCTCCAGATGTCCCGTTATGATCGATACTGCGCCTGCGGTCAGAAAGACGATCGTATCAATGCCCAGCGTGATAAGCAGCTTTGATGCGGTGGGCGGTGTTGCTTTCTGCGGTATCGCCCTGCACAACTTTACATATATGGGAGCGCCCACAAAAAAGGTCAATGCATTTTGAATTATGTTTCCGTTATAGCCAAACCACTCATTATTAAACACTAAATTCAGGCAAGCCGCTGTGATAAAAACTAAGGGAATGGCTTTTGCCAGAAAATTATTTAACTTCTCCATAAGTCAACTCCTGGTGGTGTCTGCTCAATAATTATTTCGTAAAGGGTATATTTTATATGTCAAGTGCTGTGATAATAAGATATCTTACAGGATAATACCTTTGATCTCCTGTTGCGATACCTGTATCGATCATTTTCTCCTGTTCTGTCTGGCTTCAGCTATTTCAGCATTGATCTCTTCCAAAGACATCTCCGGAACATCTGATGCCTGTTTTCTGAGTTCCTCAAAAGCTGCAAGTCCTTCCGCTCTTGTAACAGTATTTTCGGGAAGAACTGTTTCAAATGGGATACCACGAACCATCTTGCTGCGAACCATAAACATTCTGAAAGCTGTGGGAAGATCCATACCTAATGCGCTGTATATTTCGCTGACCTCATTTTTAAGGTCACTATCAACACGGAACTGAACCAAAACCTGATTATTAGCCATAATAGCACCTCCAAAGTATATAAAATGTATGTGCTTGTATTACAATTATATTATATCACTATTTGTTTGTAATGTCAATATTGATTGGCTAAATCCATATGGTAAAATATAATAATTTATACTAATTCTCGATCGTTCTATAGACAAAATCGACAGATAGAATAAGTTCA
>OIYP01001633.1_pt1 | contig 10371 bp, 7 predicted proteins | sample 1588261 | NCBI WGS metagenome assembly OIYP01 (sample SAMN03283293) | human gut metagenome | biome: human-associated habitat; material: feces | host: Homo sapiens | place: Peru | collected 2012
AGGCGGGCGGCCACGCCGGTGACGTGGCGATCCGCATGGGTGTCGATGAAACTTTCCAGAGAGGTTCCGGTCGCCTCGCAGAGTAACAGCCGGAATTCTCCCCGGTAGTTCTTGATCATATGCAGGAAACGCTGTGCCACGACGGCCTGGTAGCGCTCAGGCATGAATCCGCCGGAGGCCTTGCGGCACGCCGCGTCCACACCGGGCAGCAACGCCTCCAGTTCGGCGAGCAGCGGGGCGCATATCTCCACAAAAATCTCATCCTTGCTTTTGAAATAATTGTAGATGTTCCCTACCGCCATGCCGGCGGCTGCGGCGATGTGGCGCATGGACGTCCGCTTGACGCCCCTGCCGCAGAACTCACGCCGGGCGACGGCAAGTATCCGTCGCCTGGTACTGTCCTTCTGTATCTGCATGAAAACCGGGATAGGTTCAGAGACGGTGCCCGCAGGCCGCCTCACTTCGCAAAGCTGTAGAAGAACGATGGCGAGCCCTGTACCGTGATGACAGGTCCCTCCGTCTTGTCGCCCTGCGGGTCGTAGGTATAGAAGCCGTAGCTTGTCCGGTTCGCATTGCCGAACACAATCAGGTTCTTGTGCTTGCCGATGGCGATACCGTGCGGGTTGGAGATGGGCATTCCGGGTATGGTCTTGACGGTCTTGGCGTAGAGGTCGACGACCACAGCGCATTGGCACATGGCCGTGTAGGGGTTGGACGCGCCCTCCGGATCCAGCTGGTAGGAGTTGGCGTAGGCATACATTTTCCCGTTCTTGTCGTAGCAGACGGCACCGAGATAGTCGGCATAGCGGGTGCTGAGTCCGTCGATGGCGGTCTGGTCGAAGCGTATGCAGTAATCTGGGTCTATCTCCGTCTGGCCCTTCTTGATGCGGATGATGCCTGCGGGGAAGCCCGGCTTGAGTCCGAACGACGAGATGCAGTTGATGTAGATGTCACCCTTCTCGTCCATGAAGATGGACTTGTTGTCGATGGGGCGTGTTGGGGCGCTCACGCCGAGGGAGGTGTTCCTGATGGTCTTCACGTACTCATCTGTGCCGGTGTCGATCAGGGCGAGCTCGACGGAGTTGTCTTTCGGCATCCACTGGCTGTCGAACTGCGAGAGCGCGACATACAGGAGATTGTCCCTGATCAGCATGGCTGCCGGCGAGGCGGTGGTGCCCTCATGCGCGAGACTGGACAGGTCGATGGTCTTGAGCTGCGTCATGGTCGACGGGTCGAACACGATGACCAGTCCCAGCCCCTGGCAGCTCAGATAGGCCTTCCTGTCGCTCAGTTCCACAACATTGCAGGCTGCGGCGCCAGCGGGTATCTGCATGGCGCCCCGCAGGCTGAGCTTGTTGTCCTGGCCGATGCCGTAGAGCTTCAGCTCAGCTTTTGAGTTACCCATGTAGTCGGGGAAGGAATAGATGTGCCCGTTGTCGAACACGATGGGCACTGAGCCGAAGCCCGTGGGGACGCTGTTCTTGTTGTCATAGCTGGCCGGGGTCATGTCCTTCACCACCTGCATATACAAGCTTCCGGAGTTGCCCTCAGGGTTGGTCACGGAGGTGGCGAAGACGATGGGATCCGCCCAGGTGGCGTCGGGCTGACGGTCGGGCTTGTTCTCGTTGTTGTCGCAGGCGGTGGCCAGCAACGCCAGCAGCATGGCCGGCAACATGGTTCTCATTTTCATAAATAGCTTGTTTTAGTTGGGATTGATATTATACACATCGTTCTTAGGTTGTGTCTTTGCCTGGGCCCTCATCTGGGCTCTCATTTGAGCAGGTACCTGATTTTCAGTGCTACCGAGCGGCCGGGAAGTGGGCGGTTCAGCTCTGAGTAGACCTCCTTGTCCAGCAGGTTGCGGGCCTTGAGCGTCAGTGTCCAGCGGTTGTTGTGGAAACTGTGCTCCACGCCGGCGTCGATCGTCAGGGAGGCCGGAATCTTCCGGTCTTGGTGTTCACTCATCTCGAAATCGTAGAAGTATTGGTGGATGTACGACAGATCCATGAGCAGGCGGGTGTTCTGCCCCTTCCCACCGAACAGGTTGGCGCGATGCACCTCGATGCCCGCGTTGCCCATCAGGTAGGGAATATTGGGCATGCGCTTGTCATACGTCGGGTTGTCCACGTTCGTGCCCGGCACGGTCTTCCTGACGTCTCTCAGGTCTTGCCAGGTGCCGTTGAGGTAAAAGTATAGGAACGGGAGGACGTCCCCCTTGATTTCGGCTTCCACGCCCCAGGTGCGCACACTGCCGAAATTCCTGTAGCGCGCCATGGTGGGTATCATGTCGGCCGTGAAGCGTATCATGTCTTCCAGCCGGTTGCAGAAGGCGTTCAGTTCGGCCTCGACGAAGCCGAAGGCGTTGTTCCTGTGATAGAGGCCGCCCACATTCAGCCCCTTGACGCGCTCCGGCAGCAGTGTGGCAGAGGGCAGGATGGAGTAGCCGTTGCCCACAAGTTCCTCACTGGTGGGAATGCGCACCTCGGAGCTGAAGGAGGCCTTGACCAGGAACTCGTCAGTGAACTGGTACCTTAGGGCCTCGCTCCAGCCCCAGTAGTCTTTGTGGGCGCTGGTCTCGACAGGCTTGTTGATGTAGAAGTTCTCCAACGACTTGGACCGGCACGCGAAATAGAAATTCTTGAAGGTCGTGGCACTTTGCAGTTTTCCGCCGAACAGGGTCAGGTCGTAGGACAGTCCGGTGGTGAGACTCGCCATCCAGCTCGGGAAGTTCGCGCTGAACCCCAGCGCCTTGTCCATCAGCTCGTCTTTGGGCAGTTGGCGCGTGTAGCTGCCGAAGAGGTTGAGGTTGACGGCGTGGCGCTTGTCGATGATATAGTTCATGTTGAGCTTGGAGGCCGCGTCGTGCGCACGGTTTTGCCCGTCGGAGGGGAACGTGCCCTGCTCGCCGCCGTAGGACGATACGGGTGGGTGCTTGTGCCCGTCCCAGTCGTAGCGCGCCATGGCCTGGTCGTTCAGGCCGTACCGTCCCAGGTTGTAGTTTGCGTCGAAGTCCAGATCCAGTCCCGGCAGGAAGAAGTTGTCGCGTTTCAGGGACAGTCCGGCCAGCAGCGACGATGAGTGGTTGTAGGCTTCCCTGATGTCCCACTCGATGCCCTGTATGTCCTGGCGGGTATTGGAATAGATGAGCTCCATCTTGATCTCGTCGAACCACCAGCGCGTGGCCTTGACCGAGCCGCCTGCCAGAACCTTGCTGTAGGTGTCATGGTCGCGCCGCACCACGCGGTCGTCCAGATTGGTGAGCCGCATCCGGTAGTCGTTCTTGGAGTAGGTGTATCCGCCGCCGAGGCCGAACTGGAGCCCGCTCTTCGGATCGGTGCGCTTGAGCACAGTGTTGACCTTGTGCGTGTGGAACGAGCCGGCCTCGTAGGCCACGTCCGCGTAATAGGGCGGGTACTCCTTGGTCACGACGTTGACGGCGCCGCCCAGGGCTGAGCCGCCGAACTTGTAGGGGACGATGCCCTTGTACACCTCGATGCGTTCAATCATGTCGATCGGTATGTCGTCGAGCGAGATGTAGTCGCTCATCTGCCCCATGGGCACCTCGTCGACAAACAGTCCCATGCGCTTTCCCTCCAGACCGCGCACCGACACGCGTGAGGCGCTGCCCACACCGCCGGTTGATCTCACGGTGATGCCTGCCGAGCGTGCCAGCACGTCACTGATGGAAGAGGCCGTCCCCTGCAGTTGCCGGGCCGACAGCACGGACACCGGCATGGCCGACATTCTGAGCTGCCGGGCCTCGTTGCGCGCCACCACCACGGCTTCAGAGAGTGCGTTGTCGGCGGGGGTGAGTGCCACGTCGTGCCCGATGCTGTCGCCCAGACGCTCAGTCGGCAGTCCCTCGCCCAGCGTCTGGGCCTTATAGCCCAGGCAGCGGAACCTCAGCCGGCCTGGCCCGTCTTTCGGCACGCTCAGCGCGTAGCGGCCACAGGTGTCTGTCGTCGTGACCCGTCCGCCGGCTGTGACCGACGCGCCCAACAGGGGGGAGCCGGTGCGGGCGTCGGTGACGGTGCCGTAGAGGACGATGCGGCCCTGGGCCTGCATTTCCGCCGGCAGGCAGGACAGGCCGCCGGCCAGCAGCGGCAGGCTCATGTTCAGAAGAAATCGCCGCATCGCGGCATGGCGGTTGTATATCATGGGATAAGGGTTAGGAGTGGGATAAGGGTTTTGATGTGCGCGGCGCGTCACCAGGCGCCTTCGGCATAAACGAACGGCAGCGATTCCCGTTCATAAGAAAGGCGCACCGCCCGAATCGGGAGCGGTGCGCCTTTCTTATGCTGGATGACGGGTGGAGAATGCCTCTTATGCTTTGCACGGGATTATTTTTTTGCAAAGGTACGGCCCATGAGTCCGTAGGGCAATACCCACTAGTCGGTATTTACGACTGGCTTCTAGGTAGTTTTGGTGGAAGAGTCTTTCAGACGGCATACCGGGTTGCCATTTCCGCAAGCCCCTGCGACCGCGCCGCCTTCGCGCCATCGTAATCTCGCGCTTACAGTTTTGTCACATGCTGCCCCTACCTTTGCACCCGAAATCCAACAGTGACATGAAACCTGCCCACTTCTTATTCTTCCCCCTGCTGCTTTCCGCCGCCACCGCTGCGGCGCAGGCACCGCAGGACAGCCTGTCGGCCGACAGCCGCACGCCGGCAAGTGTCTATTTCAAAGACGGCAAACTCCACTTCAGTTCCACGGACGACAAGTTCCACCTCTGGCTCGACAACCGCATCTACGTCGACGCCGCTTACTACAGTCCGGTCTCCGGCACCGGCGATCTGGAGTCCAAGCCCAACAAGGACTTGGAGGAGGACGACGGCCGCTTCCGCTTCGACAACGGCGTGAGCATACGCCGCGCCCGCTTTGCCATCAAGGCCCGGCTGTATGAGAAGTGGTTCTCAGAACTGGACCTCGACTTCGCCTACAATGAAGTGGAGATCAAAGACATGTTCCTGGGCTACCAGTTCAACAGGCACTGGGCCATCCAGGCCGGGCACTTCAAGGAGCCAATGAGCATGGAGCGCCTGACGAGCTCCAAGTATCTCACCGCGATGGAGCGTCCCATGCCGGTTGAGGCGTTCGCCGGTGGTCGCCGCCTGGGCGTGGCCGCAACGGGCTGGGGCAATCATTGGTGGACATCTGCCGGTGTCTTCGGCCAGCAGGTGGACATCATCCAGAAGGAGAAAAACCGCGGGAGCGACGGCTACGGCTTCACCGCGCGCGCAGCCTGGTCACCCATCAACACCGACGCACTGACCCTCCACCTGGGCGGCTATGCCACCTACCGCACCCCCGACGCCGGTGGCACGGAAGACCGCCTGGTCGAGTTCCGCACCTTCCCCGAGAGCCGCACAGACCGCCGGCGCTTCGTCAGGGCCGAGATTCCCAATGTCAACCATTACGCCACCTGCGGCCTCGAAGCCGGCGTCAGGTGGAACCGGCTGCTGGCCTATGGCGAGTACATCTTCACCGACCTGTCGCGCTACAGGCGCGACGACGCCCAGCGGAAGGTCGGCCTCAAGAACGCCACGTTCAACGGCTGGTATGCCACCGTGTCATATATGCTCCGGGGCGGGCAGCGGCGCTATTCGCCTGAAGACGCAGAGTTCGGGCCGCTGGCCACCGTCAGGCGGGGCGGCAATCTGGAGCTCTCGGCACGCGTCAGCCACATCAACCTCAATGATTTCCACGATGCCTCGGCGGTTGTCACCGGTGGCGCGGCCTATGCCTACAACGCTTCGTTCAACTGGTATCCCGTGCGCAACGTGTTGCTGGGCCTCAACTATACTTTCATGGACAATGACAAGTATGCCGACGACAAGGGACACATCACCAAGAACGGCCGGCCGCTGAGCGAGGCCATGAAGGGCGGGCTGGATTTCCATATCTTGCAGATGCGCCTGCTCGTCTCCTTCTGATTCTGACAGATTTTTTACACCATACACCATAAAACCACATTACCCACAACATGAATCATTCAAGACTCATCTGGGCCGTACTGGCCGCCTGCATTTGCCTGACCGCTTGCAAGAACGACGACGAGAGCGACCTCATTCCGCCGGCCTCGGCTGTCAAGGGCATCTGCATCAACGAGGTCTGCTCCAGCGGCACCGACTGGGTGGAGCTCTACAACAGCACTGACAAGGACATGGACCTGACCGGCTTCCACCTGCAGGACAGTAAGGGGGCCGAAGAGGAGTATATCCTGCCCGCCGGCACCAAGATTCCGGCCCGGGGCTTCCTGACACTGGAGAAGGAAAAGGACTTCGCCTTCGGCATCAGCGGCAGCGGAGAGCCCATCACACTGCTCGATGCCAGCGGCGCTAAGGCCGACCAAGTGAATGTCCCGGCCCTCGACGACGGGCAGTCGTACGCCCGCAGCACTGACGGCGGCGACAACTGGCAGGTGACGGACTCTCCCACAAAGGACAAGAGCAACACCACCGTGCCGACACCGACGCCGCCAACAGACTCAGACCTCAAGGGCACACTGATGATCAACGAGGTCTACACCTTCGCCGACGGCAAGGACATCAATGACCTCGACTACATCGAGCTCTACAACAGCTCCGACCGGGAGATAGACCTCTCCGGACTCAAACTGTGGGAGAGCGGCGGCGCGGCAGAGGCCTGGACTTTCCCGCAGGGCAAGAAAATCGCGGCCAAGGGACGTCTCGTCGTCTGGACAGACAAGGAGGGGCTCCATAACGATCCGGTCAACTATCCCGCCTGGGGACTCAGCAAGGGCCCCGATGAGTTCATCGTCCTGGCCGATGCCGACATGAGCGTCATCGACGAGGTGCACTGCCCCAGCCTGAAGCAGCACGAGAGCTACGGACGCATCACCGACGGCGCCGCCAACTGGCAGATCTTCGCCCAGGCCACGCCCGGTGCCGCCAACACCGGCGCCGCACGCCAGCCGGTGACCAACAAGCTGGGACTGAGCATCAACGAGGTGTTCACCAACAACCAGGACAAGCAGACGCTGGTCTGGGACGACACGAAGGACTTCATCGAACTCTACAACAGCAGCGACAAGGACGTTGACCTCTCCGGCTTCTCCCTGATGGACGATGCCCTCGACGAGGGCAAGCGCTATACCTTCCCGGCCGGGACGGTGATCAAGGCCGGTGGCTTCCTCGTGCTCGACGTCTACAAGAAGAACCCTGCCGGCCCAACCTTCGGTCTGGGCAAGGGCGGTGACTGGGTCTTCCTCTACGACAAGGCCAAGACACTCATCGCCGAGATTGAGATTCCGGCCCTTGAGGACAACCAGATCTACACTGTGGGCCGCCAGCCCGATGGCAGCGACAACATCGTGGTGTTCGGAGAGGCTTCCAAGGGCAGCAGCAACAACGGTAAGCCCACCGTCAGTCTCTGAACCGCATGATGAGGCCTTTCCGTCTTCTCAGTCTCTGGTCCGCCATCTCGGGCACCGCACTCGCTCTCTCGGGCTGCGGTGCCCCTGCGGCACCGGCACTATCCTTCCCCGACGTGGCCGACGTGCCCTTCTCTACCGTTCCCGTTGGTGCCGGCCTGTCGGTGTGCCTGGGCGGCTACGGCTCGTCGATGGCCTACCGCGCACAGGACTCCACCTTCTGGCTGCTGACCGACCGCGGCCCCAATGTCGACGGCCCGGTTCCCGACAGCAAGGTTTTTCTCCTGCCGTCGTTCACCCCTCGCGTCGGCGTCTTCAGGATGCGGGGTGACAGCCTGCGGCTGGAGCGCCAGATCCTGCTGGCCGACAGTGCGGGACACCCGTTCTGCGGCCTGCCCGACACCGCTGGCCCCGGCGCCACGGGCGAGACAGCCTATGACCGCGACCTGCGTCCCATCGGCCCGACGCGGCAGCCTGGCATCGACCCCGAAGGCCTGGCCCTGTTGCCCGACGGCACGTTCTGGGTCAGTGACGAGTACGGCCCCTACCTGCTCCACTTCGATCGCGACGGGCGGTGCCTGGAGAAACTGGCGCCCGGCAGAGGCCTGCCCGCCAGTTATGCCCACCGCCGCCCCAACCGGGGCATGGAGGGCCTGTGCGCCAGCGCCGACGGCAACACGCTCTACGGCATCATGCAGTCACCGCTAGCCGTGCTTGGGCATTCGCCGCTGCCGGCCTGTCTGCCCCTGATGGCCCTGCGTCCCGCAGAGGGCGACCTGCGGCAATATGCCTACCCGCTCGACGATGCGGCCAACGGCGTGAGCGAGCTGGCTTATGCCGGACACGACACGTTGCTGGTGCTGGAACGCGACGGGGCCTTTCCGGAAGCCGGCAGGGGATTCAAGCGGGTCTACCGTGTCACGCTGACCCACGCCGACCCGTCGCGACCGCTCAGCAAGGAACTGCTGGCAGACTTGCTGAAGGCCATACCGGGCTATGACCACGACAAGCCTGAAGGCCTGGCCCTGATCGGCGACTCCATCCTGGCTGTGGCCAACGACGACGACTTCGGCGTCACGTCTGAACGCGGCGGTGTGGCTGTCGCCAAACTGAAAAGGGACGGCCAGCCAGACCGCAACCGCATTTATTTCATACGCCTGCACAAGCGGGCGCCGCACGTGCGCTGATGCCGCGCGGCCCGGAAGACCAAAACCGATTTTCGGTTTAAGCCCAAATCTAAAGACCAATGTTAGAGCCATCCCATGACGGTCCAATGACCGATTGGGATTTTAACACTGCTTGCTTTCGGCGCCAGAAAGTGGTATATTTGCATCAGAGGAAAGGGCTGTCCTGCGGGATGGCCTTTTTTCGTACCCTACGGCCACCCTTATTGCCTATATATGGCAAAAATATAGCCCGTTTTCCGAGCAACTTCCCTAGGGCCCGTCAAAATTTGCTCCGAGCTAATTCAAATTTGCCTTAGGGGAGTTTTGCCGAAGTCCCCTTTTAACATTCCAAACCCGTAGCGAAGGTTAAAAAGGTTAAGGTGCCGTGCCGCAATTGGGGCAAAAAAGTGAAGCGGCGTGTGGCCCGCTCCTGGACAGCCGGCGTTGCCACAAAAACCGGAAGATGCCTGGACACACGGCGCCACGGTTTCGCCACCGCGCTGCAGACCGGTAAACAAAAAGCTAGTTTCGCTTTTCCAATCCACACATTTGCACTACCTTTGCCACCCCATACGAAAAGACTGATAGATAGTAATGAAGAAAGTTGACAAACTGGATTTGAAAATCCTGCAAATCATCTCGGTCGACGCGCGCATACCCTTCAAAGACGTGGCTGAGGCCTGTGGCGTCTCCCGCGCAGCCATTCACCAGCGCGTTCAGCGCCTGACCAATGCCGGCATCATCACCGGCTCGGGCTATACCGTCAATCCCAAGCACGTCGGCTACAGCACCTGTACGTTCGTGGGCATCACCCTCGAGCGTGGCTCCATGTACAAGGAGGTGGCCGCACAGCTGATCAAGATACCTGAAATCGTCGAATGCCATTTCACCACGGGCAACTACACCATGCTCATCAAGCTCTACTCGCGCGATAACGAGCACCTGATGCAGCTGCTCAACAACCGTATCCAGGGCATCGACGGCGTCATCTCGACAGAGACCCTCATCTCGCTCGAACAGAGTTTCACCCGCCAGGTGCCCATCATTCTCGCTGACAGCGAGGACGAGGCCGACGCGCGCGCCACCGGCGACCTCGCCGATGGCCTGAACGGTCTGGAAGGCACCGACACCGATAAGCGTCGCACCCCCCGCGCCACAAAAAGAAAGAGCGGGGACTGACCGCCGCACCGGCCGGACGCGTCTGGCCAAACATCACGACAGCACCGCCCCCCCCCGAAACCCCACTGACAGACCATGACCATCGACCCCACCGGCCTCTTGATTGGGCTCGCCACTTTCTTCACCATCGGCCTTTTCCACCCCATCGTCATCAAGACCGAGTACCACTTCGGCACACGGCCGTGGTGGATATTCCTCGTGGTCGGCATCGGGTGTGCCACCGCTGCCCTCTTCATCGGGAGCATCTTCTGGAGCGCCCTCTGTGGCATCGTCGGATTCTCGTCCCTGTGGTCCATCAAGGAGCTCTTCGAGCAGCGCGAGCGTGTCAGGAAGGGATGGTTCCCCATGAACCCGCGGCGCAAGCACAAATACTGATGCCACTATCGGCACAGACGCGACAGTATGGGCGGCCACGGTCGCCCATATCCCATTATGGCAACCCACTGACCAGCACATATATACATATAGACTCAAACCATGTATAACTTTGATTTCCGATCAGAATACCGCGCCGTCACCGACCACTACCCCAACCACGAGGCGCGGCCGCTCATCGGCATCACGGGCAACGTCGGGCCCGCAGGCTGCGAACTGGCTGAAGCTTACAGTCGCAGTGTCGAACTGGCGGGTG
>OIYP01001635.1_pt1 | contig 10352 bp, 11 predicted proteins | sample 1588261 | NCBI WGS metagenome assembly OIYP01 (sample SAMN03283293) | human gut metagenome | biome: human-associated habitat; material: feces | host: Homo sapiens | place: Peru | collected 2012
CCCGGGTCCCGGCCGGGCTGGCCCCGCTGGTCACGCTTTCCTGCATTGCGGCGGTGCTGACGCTGGCCGGTATGGCCGGGGTGCTGTACCCTGCGGCATGGGCGCTGTATGCCCTGTGTGCGGTGGGCGGCGTGTGGGCGCTGCTGCCGCCTAAAGAGGATAAAGAGCGCTACTACGCGCAATTAGCAACCCCCGGCAGCGTGACCTTCTGGGTGCTGGCGCTGGCGTTTGCCGTCTACTTCTTCGTGCGCCAGCCGATGGCTACTGTGTCCGATGAATTTTCGCTTTGGGCTACTGCCGTCAAGGTCACCAAGGTGGATCACAGCCTGTACACCACCGCCACGCTGGGCACGCCGTGGGCCGTTACCCAAAACCCCGGCCTGCCGCTGATCAGCTACTTCTTCCAGTTCCTTGGTCAGTATGCAGACTGGAAAATTTATCTTGCCTACGATGTATTATTCTTCGCTGTCTACGCTGCCGTGCTCAGTGCCCTGCCGTGGAAGCAGTGGCGCGTGGCCGTGCCGATGGCGGCGGTGCTGTGGGTCACGCCGTTTTTCTTCACGGTGTACAACCACACCATCTACCTGACCACCGTCTATCTGTCGTCCTACGGCGATATCCCGGCCGGGCTGGTGTTCGGCGGCGCGGTGGCCGCGTGGCTGGCGCTGCGCCAACAAAATGGCCCGCACTGGGCCGTGCTGCCCGTGCTGGCCTTGGCCGCAAACCTGAAGGCCAACGACTTTGTGCTCTCCCTGGCCGCAGCCGGGCTGATCGCGGTCGATGCCTGGCTGTTCTGTGATGGCAGATTCAAGCAGGGCCTTGCCCGCCGCACCGGCTTTGCCGTGGCCTGCTTTGCCGCGCCTATGGCCGTGTACTACCTGTGGAATGTCCGCTATGTCGGCTGGCTGGTCAGCCGCAACGCCAGCGAGGGCGGTGTCGGCGAAACGACCGCCTCGATGGGCGCGGTCGTCGTCAATGGCATCAAAATTTTGCTGGGCCAGCCCGTCACCGACTTTTTTGCCGAGCGCGAACCCCAGTTCTGCCAGGCGATGGCCGATATGGGCCACCAGTTCTGGACCAGCGACGGCAAGCTCGGCATGATCGGCCAAGGGCGCAATATTGTGGTGCTCATCGCGGCGGTATTCGTGGCCGCGCTGTTCACGGCTGGTTCGCGCCGCCTGAGGGTGCGCATCGGCAGCATGGGGGTGCTGTCCGCCGTCTGCTTTTTGGGGTATAACCTCGAGCTGGCGCTCAGCTACGGCTTTATCTTTAAGCCGTTTCAGGCCGAGCGGCTCGAAGATTATAATCGCTACATCGAAAGCTATTACATCGGCTGGTTCCTGATGGCGCTGGCCTGCCTGGTGGTGGCCTTGCAGCCTCAGCTGGAAACGGTCAGCGAGGTCAACGGCCCCTCGGCCACCTTTACCACCAGCCGCTATGCCCCCAAGCGCCCGCTGGCAGCGCAGGGCATTGTGCTGCTGCTGGCCGTTGGCATGCTGGCACGGCAGAATCAGATCGTGCTGCCGCAGCTCAGCGTGCTCGGCTTTGCCGACAGCGAGTTTGCCGACCGCAAGCTCGCCCGCGCCGAGGCCGCCTATGTCTGCGAGAATTTGCAGCCCGACGACCGCGTGTTCTATGTCAGCCAGGGTGATAACGGCGAGGGCTGGTTCAGCGCCGTGTTTGATTTTTACCCGGTGCTGGTCGATTACTCGGGCATTATGTCCGAGATGAACGGCGGCGGCGGTACGTTCGGCCTGCCGGAGCTCAAGCCTGATGAGGGTGTAAAAGCAACGTATTATCACGCCTTTACCGCGCAGCAGCTGGACGAGATCGTGCGCGGCAATGGCTGCACGGTGCTGTACCTGCAAAAAATCGACGATATTTTTGTACAAAGCTACAGCGATCTGTTTACGGACAAGCTGGCCGCCGCGCAGGCAGGGGAGACGCTCCTCTACCGCGTGACCGATGCGGGCTATGCCCCGGTGGAAATGCAAGGGGGTGCCGCATGAAACGGTTGAAAGCTTTCTTCGCCAAACGCGGCGCGGTACCGGCGGCCTGCTATATTCTGGCGCTGGCCGTCTGGCTGGTGCTGAGCGCGGCCCATGCGGGCAGTGATGCCCTGTCCAAAGCACAGGGACGCATGACCGAGCAGGTCATCCCGGTGGAAAACTGGCAGCTGGTCGGCCTGGAGCCCACCGACGCGCAGCCCGGCGAGACGACCCTGACCACCACGAACGGTGACCCGCAGATGATTTTAGAGGATGTCGCGGGCCAGGTGGTGCGCACGCTGAGTTACACGGTAACGTTTGACGGCGATGCCCGCGAGATGTGCCTGTATTATACGACGAAGGTGGGCGAGGATTACAGCCAGGATCGACGCGTGTTCCCGCAGAATCTGGGCGATGGGCATTACCTGTACACGCTGCCCCGCACGAGCATTGCGGCACTGCGGCTGGACCCGTGCAGCCCGGACGAGAACAAGACGGTCGGCCTGACCTTTGCCCCGGCGGCCCTGACCCTGAACGCCGCCGATACCCTGCCCAGTTGGTGGCAGTACCTTGTCCCGAGCTGGTATCAGGCGTTCTGCCTCATCCTCTACCCCGCCCTGTGCGCGTCGGCGGTCAGCCTGATTCGTTCCTTCTTTGCAAAGAAGGAACCGAAGAAACTCTAAACAAAAATGGGAGATACGGTCGCAGACCGTATCTCCCATTTTTAATTTAAAGTTCTTTTGGTTCCTTTTCTTTCAAGAAAAGGGACAAATCAGGTAATCTTCGCCGCGCGCTGGATGCGGTAGATGATGTAGCGGAACAGGCCGACGATTAAACTGCATTCTACCCAGATGTAATTGGGCAGATTTTTCCAATAGAACTTCGGCTTGTTCAGCTTCGGCAGGGCGACCCACGCTTCGTGGAAGCCTTTCGCGTAATCGTTGCCAAAGCCGCGGAACCGGAACATCACCACTTTCAGCAGATATCCCAATACCATCGGGATCAGATTCAGCAGCAGCATCAAAACCGGCTGATTTTTGTACGGCAGCAGAATGCTGTTCCGCCCGCTCTGGATGCTCTTGAACGGATTGTACCGCACCGCACCCGTCGTCGCACCGCAGATGTGCCGACACCGCGCCGTCGGGCAATAGACGTTCTTGTACCCGAAATTGTTTGCGCGCCAGCTCAGGTCCACGTCCTCATAATATGCAAAAAACAATTCGTCAAAAACGCCGATTTTATCCAAAATGGATTTTCTGTACAGGGCCGCACCGCCGCAGGCACTGAAAATGCGGCAGGGCTTCGTGTAACGGCTGGCGCGTAGACCGTCGCCGCGCTTGCAGGCAAACCCTAAAAGGGTTACATAATCGCCCGCGTCGTCGGCCAGCTCCGGCTCATAGTAACGCAGCATCAGGCTGCTGACGGCAAAAATTTTGGGGTCCGCGTCGGCGGTGCGAATCAGCTCGGCCAGCCAGGCTGGCTCAGCGAACGCATCGTTGTTGAACAGGGCCATGTACTCACCCTTGGCAATGGCAATGCCCTGGTTGACGGCATGGGAAAACCCGGTGTTCTCGGCGTTTTCGATCAGGGTGTAGCGGTCGCGGCCGCAATAGCTGCGGGCAATTTCCAGGCTTTCATCGGTGGAGCCGTTGTCAATGACGATCAGCTCAAAATCCTGCTCGGTCTGCGCCCAGATCGACTCGATCGAATCGCGCAGCCAGCCCGCGCCGTTCAGGTTCGGGATAATGACACTTGCTTTCATGCGGCCTCCTTAGCGCAGGTAGTAGTACATGCTGTGGGTGACGGTGGCCAGGCCAACAGCCCCCAGCAGCAACAGCGCAGCAATGACCGCCGCCACGATCAGCGTGCGGGTCAAGTAGGCGCGGGCCAGCCGCTTTCGGGCGTTGTCCGGTGCGTCGCTGAAGCTCCACACCAGCATCATGATAAAGCCCACCACCGGGATGGCGAAGATGATCAGCGTGCCCAGTGTGCTGCTGTATCCCATGGCAGGGACGTCGCGGGGGTCCTCGGCGGGGTGATACTGCGGGGCGGCGGGGGCGGCTTCATGCGGCGGCTCGGCGTGGGGCGTGCCGCATTTGGGGCAGCAGGGTTCGCCCGGGCGCGTCAGGCGGCCGCAGTTTTTGCAAAAGTACATAACGTCCTCTTTCGTTAAAATGCCAGATTGCGGTCCAGCTGGGTGTTCAGGATGATCTGGGTGTTGGTGGAACCCATCTTCTGCATCTTGGTCAGCAGATGCTCCAGCGCGTCAATGTCGGTGCAGCTTACCTTGATGATAAAGTTGTAGCTGCCCGTCACGCGGAAGCATTGCAGCACCTGGGGCTCCTGCTCGATCATCGCCAGAAAGCTGGCGCGGGTAGCGGCATCGACCAGCACCGAGATCAGTGCTTCGACCCGGGCGGGTGCGCCGGGATGGCGCAGCACCACCGTGTAGCCGCCGATGATGCCCTCCTGCTCCAGCCGATGGATGCGGCTGGATACGGCCGGGCTGGTCAAGCTGACCCTCTGCGCGATATCTTTAACGGGCATACGTGCATTTTCCGATAAAAGCTGTACGATTTTATGGTCTAAATCATCCATGAAATGATTCTCCTTACCAGGTTTTGTATAATGCGCACAAAAAAATAAAATGAAGAAAAGAGCCGTTGTGCGGTTTGACAAAATAGAAAAAGTGTGATTTTTGAGCTGTCCACTAAATAATATTAAGCATTTCCTGATTTATTATAATGTTTTGAAAAACAAATTGCAAGGGGAACGTTTGACAAATTAAGAAAAAAGGCTATAATAATAACTGTAATCAATCAAGCAACGCATCCGCACGGATGCTCTTAAAATTGACATTCACTGACCTTTATATACTTTCCCACCCCTCTATGCACAAAAGCCCGCAGGCAACTGCGGGCTTTTGTGTTTGTGAGGGATAATTTATATATATGCAGTTTATGCGGGAATGCGCATACCGGGCGGATATGGAATCCGCCCCTACGGAAAACCGTAAATTTTGCAATGACATAAGGCATCTTGGAAGGGTCAAGCCCCCTCCCTACGGGAACAATAGGTAAGGGAGCGTAGGGGCGAACAGTGTTCGCCCGAGGCGTTTAGCAACCCACGCGAGATTGCCCGGGCGAGCAATGCTCGCCCCTACAGCCACCGTGCGGTTACGTGTAGGGGAGCCACCCTCTACCCCATAGAGTTTCTTTTGGCCCCGGAGGGGTCAAAGTGGGAAGAGAGAAAAATCCGTTAAGAAAAATGCAGCACTCCTGCATTTTTTAGGATTTTTTTCTCTGACCCTCCTCTTTGGGGTTCCTAGGGGCGAGCAGCCCCTAGGCCGGGGTTCGCTGCCTCGGAACAGCGAGACTTTTTTCGTTTCCTTTTTTGGTCACAAAAAAGGAAAGCCTTATGGAAGTAACCTATTAAATTCGAGCGAGCCGCCGCAGGGTGGCGGCAAGCGGAAGCAACAACCTAGGAGGTTCTCAATGCCCATTCATACCATCGCCGATCATACCCCGAAAGCGGCAAACACAGCATTTATCGCTGACACCGCCACCCTGGCGGGCGGTGTAACGCTCGCTGAAAATACCAGCGTCTGGTATAGCGCGGTGCTGCGCGCGGATACCGGCAGCATTACCGTCGGGGCGGGCAGCAATGTGCAGGACAACGCCGTGCTGCACACCGGCCCGGGGCTGGATGTAACGATAGGCCGCAATGTTTCCATCGGGCACAGCGCCGTTGTGCACGGCTGCACGGTGGGCGACGACTGCCTCATCGGGATGCACGCCACCATTTTAAACGGCGCAGTCGTCGGCGCGGGCAGCCTGATCGCGGCCGGGGCGCTTGTGACCGAGGGGGCCGTCATCCCGCCAAACAGTCTGGTCGTCGGCGTACCCGGCAAAGTCCTGCGCCCCGTCACGCCCGAGCAGACCGCGTCCATCGCCGCCAATGCCGAGGAATACCGCGCCCTCGCCCGGCTCCACGCCGCATCCCGGTAAAAGCCAAAACAAAAGAGGAGCCGCCGCGGCGGTTCCTCTTTGCTTATCCAATAAGCTTATAAAGCTTACAGCACCTTCGACAAAAACGCTTTCAGGCGCTCGTTTTCGGGGTTGGCGAAGAACTCCTTCGGCGGTTTATCCACCTTCACGATGCCCTCGTCAATGAAGATGACGCGGCTCGCCACCTCGCGGGCAAAGCCCATCTCGTGGGTCACGCAGACCATCGTCATGCCGCTGCGGGCCAGCTCCTTCATCAGCTCCAGCACTTCGCCGACCATCTCGGGGTCAAGGGCCGAGGTCGGCTCGTCAAACAGCAGCACGTCGGGGTTCATCGCCAGCGCACGCACGATGGCAATGCGCTGCTTCTGGCCGCCGGAAAGCATGTTCGGGTAGGTATCGGCCTTGTCGGCCAGGCCGATGCGTTCCAGCAGCTCCATCGCCTTGGCGTCGGCCTCGGGCTGCTTCATCAGGCCCAGGCGCACCGGGGCCAGCGTGATGTTCTTTTTCACCGTCAGGTGGGGGAACAGGTTGAAATGCTGGAACACCATGCCCATTTTCTGGCGGACGTGGTCAATATCGTGGTCGGTCACTTCCTTGCCGTTGAAGATGACCTTGCCGCCGTCCGGCTCTTCCAGCCGGTTCAGGCAGCGCAGAAACGTCGATTTGCCGCAGCCCGAGGGGCCGACCAGCACGACGCAGTCGCCCTTGTCGATGGTCAGGTCCACGCCCTTCAGCACCTGCAGACCGCCGTAATTTTTCTTCAGTCCTTTAACGTCGATCACTTTGTGCCAGCCTCCTCTCAAATTTTGCCAGCAGCGCGCTGAACAGCATGACCAGCACCAGATAGATGGCGGCAACGCCCAGCAGCGGGAACATGGCTTCGTAGGTGCGGTTCATGATGCCCTGCGCGGCATACAGCAGCTCCTTGCCGCCAATGACCGTGATGAGGGACGAGTCTTTCAGCAGCATGATGAACTCGTTGCCCAGGGCTGGCAGGATCGAGCGGATCGCCTGCGGAATGATGATCTCGAACATCGTGGTCATGTAGTTCAGCCCCAGGCTGCGGCCCGCTTCCATCTGCCCGGGGTCGACCGCCATCAGGCCGCCGCGGATGATCTCGGACACATACGCGCCCGAGTTGATGCCCAGCGCCAGTGCGCCGACCATCGTAAAGTTACGGCTGCTGGCGAAGATGACCATGCTCATGATCAGCAGCTGCACCATCATGGGCGTGCCGCGGATGACCGTGACATACACCTTGCAGACGGCGTTCAGCACGCCGAGCACAGGGTTGCGATGGTGGGGCTTTTGCTGCGCATGGCCCACGCGGATCATGGCCACGATGGCGCCCAGCACAACGCCCAGCACCAGCGCGATGGCCGTTACCAGCAGCGTGGTGCCAACACCTTTAAAATATTGCTGCCAGCGGTCGGCGTGCAAAAACGCCTGATAGAACTTGACATAGAAATCCTGCCAAAAGTTCAGAGCATCGCCGTTTTTGGCCATCTCTGACAGCAGTTCGAACTGTGCTTCCATCGCACCACAACCTTTCCCGGCGCGGGCCGGTAATTTAACTTGCTTGAACAAACAAAAGGCGCGCCGGAATGCCCGGCGTGCCCTTCCTCGGACAGTAGGTGTTCAAACGCCCCTACGTCAGATTTTACTCTGCCTTGATGTATTTGTCAACGATGCTCTGCAAGGTGCCGTCAGCCTGCAGCTCTTTCAGCGCGCCGTTGATGGCATCCAGCAGGGCGGTGTTGCCCTTAGCCACGCCGATGGCGTAATCTTCCTGGGCATAAGCGGTATCCAAAATCTTCAGGCCGGTGTTGGCGGCGACGAACTCCTTGGCGGGGGCGTTGTCGATAACGACGGCGTCGACCTGGCCATTGTTCAGGGCCTGGACGGCGGTCAGGCCGTCGTCGTAAGCAACGACGCTGTCCTCACCGAAGTCATCGGTGCAGTAGATGTAACCGGTGGTGCCGCGCTGGGTGCCGATGGTCTTGCCAGCCAGATCGTCCACAGAAGCGATGTCGGAATCCTCGGGCACGATGACGGACTGGATGCCCTCGGCGTAGGTGTCGGAGAAGTCCATGACCTTCTGGCGCTCGTCGGTGACGGTGACACCGGCCATGACCATGTCGCTCTTGCCGCTCTGGGCGGCCAGCAGGGCGGCGTCGAAGTCCATGTCGTCGACCTGGAGCTCAAGGCCCAGCTTGTCCGCGATGGCGGCGGCGACCTCAATGTCGATGCCCTCGAAGCTGCCGTCGTCGGCGGTCATCTCATACGGGGGGAAGGCGGCGTTGGTGGACATGGTCAGCTTGCCGGCGGCAACGGTGGTCAGCTCGGCAGCGTCGGTGGACTCGGAAGCGGTCTCGGAAGAAGCGGCCTCGCTGGTCTCCTCGCTGGAAGCAGCCTCAGAGGAGGCAGCCTCGGAAGAAGCAGTGGAAGCGGAACCGCCGCAGGCGGCCAGGCTCAGCACCATGGCGGTGCCCAGCAAAAGAGCAGTCAGTTTTTTCATGGTATATTCCCTCGAATCTTATTCAATAAATTCCCAAGCCCTCACTTGGTATGCATCCAGTATAGTTGCATAAATATGTAAAGTCAATGTATAAATTCAAATTTTGGCGATTTATAGGCGGGGGCTGGCCGGCGGGGATGTTTTTTTGTGCAGTTTGGCGGGTGACGCTTTTTGTGCCCTCCTACTTGCCGGAATGTGCGAGCTGGATACAATAGATTGCAGTCGTCATTGTTCTGAACATCAAAACGATGGCGGCTGTTTTTGCAGTACGGAATTTTAGTTTTAGAAAGAAAGGATTGATTCCAATCAGACTGTCGAAAAAGTGCTCTGTAGGGGCGCTTTGTGCGCCCGTGCTCATTTCCTGCATGAGTAGCTTTTCCGGAAATGCGTTGCCACGTCAAGTTTCCGGGCGAACAATGTTCGCCCCTACAGTCTCCACGACGGGGAAAATGTTTTTTTGACAAACTGTCCAATGTCATTACGCCGCAGGTCCGGTTGAAAAAATGTACGGGAAAGGGTATAATGCAAACAGGATTTGAAACATGTTCAGAGGAGATGTTTACATGGATAAAAAGAAAGTCGGCATTGCAGTCGGCTGTGCTGCGGTTGCTGCGGTCCTTGCAATTTGCGCCGTTACATTCGGCGGAAAGAAAGGCGATGCTGCCGAACCTGCCGCCACAGTAGAAACCGCTGCTGCTGCAGAGCCTGCCGCCACACCGCAAGTGACCGCCACCCCTGCGCCGACAGAAGCGCCCACCGCAACGCCCGAACCTACGGCAGAGCCTACAGCTACACCAGAGCCAACGGCTGCCCCCACGCCCGTCGTGACCGCCGCACCGCAGCCTGTTGTTACCGCTGCACCCCAGCCCGCACAGCAGGAGCCGAGCGGCGACGATGGTGGCGAAGTGCCGGATTGGGTTGATGACAGTTGGTCAGGCGTTTCCGATGAAGAATATCAGGCGGCTTTGGATGCTTGGGATGATAGCGTATCCTTTGAATGATTAAGCTAACCACCCCACCGAGAAATAAGGAGAAAATACGATGAATACAAAGAAGCCCCTTGCCGTGCTGCTCTGTGCTGCACTGGCGCTGACGCTTGCAGCCTGCGGTGCAAAGACCGATTCCGAACCCGTGCCGACTGCAACGCCCGAAGTTACCGCTACCCCGGAACCGACCGCCACCCCGGAGCCGACAGCGGAACCTGCCGAAGAAGTGACCATCCATGACTTTGACATCTATGTGGATGCCTTCAAGGACGAAAACGATATTGAAATCACCTCTACCGATGATGGCACCGACATTGCCGATACGGATGCTCTTTATGTTTATCTGTACAATAACGGTGTAACGCGGCAGGCGGTTCAGGCAGACCTTGATGAAGGCTGCGACAGCCCCTATATTGACGGGTATCTGACCTATCTCGATGACTTGGATAAGCCGAGTGAAACCCCATCGAAGAGCCTGGATGATTATGAAGTAGCAGAAGATGGAGAAGTAATCATTGACGACTGGTCAAGTTTAGTGGGCGGTTCTGACAGCGACGTATCATCTGGTTCCAGCGGCATGGTAGATGGCAGCGATGAACTTCATGAATGGATTGAGAGTGGAGAAGCTCAAAAATTTGCTGATGAATGGTTAGCTAATCATCCTGGACTCAAGCCTTAAAGACTTCTATTTTTTAATAGAAAAAACAGGGCCTATCCCGTTTCCGTCCACATCTGAACATTCACCTTTCGGAGTCACCTTCGGGCGGCTCCTCAGTGTGTCGAAAAACCTCCCTCTGCGAGGGAGGTGCCCCGAAGGGGCGGAGGGAGAGAGCCTTGCCATAGCCCGAAATAT
>OIYP01001636.1_pt1 | contig 10351 bp, 8 predicted proteins | sample 1588261 | NCBI WGS metagenome assembly OIYP01 (sample SAMN03283293) | human gut metagenome | biome: human-associated habitat; material: feces | host: Homo sapiens | place: Peru | collected 2012
TACCATTCGAGTGCTTTTTGTGCAACTTTTTGTTTTCAGACACGCTCTAGTATTATTTATATATTTTATTTAGTTTACTACTTTATAGAGATTAGGTCAAGTGCATTTTTGTTAAATTGGGTGTAGAATTTTGTCCACGGGTGACGGAATTTTTTGTGCAAGCTGTTATACGATGCTAATCAAATGCAAAAAATGCCCGAAAACAACGCATTTGCGCCATTTTTACTTCATTGTGTTAATATATTCTCACAGTGAAAATTTATCACCCTGAAATGTTCCCCTGCGGGCGAATTCAAGGTCGATGCTGTTCATAACACGCTTTTTGTCAAGCGTCCACCTCGGCGCAATGAGGTCAGACCTTGCACCGTCCCCCGTTATGCGCTCGATAATAGTTTCGGGCGGCATCATTTCTATCTGGTCGCAGACGAGTGAGGCGTATTCTTCGGCGGAAAGCAGGGGAAAAGGCGTGTTCTCATATTCCTCGGCAAGCTTTGTTCCTTTTATTATGTGGAGCATATGGATCTTTAATGCGTGAGGACGAAGCAAAGCCGCAGCATTTGCAGTTTCGAGCATCATTTCACGGCTCTCATCGGGCAGACCGTCAATAATGTGAACACAGACGTTTATCCCCCTCGAAGCAAGCATCTCATATCCCCGGAGAAAATCGGCATAGCTGTGACAGCGGTTCAGACGCTCGGCTGTTTTGTCATGGATAGTCTGCAAACCAAGCTCGACAACAAGGTATGTCCTTTTCGACAGTTCTTCGAGATAATCGGCAGCCTCATCGGAAATACAGTCGGGACGGGTCGAAACGGCAAGTCCGACAGCGTTTGGCAGAGTCAGAGCCTTTTCAAACAGACAGCGAAGCCTCTCAATACTGCCGTAGGTGTTCGTGTTCGCCTGAAAATACGGGATATAAAGCGGTTCTCCCCATTTTTTGATAAGCTTTGAACGAACCTCGTCAAACTGTACTTCAATGGGAACGCTCGGGTCGCCGCCGAAGTCACCGCTGCCCGATGCAGAGCAGAATGTACAGCCGCCAACACCCTTTGTTCCGTCACGGTTCGGGCAGGTGAAATTTCCGTTGAGCGAAACTTTAACGGTCTTTCTGCCAAAACGTTTTTTGAGATAGCAGCTCTGGGTATGGTAATGTTTATTTGTATCGGAATAGATGAAATCTGACATTTTGAGTTTCCTTAATAAAAAGGGTGGACAAATATCCACCGCTTTTTCTCATATATTTTCTTTTTCAAGCTTTTTCATATTGCCGAATTCGTGCGCCGCCATTATCACGGAAACTATTTCCGAAAGCAGATCTGCACACGGTCCTGCATAGACGATTCCGTCTATGCCCATTTTTATCGGCAGAATGATAAGGAACGGGATAAAGAACAGAAACTGTCTTGTGAGTGAGAGAAATGCGCCCTTTATCGGCTTGCCTATCGAGGTGAAGAACGTTGTCGATATCGGCTGCATACAGTTGAGCCATGTGAAGAAGAGGAATATCCTGAACATTTTCTCGCCGAACTCGAAGTATTCTTCCGAGCCGTCACCGAACATTTCCATTATCTCTCTCGGGAAGAGCTGGAACAATGCAAAGCAGCAGAGTGAAAATATCGCAGCGACTGTGAGTGCGAGCATAAATGCGCTTTTTACCCGCTTATACTGCTTTGCGCCGTAGTTGAAGCTTTCGATAGGCTGTGTGCCCTGGGCAAGTCCTATCACGACCGAGAACATTATCTGGTTGACCTTCATTGCGATGCCTGCGCAGGCGATAGGGATAGATGCGCCGTATATCGAAGTTTCGCCGTAAGCTTTGAGCGAATTGTTGAGGACTATCTGCACTACCATTATTGCGAGCTGATTTATGAACGAAGCCATTCCGATCGAAGCTGTTCGGGAGATATATGTGAAGTTTGGCTTGAAGTGTTCTTTTTTGAGCGGTACTGTTTTGAAGTGGAAAAGATACACCACTGCGATCACTGCCGAAACGACCTGACCGATAACCGTTGCGAGTGCTGCACCCGTCATACCCATATCAAGTTTGAGGACGAAAACCGCATCGAGTATTGTATTGAGTATCGCACCGATGAGGTTGCAAGCCATTGAAAAATTCGGGCTGCCGTCCGCACGGATAAGGTGGCTTCCGCCCGTTGTAAGGATAAGGAACGGGAAACCGAGTGCAACTATTTTCACATACTCAACGGCATAGGAGAGAACATCGTCAGGCGAGCCGAACAGTTTAAGAAGCGGTTCGAGAAATATCTCCGATATGAGCATTATCACGATGCCGATCATTGTAAGCATAACAAGGGCGTTTCCGATGAAGTACGGAGCTTTGTCTTTTTCACCTCTGCCCATTGAAAGGTTGAAGCAGGATGCACCGCCGATACCGAAAAGCAATGCAACTGCGATGCAGGAGGTCGAAAAAGGAAATGCGATATTCGTTGCGGCGTTGCCGAGCTGTCCGACCGAATTTCCTATAAAAAGCTGGTCTACTATATTATAGAGTGCGCCGACGAGCATTGCGACTATGCTCGGAATCGAGAATTTTATCATCAGTTTTTTTACGGGTTCGCTGCCCAGAGGGTTGTTTTTCACTGTTTCTGTCATTTTTTCATACTCCTTTTCATCAAACCTATATATTTTACCTCTTTTTTTGCTATAAATCAAGGTTTTTAGCGTAAAAAAGCCGCTAAAGCCAAGCCTGCGCAGCAAATTTTATGAAAATTATGCAAAACCATACATAAATTAAGGTTTTAATTGTAAAAACATACAAATTATATAAAACCTATTGACAAGATAGTTTTTATATGATATTATATAACCATAGTCAAAGCCTACATAACATATAGGTTTAAAGAAAGAGAGAACAAAACAATGTTTGCTTCATCTAAAAGTATAAAAGTGATATTCCGAATGTGCCGCTGATAATTTTTCTTATCAAGATCATTCGTTAAAAAATACAATCTGTTATATTATAAGGAGAAATTACAATGAGCACATTAAAAGAAAGAAATCTTAAGTTTGAAACACTTCAGCTTCACGTTGGACAGGAAGAAGCAGACCCCGCAACCGACGCAAGAGCAGTTCCTATCTACCTCACATCTTCATACGTTTTCCATAACTCCGAACACGCTGCCGACAGATTCGGTCTTCGTGATGCAGGCAACATCTACGGCAGACTTACAAACCCGACTCAGGATATCTTCGAGCAGAGAATAGCTGCTCTTGAAGGCGGCGTTGCAGCTCTCGCAGTTGCATCGGGCGCAGCAGCAGTTACATACACGATCCAGAACCTTGCTCAGGCAGGCGACCACATCGTAGCAGCAAACACTATCTACGGCGGTACTTACAACCTCCTCGCACACACACTTCCCGAATACGGCATCACAACAACATTCGTTGATCCCGATGATGAAGACAACTTTGAAAAGGCAATTCAGGACAACACAAAGGCACTCTACATTGAAACTCTCGGCAACCCTAACTCGAACCTTATCGACATTGAAAAGGTTGCAGAAATTGCTCACAAGCACAAGATCCCTCTTGTTGTTGACAGCACATTCGCTACACCTTTCCTCGTAAGACCTTTCGATTACGGCGCAGACATCGTTATCCACTCCGCAACAAAGTTCATCGGCGGACACGGTACTGCTATCGGCGGCGTTATCGTTGACAGCGGCAAGTTTGACTGGGAGGCAAGCGGAAAGTTCCCGTCCCTCACAGAACCGAACCCAAGCTATCACGGCATCAGCTTCACAAAGGCAGTCGGCGCAGCGGCTTTCGTAACAAAGATCAGAGCAATCCTTCTCCGTGATACAGGTGCAACAATTTCACCTTTCCATGCGTTCCTCTTCCTCCAGGGTCTTGAAACACTCTCCCTCCGAGTTGAACGTCACGTTGAGAACGCACTCAAGGTAGTTAAGTTCCTCAACGATCACCCACAGGTAGAAAAGGTAAATCACCCGTCCCTTGCAACAGGCAAGCAGAAGGAACTCTACAACAAATACTTCCCGAACGGCGGCGGCTCTATCTTCACATTCGAGATCAAGGGTACAGAAGAAGATGCCAAGAAGTTCATCGATAACCTCAAGGTATTCTCACTCCTTGCAAATGTTGCAGACGTAAAGAGCCTTGCTATCCACCCTGCATCAACAACACACTCCCAGCTCAACGATGAAGAACTTATCGAGCAGGGCATCAGGAAGAATACTATCAGACTTTCGATCGGTACAGAACACATTGATGATATCCTCTTCGACCTTGAAGAAGCATTTAAGGCAATAAAGTAAAATTCGGAATTATTTATGCTCCGTAAATTCACCGGAAAACACATAATTGTGTAGGGGCGGATCCGTCCCGCACCGCAAGGCGTTACAATACAAACGAACAGACCTGTTTTCAAGGATTTTTCCTATGAAAACAGGTCTGTTGATTTATAGTACTTTTTTAGCAGCAAAAAGAAAGAACCGCTCAAGCTACCAACTTAACGGTTGTTTCTTTTGATCATTCAGTTCGGGAGCGACCGTCTATCGGAGTGCCAAATGTCATAAGCATTTTTTATTTTATCCCCGAAAACAGCCTGAGCGTGTTTTTCAAAGTCTGCTCCGCAACTTCTTCGGGCGAAATGCCCTTGACCTCGGCGATCTTGCCGATAACATTCACTATCATACCGCTGTCGCAGCGTTTTCCTCTGTTCGGCTCGGGCGCCATATAGGGGCAGTCGGTTTCGAGCAGAAGCCTGTCGAGCGGTGTTACTTTAAGTGCTTCGATCGCTTTCCGTGCATTTTTAAATGTGAGAACGCCCGTGAAGCTTATGTTCATTCCGAGCTTCAGCACCTGCTTTGCCGTTTCTGCCGAACCCGAAAAGCAGTGCATAACGCCTTTCACCTCTCCCCTTTTGCCGAGAATATCCATCGTGTCCTCGGTCGCATCACGGGAATGGATAACTACGGGCAAGTCCATTTCTTTCGCAAGGTCAAGCTGCTCCTCAAAAAAGCGCATCTGCATCTCACGGTCATAACCCTCAAAATGATAGTCAAGACCTATCTCACCGATAGCAACGACTTTTTCATACTCCGCAAGCCTGCGGATCTTTTCAAGGTAATCACTCGGCGCACCCGAAGCGTCCTCGGGGTGTATCCCTACTGCCGCATAGACGAACGGATACTTCTTCGCAAGCTCAACGGAAAACTCCGAACGTTCCATTGAACAGCCGATGTTTATGATATTCCGAACGCCGTTTTCGTGAAGCCTCGGGAGCAGTTCGTCACGGTCAGCATCGAACTGCTCATCATCATAATGTGCGTGTGAATCAATATATGTCAGCATTTTAGTTCTCCTTTGCCTTTTCAATTATTTTTTCATAGTCAAGCTCTTTTGCAAAAGGTATCTCGAACGGGTCATTGTAACACATTATGCGTTCATTTACAGCATAGCCGTTCAGCCCGTCAAAGCTTTGGAATTCGCCGTTTTCGTCCTTTATAAAGGTTTTGCCGTATTGTTTGGTGTTATACAGTGAGTAGAAATAATTGCCTATAATACAAATATTAAAGTCTGCAAAATAAGCCTTTTCATCAGCATCAAGCGGCAGCTTTTCAAATATTTCGTCACGCTCCTCACGGGAAACCGTCACAGCCTCGGGGGTAACATAGCCCTTTATTTCATCGTCCCATACGATAAGCCAAGCGTTTGAAGCCTGCGCCATTGTCTGAATAAGGAACGTCCCGTCAAGAATTGCATATTTGCGGAACTCACGGAGTTCAAGCTCAAATTCGCCGTCATAATAGCTGAAATAATCTGCGCAGGACGAGTTGTTGCTCACGCCGCCGTCAACGACAAACTGCGCAAAGCTCCCATAATTGAGGATATAAAGGTCTGCGTTCATCGCATATTTTTGACTGTTAGTATAAAACTTGCCATTATCTCCTCGGAGTACAACAGCATAAGGCGTATTCGGTCCAACCGCACCCCACACATTCTGCACCATTTCCTCGTCACTATTGTCAGAGTCGGGTTCAAAGCTGAACAGAAACGCATACTCGTCCGAACCGTTCCCGTCAAGGTCGAAAGCCATCACCTTTGAACAGCAGACAGCAATCGCAGGCTCTCGGTCGGGCAGGCGGCTTTTGACCTCATCGTAAAGCTCGGTATAAACCTCGGAGGAAAGCAATGCTTCCTTTGCACTTTCAATAAGAGCCTTGTCGGAAAAATCTTCTGCGGAAACAAGCCCCGTCTGCTCATATCCGCAGGAGAAAAACGGCGTATCGTCCGAAATTTCAGCGTATGTGCGGTCGGCTTTTCTGTCCTCTTCAAGCTCATAAAGCGTTGCAGCTTCGGTAGTCGTTATAACAGTAGTTTCCGTCTTTTCGACAGTAGTTTCTTCCGCCGAAACGGCTTCGGACGAAACTGCGGCTGTAATGTCCGTCCGAACATTTTCATCGGTCTGATCTGCACAGGCGGCAAGGCAAAGCGCAAGCATCACCGCAGGAATTATCTTTTTAAATGTCATAGCCGTTCCTTTCATAGCTGATTTTTTGTCTTTGCATCATTAGAGATCAGCATTACAGCCAGCCCTTTGTATCTATTTCTGTTTTTAATTCATCAAAAAGCGGAATAAAGTCGGTTTTAAGTCTGCGGATTATGTTCAGAGCCTGTTCTTCGCTGTAAGTATGTGTGAGAATGTTTCGTGATTCAAGAAGTTCAAGCCAAGCCTCACAGTTTTGTATCATTCCGCATTGATATGCAAGCTTTATGATACCCCTTGGAGAACCGATGCGTTCATCGGAACGACCGTGATCGTCAAGTATTTCTTTCATTAACTTCCAAGCTTGTTCAAAGCAGATCATAAAAAGTCCTGCTATGCCAACTTGTTCAACAACGGTATATGGTTCTTTTATTTTTGCGCCCTCTTTTAAATTTGCAAGCGCACGGCTGAAATTCTCATATTTTTTCATATAATAAGACCCCATCTCTGTCAATTTCGGCTTTTAATTCATCTGATATCCCTTTATCAAGATCAACAACATCAAACATAAGCAGTGTCCACGCCTTTTCTTCAAGGTCATAATAAAAATCAACAGCGTTTCCGCCGCTTACCGCAAGGTCAATATCGCTTCTTTCGGAATTTTGGCATCTTGCTCTTGAACCGAAAAGAATTACTTTTTTTATGCCGTTTTCCTTTGCAAGTCTGATTATATCTTCTTCAACTCTTTTTCCAAGATCATATTTCAAAGCAAAACACCTCCGTAAGAATAATTTATACTATCAACTTTGCCCTATACTGTAAAATTGACACATCTTACCATAGAGTACAGGTCGCCCGTCCTGTATTTTGAACGATATTTGTGACTGCGGGACGGGAAACCCGTCCCTACAGCAGAATACAGTGATTATGACGATAAAAACAAATATTATACTATCATTCTATCATTTTTGCCCGATGCTGTCAATTATTAATGGAAGTATTGACTTTAATACCCGTTTTATGTCATTCTGCAAAGTTTTTGACCGCCTTAATCGTTTGAAATTGTGAATTTTTTTGATACCCCCTTGAAATGTCTGTGTGAAAATGATACAATTGAAATAACAATGGAGAAACGATTACAAGGCAATTTTATCCAAAGGGGTGTCTTTGCGTTTTTTCAGAAAAATGTAAAAATATTAAGATTTCAAAGGAGCGTGTTCCCATGAACTACGGACATTTTGACCTTGCAAATAAGGAATATGTCATCACAAATCCAGAAACTCCCGCACCTTGGGCGAACTACCTCGGTTCTCCCGAATACGGCGCTATCATCTCCAACAACGCAGGCGGTTACAGCTTCGTAAAGAGTGGCGCTAACGGTCGTGTTATCCGTTACCGTTTCAACTCCGTTGCAGTTGACCAGCCGGGTCGTTACGTTTACATCAAGGACGGCGAAACAGGCGAATACTGGTCTGCTTCCTGGGCACCTGTTTGCAAGGATCTCGCTGAATTCAAGAGCGAATGCCGTCACGGTACTGCTTACACAGTTATCACTTCCGAATACAAGGGCATCAAGTCCGAGGTTACATACTATGTTCCAAAGGACGCTACTTATGAAGTATGGGCTGCCAAGATCACAAACACTGACAGCAAGCCGAGAAAGCTTTCCGTTACAGGTTACTGCGAATTCGTAAACGACAACAACTACGAGCAGGATCAGGTAAACCTCCAGTACACACTCTTCATCACACGCACCTACTTCAAGGATAACTTTATCCTCCAGAAGCAGAATGAAATTTTCAAGAATCCTAACAACGAGCGTTTCCTCGGCGTTGCCAAGGCTAAGGTAGATGCTTACTGCGGCGACCGTGATTCTTTCGTTGGTTCATACAGAAGCTATGCAAATCCTAAGGGCATCGAAGAAGGTCTTAAGGGTCAGCTCAACTATAACACAAACTCCTGCGGCGCACTCCAGAGCGACATCGTTCTCCAGCCGGGCGAAACAAAGGAACTCACTTATGTTCTCGGTCAGAAGCCTGAGGCTGTTGCCAAGGAAATTATCGCTAAGTACGAAAAGGCAGGCGTTGTTGAGGCTGAAGTTGAGGAACTCAAAAACTACTGGCACGAAAAGCTCGGCAACCTCCAGGTAAATACTCCCGATGCCGACTTCAACAATATGGTAAACGTCTGGAACGCATACAACTGCTTCATCACATTCATCTGGTCGAGAGCAGCTTCATTCCAGTACTGCGGACTCCGTAACGGCTTCGGCTACCGTGATACCGTTCAGGATATTCAGGGTATCATTCACCTTGCTCCCGAAATGGCTAAGAAGCAGATCGAATTTATGCTTTCCGCTCAGGTAACCAATGGCGCAGGACTTCCGCTCGTTAAGTACACTCATAACGCAGGTCACGAAAATCACCCCGACGAGAACGACGAGAACACAGCTTACGCTAAGGAAACAGGTCACCCCTCTTACCGTGCTGACGATGCTCTCTGGCTCTTCCCGACAATTTACAAGTACATCTCCGAAAGCGGCGACATCGCATTCCTCGATGAAGAAATTTTCTACGCTAATGACGAAGAAAAGGGTACAGTTTATGACCACCTTAAGAGAGCTATCATGTTCTCGATGAACCACCTCGGCAACCACGGTATGCCTGCAGGTCTTCACGCTGACTGGAACGACTGCCTCCGTCTCGGCAAGAAGGGCGAATCCACATTCGTTGCTTTCCAGCTCGTATATGCAGTTAAGATCCTCCGTGAATATGCAGTTCTCAAAAACGATGCCGACTACATCAAGCAGCTTGACGATATCAAGGCAAAGCTTGACGAAATTCTCGCAGCTTGCTGGAACGAGGACAGATGGATCAGAGGCTACAAGGAAGACGGTGCTGTTATCGGTCAGAGAACAGACCCCGAAGCAAATATGTGGCTCAACCCGCAGTCATGGTCGGTTATCTCCGGCTTTGCAAGCAAGGAACAGGCTGAAAAGGCTATGGACAGCGTTGAAAGAGAACTCAACACTCCTTACGGCGCAATGGTAATGTATCCTCCTTATGTTGAACACGGCTTCAACGGCGCACTTATGCAGTGCTTCAACAAGTGTACAAAGGAAAATGCAGGTATCTTCTCACAGCCGCAGGGCTGGCTCATTCTTGCAGAATCCCTCCTCGGTCACGGCAACCGTGCTTATAAGTACTGGAAGGAAGCAGCTCCTGCAACATACAACGACAACGCAGATCACAGATGTCTTGAACCTTATGTTTACGGTCAGTTCGTTGAGGGCAAGGACAGTCCGTTCGCAGGCCGTGCGCACGTTCATTGGCTCACAGGTACAGCATCTACAGTAATGGTAGGTACAGTTGAGGGTATCCTCGGTATGCGTCCGAACGCAGAGGGACTTGTCGTTAATCCTTCAATTCCTTCCGAGTGGAAGTCTTACACAGTAGAAAAGACATTCAGAGGAAAGAAGCTCAATATGACCTTCAACAATCCTAACGGCGCAGAAAGCGGCGTAGCAAGCGTAGTTCTCAACGGCGAAAAGCTCGAGGGCAACCTTATCCCTGCTGCAAAGCTTAAGGACGTAAACGAAGTTGTTGTTACACTCGGCTGATCTTCAATGCGTAATTATTTATACTTTGTTAGTTTGTAATGAAAATCGTAGGGGCGGATTCTATATCCGCCCGATGCGAACCATATATCTACAGCAAATTTTCTGTAGGGGCGGGTTTCCCGTCCCGCACCGCAAGGCGTTATGAAATAAACAAACGACCCTGTTTTCAACGGTTTCATCCGATGAAAACAGGGTCGTTTTATTAGTGTTTATACTAAACACCATTTAAAATTTGGAAAAAATCAAGCCGACAATCTCGAATA
>OIYP01001638.1_pt1 | contig 10349 bp, 9 predicted proteins | sample 1588261 | NCBI WGS metagenome assembly OIYP01 (sample SAMN03283293) | human gut metagenome | biome: human-associated habitat; material: feces | host: Homo sapiens | place: Peru | collected 2012
TCAGACAAAACGGGAGTCAAAATGAAAACGGTTTCGTATTGATTCATACTACTTTAAATGATTAAATATTAATATAAAAATTCTCATGCAAACCGGAAAATGTGTGCGAAAACACAGCCTTTTCACGAATTGCGGTGCAAAATTACGGCTTTTTCTTGAATTAACCAAATATTTTTCGTACTTTTGCACAAAATAATTGTTAATAGTATAAAAACAACCTCTAAATTGTAAAGAATATGGCAAAAATGAACAAGAAACTGATTACTCTGCTCCATACCCTACCATCTATGGGCATGGCTTTCATCGTTTTAGGCATCCTGCTGATGGTTGCCAGTTTTGCGTTTTCTATCAAGGGAAACAGCGCACTCTTCGCAGGTCTCTTTTTCATCCTGGCAGGAATAGCAGGATTTGTATATTCATTAAAAAAAGGATAAGCCGGTCACCGACTTATCCTTTTTATATCTTTGAGAATCTTTTCCCTGTTACTGAAATATTTAATCCTCGTTAGGAACAATGAGTTTGTATCCCTTACCATGGATATTGATGATTTCAATCTGAGGATCGTCCTTCAAATGCTTACGGAGTTTAGTGATATAAACATCCATTGAGCGTGCATTGAAGTAATTGTCATCAATCCAGATGGTCTTCAGAGCAAAATCACGCTGCAGAATTTCATTAGAGTGAGCACAGAGCAAAGCAAGAAGTTCATTCTCCTTGGTGGTAAGCTTGGTCTGCTTTTCACCAATGGTAAGAAGCTGCTTCTGGGTATCGAAGGTAAAGTCACCAATGTGATACATGGTAGACTCCTTGCTCTTCTTGCCACGTACGCGGCGGAGAATAGCCTCTACACGGAACACCAATTCTTCCATAGAGAATGGCTTAGTGATATAATCATCAGCACCAATCTTGAAACCTTCAAGGATATCTTCCTTCAATGTCTTGGCAGTAAGGAAGATGATTGGGAGGTCGGCATTGGTCTGACGAATTTCCTGTGCCAGGGTAAAGCCGTCCTTCTTTGGCATCATCACGTCGAGTACTGCAATATCAAACTTATTCTTATTGAATTCCTTATAACCTACCTCGCCATCAGGGCACAGAACTGTGGTAAATCCCTTTGCCTGCAAATATTCGCGAAGCAACATACCTAAATTTTCATCGTCCTCGCAAAGCAAGATTTTAATTTTCTCTTCCATATCTTTATTCTTTAAAATTATTAATATTCTTTTAATTCTTTATTCTGTTTCTTCAAGCCTTAACTGTGAATCACCGGCAACTTGATGGTAAAGGTTGTGCCCTTTCCCAATTCGCTATCTACCTTAATTTCACCATCATGAAGATCTACTATCTTCTTGACATAAGCCAGTCCCAGTCCGAATCCCTTCACATCATGGACATTGCCCGTATGTACGCGGTAGAACTTGTCGAATATCTTCTTCAGATTCTCCTTCTTCATACCCAGACCGGTATCCGTAATCGAGAGACACAGATGTTCTTCATCATTCCAGGTCTTCATCGTAATGTTAAGCGGCTCGTCTGGCTTGCGATATTTCACAGCATTGTCCATCAGATTGAAGATGACATTCTGGAAATGCACCTCGTCAACATATAGTCCCGAATCGATGGCTTCGATATCGGTATAGACCTTACCACCTGTATGCTCAACGCGGAGCGAGAAGGAATTGGCAATATTCTCAACCATCTCGTTCAGATCGAGTTCTTTCTTCTTGAACACCGCCTTCTTGCGGTCGAACATACTCATCTGCAATACCTTTTCTACCAGAAAACGAAGACGCTTCGATTCATCGTTGATCACGTTACCCAGATGTTTCTGCATCTGTTCACTCTTTGCTACCGAGGTATCATTGAGCATCTGCGCTGCCAGACTGATACTGGCAATCGGCGTCTTCAGTTCGTGGGTCATATTATTGATGAAGTCGTTCTTTATCTCAGTATATCTCTTTTGTCTGAAGATAACCACAATGGTAAAGATGAAGGTAATCAGCAGTACCAGCGTGAAGATGACACTAGGAATCATGAAGCGCACACTGGAGAAGATATAGCTGTTCATATCCGGGAAATGCACCCTTACTACACCCATCTTCGACTGTGGGTCGTTGCGGAAGAGCACCTGTGAGTAGCTGTATTCCTCACCCTCGTCCGTATAGTCAGGACAGCGGTAAACCTCTCGCCCATCCTGGGTAGTCACGGTGAAATGATAAGGTATGTTGATACCATTATTCATCATCTCAGCCTTGAGGTCCTGATCGAGCTGCTTGAAGTTGATTCTCTCCTTCAGCGGCTTGTCTGACGCCGAATAAAGGATAGAATATACCACCTCATCCAGCAACGCTTTCTGATAGACATAGCGGTTCTTCACAATTTCCTGAAGCGACTTCTGTGTTTCTGTCAGCGAATTCTTATCGCTACGCAGTATCATCGCCTTCGGCATATTGCCAGGATGTGTGGCATTTGTCTTCAACTCGAAAGTTGAATAAACTGCCGTTCCCTTGCTCTTATCTTTATTGGCCTTACGTTCTGTCTCGTTGACATTCTTTTCGAGATAGCGCAGAGTTTCATTAAGCTCCAAATTTCTTGAAGCTTGATACAGGGCTCTGTTGACAGACTCGTCAAACTGTTCCTTCTTCATGTTTACCATCTCCTGGATGTAACTGAGCTGCAAGTACAGCAGCGCAAGGAACGAAAAGCCCATGATAATGGCTATGATCCAAATCGTTTTCTTCTTCATGGGGGCAAAGATAAGAAATTTCTTAATCAGTTAACTTAAAATCGTTAATTAATTATTTACTCTTTCTAGTTTTTAACATTTTTCGGCATTTTTAGTTTCGTATATAAAACCAAATTTTCATTTTTCATAAAAAAAGAGAGGAAGCATACATATCACATGCACACTTCCCCATATTGGTCATATCAACATAAAATTTTAATTTATATAAGAGAGATTTTTCTATTAATTTAAGAGAGATTTTCTACATCAAAGACTGAATCTCAGAGAGATTTCTCTTCTCAGTGGTACCATCCTTGTATGTTATCATGAAGTAATCGTGAACAGACTTGCCGTTCTTGAACTGAACAACAGCCACGCCACCTTCACGGAGCTGGAGAGTGAAGTATCCCTCACGCTTGCCGTTAACATACTTTCCGTGCCACTTCTCCTTACCATTCTTGTAGAAAGTAGTAACCTCACCATTGAAGATCGTATTGCGGTCGTTACCGAGATCGATGAAGCTGTATCCACCCTCGGCACGAAGATTACCGTTCATATAGAAGTCCTGGAACACATCCTTCTTATTGATGCCAGCGCCGGTAGTCATCAGCAATCTGTAATAACTAGCCTGATCTGCACTAGCCACATTACTCATATTTTCTGCATAGAAAATAGTGTCTGCTACTACTGTTGCATTCTCTACGCGCTTGCGACCGAAAGTAGCTACGGTCATGAGAGCCATCAATGAGAATAATATAATTCGTTTCATATTCTTTAATTTTTAGATTGTTACTTATTGCTTGTTGTTTCTTTTTTCTGATGCAAAGGTAATACAAATTCCGGTAAGTTGTATCATTCCTTAACGCTATTTTATCTTATTTTTGGGGTCAGTTTTACTTTTTGAAAGAAAACGCACACAAAATTACAATTTGACATTTTAGGGGGTCGTTTTTTACACTTTGAAATAGGCATATCTCCATATACCCCAATAACACCCCTATCTCGTTTACATATTGTTAGCAAACGATAAGAACAGGGCACGGCTGCCTGTGCTGTTTTTTGAGATATTTTGAAAACTTTTCGCCCGAAAACTAGCGTATGTACTTTTTATTTTGTACTTTTGCACTAAAATATATATAATATAAGGTACGCGTATGATAAAATATACCATCAAGGCACCAAGCCAACTGAACGCAAGTATCAACTTGCCAGCATCCAAGAGTATCAGCAACCGAGCTCTCGTAATCAGTGCGATGGCTGGAAGCCATATCCAACCCGACAACCTGAGCGACTGCGATGACACGGAAGTAATCGTTGCTGCCCTTCAGAATATGCCAGAGGTCATCAACATCAAGGCAGCCGGCACAGCCATGCGTTTCATGACCGCCTATCTCTCTGCCACCCCCGGCGAACATACCATCACGGGCACCGAGCGCATGCAGAACCGTCCTATCGGCATTCTCGTAGATGCCCTGCGCTATCTGGGCGCCGACATCACCTACGAGAAGAAGGAAGGTTATCCCCCACTCCACATCCGAGGCAAGGCGCTGGAAGGCGGCCACCTGGAGGTAGTGGGCAATATCAGTTCGCAATACATCTCGGCGCTCCTGATGATCGGTCCGATTCTGAAGAACGGACTGGAACTGAAGCTGACAGGAGAGATTGCATCCCGCCCTTACATCGACCTTACGCTCTGGACGATGAAGGAATATGGTGCCGATGCCGACTGGACGGATATGGACACCATCACCGTGAAGCCACAGCCTTACAAGGAGACTTCTTATATGATAGAGAACGACTGGAGTGCTTCTTCCTACTGGTATGAGATGATGGCACTGAATGGCAACATCGACTCCAGCATCCAGCTCGAAGGCTTGATGGACTGCTCGAAGCAGGGAGATTCCGTGGTGAAATACATCTTCAGTCTGCTGGGAGTGAAGAGCGAATTTGAGAACCATGATCATCTTACGGATGTGATGCTGAAGGCGAACCACTGTCTTCTGCCGAAATTCGAATACGATTTCTCCGGTTCTCCCGATCTGGCTCAGACCATCGTGGTAGCCTGCTGTGCCTTGGGTGTGAAGTTCAGGTTCACGGGGCTTGCCAGCTTGAAGATCAAGGAGACCGACCGCATCGAGGCACTGAAGACTGAGTTGAAGAAGGTGGGCTATGTCATCCACAATGAAAACGACAACACTCTGTATTGGGATGGCGAAACCTGCGATCCTTCATTTGCTCCAATCGATACCTACGAGGATCATCGTATGGCGATGGCATTCGCCCCTCTCGCCTTCAAGTTCCCTCAGATTGAGATCAATAATCCGGAGGTAGTGAGCAAATCCTATCCTCATTATTGGGAAGACCTGAAGAAAGTAGGGTTTGAGATTATTGAGAGTGAAGAGCTAAGCCAGTCATAATGTTCAAAATTCAAAATTCGAAGTAAATGCTATACTTGATTTTAGCCCTGGTGGCATTAGGCCTGATTAGCGCCATATTCGGAATCGTATCTCACCGCAAGGGAGAGGACGAGGAGCCTCTGCAGGAAGGCGTATCGTGCAACACCTGCAATGGTGAGAACTCGAAGTGCGAGCAGGAGTGCATGATGGAAGCCGCCACCAAAGAAATAGAATATTACGATGATGAGGATCTCGACCGCTTTGCCGGTCGGGATGCCGATGCCTATACCGATGAGGAGGTTGAGGAATTCTCGGAAGTGCTCTATACCATGCAGCCGGAAGAAGTGGCTGGATGGAACAGAAGCCTGATACTGAGAGGCATCAACCTGCCCAACCAGCTGAAGGATGAAGTCATCGGCTTTTTAAGCTAGAAATTTGCAGCTCAAAGTTCAATGTTCAAAGTAAACGCATGGATATACTACAATATACATTTTTCCAAAACGCACTGATAGGCGCCTTTCTGGCAAGCATCCTGTGCGGCTTTATCGGAACCTACATCGTTACCCGCCGATTGGTATTCATCAGCGGCGGCATCACCCATGCCTCTTTCGGAGGCATCGGCATCGGCGTGTTTACAGGAATCAATCCGATACTCTCCGCCATGGTTTTCGCCATACTCAGCGCCTTCGGAGTGCAATGGATATCACGCAAGAAAGATGTGCGAAAGGATTCCGCCATCGCCATGTTCTGGACCCTGGGAATGAGCGTGGGCATCATCTGCTGTTTCCTGACTCCAGGATTCATGCCCGACCTGCCCTCCTTCCTCTTCGGAAGCATCCTTGCCATCGACAGCGCAGACCTGTGGCTGCTGGGCGGACTCGCCCTCATCGTAGCCCTCCTCTTCACCTTTCTCCTGCGCCCTATCCAGAACATCGCATTCGACAGTACCTTCGCCCGTTCGCAGCACCTGCCGGTTACAGCCATCGAATACCTGATGATGACGCTCATCGCCATGACCATCGTGGCTACACTGAAAATGGTGGGCATCGTGCTCGCCATCAGCCTGCTCACCATTCCGCAGATGACCGCCAACCTCTTCACCTACAATTACAGGCAGATGATATGGGCAAGCATCATCCTGGGATGGATAGACTGCATCGCCGGTCTCTACATCAGTTATCTGCTCAACGTGCCATCGGGTGCCACCATCATCTTCATCAGCATCGTGGTATTCGCACTCGCCAAAATCGTCCTGGGCATCAGGAGAAAGATGCCAGATAAACAATAGAAAGCATGAAAGGCAAAAGCCCCATCCAACTCCTTTTTCTGATAGGACTCGCTGTGATTGCAGCGATCCTTACGGGATGCTCTACGCAGAAGAATACGGCGCAGAGCAGGTGGTGGCATGCCTTTAATGCCCGATACAATACCTATTATAATGGTACCGTGGCTTATATCGACGGGGCGCTGGAGAAGGAAGAAGGCAACCGGGACAACTTTACGGAGCAGATTCCGCTCTATACCGTAGGCAACAAGAACAGCCGCGATCTGGGCAAAGCCAACTTCGACCGTGCCATCGAGAAATGCGAGAAAGCCATTCATCAGCACAGCATCAAGCGCCGCCCCGTATGGGAACCCGGCAAGAGAAAGACGGCGAAAGATATCGAATGGCTCAGTCGCAGGGAATACAATCCGTTTTTATGGAAAGCGTGGATGCTGATGGGCCGATCGCAATTCCAGAAGGGGGATTTCGAGGGGGCCGCTGCCACCTTCGCCTATATGAGCCGCCTTTACGCCACCCAGCCTGCCATCTACGGCAAGGCACGCGCCTGGCTTGCCAAATGCTACATCGAGCAGGGATGGACCTACGATGCAGAAGATGTGATCCGAAACATCCAGCGCGATTCCATCCACTGGCGTGCCCAGAAGGAATGGGATTATGCCTTCGCCGATTACTATATCCACACGGGGGATGCCCGGAAGGCGATTCCCTATCTCAGGAAGGTGATAAGCCATGAGATGCGACACAAGCAGAAAGCCCGCCAGTGGTATCTGATGGGACAGTTGCAGGCTTCCATCGGCAACCGGCAGGAGGCTTATCAGGCTTTCCGCCACGTCATCCGGCTCAATCCGCCCTACGAACTGGAGTTTAATGCCCGCATCGCCATCACCGAGGTCTTGGCTTCGGGTAACAGCAGGAAGATGATCAGCCGGCTCAAGCGTATGGCGGCATCGGATAAGAACAAGGATTATCTGGACCAGGTATATTATGCCATCGGCAACATCCACCTGGCCCAGAAAGATACCCTGCGTGCCATCTATGCCTACGAAAAAGGCAACCGGAAGGCTACCCGAAACGGTATAGAGAAGGGTGTACTCCTGCTGCGTCTGGGCAATCTGTATTGGGAAACCGGACGATATGCTGATGCCAAGCGCTGCTATGGCGAAGCAATCGGCTTGCTCGATCAGGACAGAAAGGATTATCCGCAACTGGCTCATCGCTCCAAGGTGCTGGACGAACTGGTGCCTTATACCGATGCCATCGCCCTCCAGGATTCCCTGCAGTCTCTTGCCAAAATGGACGAGAGAGACAGAAATGCAGCCATCGACCGTGTGATAACTGCCCTGAAAAGAAAGGAGAAAGAGGAAGAAAGAAGGAGATGGGAAGACGGTGCTGAGATGAATTCGGAATATGAAGGAGGAGTTAATGGGAATGATTCCGGAAACGGTTCCGGAAATAGATTCGGGAATGATTCCGGAAACGGATTCGGGAATGGTTCCGGAAACGGATTCGGGAACACCAATACCTGGTATTTCTATTCTCCTGTAGCCGTAAGCCAGGGTAAGGCGCTCTTCGAAAAACTCTGGGGCAAGCGAAAGAACCTCGACAACTGGCAGCGAATCAACAAAACAGTTGTAGCTTCTGCACAAGAAACGGATATCGCTCAAGGAACAGATTCCGAGCTTCAGCCTGATGCATCACGAGATTCTCTATCCCATTCTTTATCCCAGAAAGAATCCGGCAAGCCATCTGCCGATAGCGCCAGCCTCGACCCTCATCAACGGGCTTATTATCTGGCTCAGATTCCGTTCACCCCAGAGCAGATGTCAGCGAGCAACCAGCTCCTGACGAATGGCTTATACCATGCCGGAATCATCTTCAAGGACCGGCTCGACAACCTGGCTCTGAGCGAGAAGATGCTGCTCCGACTGGTGGACAACTACCCAGATTTCAAGCATCTCGACGAAGCCTATTACCATCTGTATCTGCTTTATTCCCGAAAGAAGCAAACTCAGATGGCGAACAGTTATGTCGAAAAACTGAAGAAGGATTACCCCGAAAGTCAGTTCACAGCCCTCCTCTCCGACCCTTACTATCTGGAGAATGCAAGGATGGGTGTACACATCGAAGATTCCATCTACACCCTCACCTATCAGGCATTCAAGGAAGGCAAGGACGAGGTGGTGATGCACAACTCGGAAATATCAGACAAGCGGTTCCCTGCTGGTGCCAACCGCGACAAGTTCCTCTTCATCAGCGGTATGACCCAGCTCAACGAGGGCAAGGTTTCCGAATGTCTGGAAAAGATGAACCAGGTGATAGCGCAATATCCCAACAGCCGCTTGAGCGAGATGGCGGGAATGATCGTAAACGGCGTGAATGCCGGAAGACGACTCTACGGCGGAAAGTTCGACCTGAGCAATGTCTGGGCGAAACGCAACGATGTGCTCACTTCCCAGGACTCCACCCAGCAGAAAGGATTCTCAGCCGACCGCAACGACCGTTTTGTCTTCCTGCTCGCCTACAGTCCAGATTCCGTCAATGAGAACCAGCTGCTCTTCGAGGTAGCCAAGTATAACTTCACCACCTATATGGCGCGCAATTTCGACATCAGCATCGAAGACCTCCAGGGGTTGCATCGCCTGCAGGTAAGCGGTTTCCAGAACTACGACGAGGCGCGCCAGTATGCCAACGAGCTGCATCAGCAAGCCGGCATCCTCCGTCTGATTTCCAAGGCGAGAAGCTACGTAATCAGCGAGCCAAACCTCGAGCTTCTGGGCAGAAATCTCTCGTATGATGATTACGACAAGTTCTATACCCGTCACTTTGCACCGCTGAAGATCAGCAAGATGCGCCTGCTGATGGAGCCAACGGAAATCGTAGTGGATAAGGATTCCCAGAAGGAGGAAGATGCTCTGAAGGAAGAAAATGATTCTCAGAAGAAGAATCCTGAAGATAATGGAATCGATATCGAGAGCCAGCCCGCAGAAGATACCGATACCGGCATCTACTTCGATGACTCGAATGCCCCAGAATCTGAAGCCAATGATGAATACATCGAGCTGGATGGATTCTAATCACGCAAGAAAGCTCTAGCGGCAAGGAAGCCGTTAGAGCGAACAGAAGAAGGTAACCAGGAACGGTACGGAGAAATCTACGCAGAAGCCGTGGAAGATGGAAACGATGATGAAGCTCTCGCCCGAATAGCGGGTGATAATAGGCAACGTGGTATCCATCGTGGTGGCTCCACCCACGCTGATAGGCGCCAGCTTGCCGAAATACTTCGCCAGCAGGGGCGCACAGAGCAGGGTGAGAATCTCACGGAAGATGTTGGCAAGCAGGGCGATGGTTCCCAGCTCGGCACCCCGATACTGCGTGATGAAGATGCTCGACAATGAGTAGTATCCGAAGCCCGAACCGATGGCGAGACAGTCGGAGATCTGACGGTGTCCCAGTATCAGGGAGGCAGCCGCGCATCCGGCAAGGGTTCCCAGGATGGTCATCACCGGCAGCATCATCAGTCGGGGATTCACCTTTCTGAAACTCTTCAGGATAGAGGTATCGCAACCGATGCTGATACCCACGCAGAACATCAGGCAGCAGAGGGCATAATAGCTCACGTCGCTCGCCAGGAAACTGGCAGGAATCACATCCCACACTCCCACGATGATGCCCAGCACGAAGAAGCCTACGATAATCAGACTATCTTTCATTTCCAGCCTCCTTTCTGCAGACATATCTCCACAATGCCCATGCAAAGATTGCACTACCCAGACTTCCGGCTATCGTAAGCACGATGGCCTCGAGTCCCAGGGTCTGAAGACCATTAATAATACGAGGGTTCGCTCCCACCTCGATGCCGAGCAGGAAGAGGAGTACCCAGATAAGCGCCGTGATGACACGGCCGATAAAACTCATTTTCTTGTTGCGGAGCAGGTATCCCGTA
>OIYP01001639.1_pt1 | contig 10346 bp, 5 predicted proteins | sample 1588261 | NCBI WGS metagenome assembly OIYP01 (sample SAMN03283293) | human gut metagenome | biome: human-associated habitat; material: feces | host: Homo sapiens | place: Peru | collected 2012
AAATTTGCTCCGAGCAAATTCAGATTTGCCCCGGGGAAGTTTAGCCAGAGCCCCATTTTAACACGCCAAACCGGCTTGAAGGTTAAATAAGTTAAGGCACCATTCCGGCAATCGGCGCAAAAAGGTGAAGCGGTGGGTGGCGCGATGCTATATTATGGGGCCGTCAGGCAACCTCGGGCGTCCCAGGCTCGCCAACCGCAAGGAAGATGCCTATTATGGTGTTCTAGTTTTACCGCCAGCAATATAGTTTAATCATATTTTGTAAGAGCACTTTTTGTGAAATCAAAAGTTTTTCCCAATTTTGCGGCTCCGGCAATTGCTTTTCTACGTGGACTAAGGCTGTACCTTACAATCACACCACAAAAAAGAATTCACAAACAAACATTCGTATATGAACAAACATTGTTACCTCGCTTCAGCCCTGCTGGCCGGGAGTTTCCTGCTTGGGGGCACGGCTCTGTCGGCCCAGGAGCGTAGCGTCACGCTGACGACGTCCAAGGCTGTCGGCAGCGAAATCACACTGCTCGTCAATCTCACCAACGAGGGCGTCACTGTCGACTGGGGTGACGGCAATCCCCAGACCTATGTCGATGACAACGACCCGATCGCCGAAATCAAGGGAACCGTCAAGGGCTCGACCATCCGGGTCTCCAGCAACAAGACTTGGACCATGTTCTCGTGCGCCGGTTGCGGCGTCACGAGCATCGACCTCAGCAACGCCCGCGACTTGGAGTCTCTCTACTGTCAGGACAATGCCCTTGAGACCATCGACCTCAAGGACATGAACGCGCTCCGCGACTTCAATGCCGCCAACAACGCACTGACCGCCATCGAGTACACCAAGGCCAGTTACCCGGAGAGCGACCTCAAGGCCATCGAGAATTTCAACGTGGCCAACAACAAGCTCAGCGGCACGTTCGTCATCCGTGCCGCCAGCCTGAGGGCCGTGGACATCAGCAACAACGCCTTTACGACGACCTACCTCACGAGCAACCCCAATCTGGACATGTTCATCTGCAGCGACAACCAGATCAAGACGCTCAACGCCAGCAAGTGCACTGGCCTGTCGACACTTGTCTGCAACGGCAATGGCATCACCTCCCTGACACTGCCGACATCGACCACGACGCTCCAACAGTTGGTGATAGACGACAATGCCATCACCGCCACACTCGATCTGAGCGGCAACGCGTCGCTCTATGACCTCTCTGTGGCCAACAACAGGCTATCCACGCTCTACCTGCCGGCCAAGACAAAGCTCAACACGCTCAATCTCTCTGGAAACAAACTGACATTCAACGCACTGCCGCTGAAGGCCGTGATGCCGCCCTACATCAGTTTCATGCCGCAGGCCAAGGTGGATATCTCCGGTTACGACAATGTGCTGGACAAAGACGGCGTCCCCTACGTCACCCTCTCCACGTGGGCCACGCGCACCCAGAACCAGCTGGACATCAACAGCCTGCGCTATATCGGCGTGACTGCCTCCTCCTCAGGGATGAGCGAGGGCACGACACTGTGGTATGCCGTTGAGGCCAGTGGCGACACCATACAGCTCGCACAGGGCAAGACGTCCTCCGCGCCCAACGACTACTTCGTCAGCTCGGGCAAGTACACCTTCTTCACGCCCCACGGCAGGGCCTTTGCCCGCATCACGGGCAACAACGCCTACAAGAGCGCCGGCTTCTATATCGAGACCTCTGATATCGCCATCGGCGAGGAGTCTACCACCGGCATCGGCACCATCCCGACCACCGACGATGGCTTGAACGTCACAGCGGCCCATGGCACGCTCACGCTCACCGCCACCGCCGCAGCGGTGAAGGCGACCGTCGTCGGCACTGATGGCCGCACCGTCTGGACGGGCACCGTCGACGGCCAGACCACACTCAGCCTGCCTACCGGCATCTATATCGTCAATGGCCAGAAGGTGGCCCTGTAACCCAACACACCAACATCCATACAGCTCATCAAGAAGTCATGAACAACATCAAGCATACCATATTTGCCTTGTGCATCGCCGCCTGCGCCGCTGCATTCCCCGTGCAGGCGCAGAACGCACTGCCCGATGACGCGCACCCGATGATCGTCATCCCCCACCTCCAGAGCGTCGATTACAAGGAGCGCACCATCTGCTTCGACATCAAGGCTAACGTCTCCTACGACATTGCCAGCTCTGCCGACTGGGCCACCTTCCGCAAGGGTACGGACGGCACCGTCTATGTGCACCTCTCGCAGAACCTCTACAGCGAGGCGCGCACAGCCAGCATCACCTTCACCAACACCGATAAGGGCGTCAGCCAGACCTTGACCATCAGCCAGGCCGCCGACGGGTCGGCAGCCGAACTGCCGACATCGCGCATCTATCCCACCAGCGCCACGGCGTCCAGCACACAGAGCGGCGAGGGCATCGAATACTCTTACGACGACAACACGAGCACGCTCTACCACTCCTCTTATAGCGGTGGCGTGTCGGCTTCCAATCCTGTCACGCTGACCTACAACTTCACCGATGTCGACAGCATCAACAGTGTGACCTACGTGCCGCGTCAGAGCGGTACGAACGGCATCTTCCTCAAGACGGAGGTCTATGCCAAGACCAAGGGGGAGGCCGAGAAACTTGTCGGCACCTATGAGTGGGAGGCCACCAACGACTCGAAGACCATCGACTTCGGCCCCGGCGGCATTGCCAAGCCAGAGTACATCAAGTTCAAGGTGCTCTCCGGTTCCGGCGGTTTCGCCTCTTGCGCCGAGATGAAGTTTGAACGCTCCATCGCCAACGATCCCGAGATGCTGGAGTTCGGCATCTTTGCCGACAGCCTCTACACCACGCTGAAGGAAGGCACGACACAGGCAGAAATCAACCACCTGACCAATCCATTCGTCAAGAGCTTGGCCACGAAGATCTTCAACAAGGAGTACGACACGAATTACCGCGTGGCCGAGTTCCCCTGTCTCCTCTCCGTGCAGGCACTGGCCGACCTGTGGAACTGCCCCGGCAAGTACTACGACCAGACACCCGGTGTGACAGGCCTCACCTACGGCCCCGGTACCTATATTGTAGTGGTCAGCGGACTGCCCAGCGGACAGAAGGCCACCCTCAAGTTTGTGGCATGGTACAACGGTATCGTCGGTTCCAACTTTGACGGTGGCAACCCGCAGGAGACCGATTACACGCTCTCCAACGGTGTTAACGTCATCAAGTACGACCCGGCCAACACCATCACCTACAAGGCACCCTACGTCTCAGACTACGACGCCTTGGCCTACATCGACTACCATGTCGACGCGAATCCCGAGAAGATGCCCGACATCAAGGTGCACTTCGTCAACGCCACCGTCAACGGCTACCTCTCGCACGAGAAGACCAACGACGAGATGCACGAGATCACCGGCAACGCCAAGAACTGGTGCATGGACGTGGTCGGCAACAAGATGCACGCTGTCTGGACCGCCAAGGGTCTCCACGACTACTGCCGTGACATCAACGGCAACCAGAAGGGCTACCGCCAGTATATCAATGTCATGGACTCACTCGTGCAGTGGGAGCACGACTTGCTCGGCTTCACCAAGTACAACCGCCTGCCCAAGAACCGCACCTTCGCCTACGTGAACTACACCTACTACATGTTCCAGGGCGGACGCGGCGTCTCATTCATCTACAGCCAAGAACCGCGCGTGCTCAATTGCAAGACTATCTGCACCTCTGACGACGACGCCATCTGGGGTCTCAGCCACGAGTGGGGACACCAGCACCAGATTCACCCCTACTTCTGCTGGAGAGGCATGGGCGAGGTGACCAACAACATGAACTCCTACTACAACATCATGAAGATGGGATACCGCACGTCTGACAAGATCAACAACTGGGCCCCTGCCCGCAAGCACTTCGTGAAGGACGACCTCAGCGGTGTCACCAACCCGAGCACAGCACGTAAGAACGCCTACGACAACGCTTCCAGCATGAAGTGGAACGATGACTACTACAACCTCTGCCTCGAGATGAAGGACAACACGATCCCCACCCAGGCAGAGAACAAGGTGAAGGGTCTCGGCAACAGTGAGGTCGGCAACGGCGAGACGCTCTGCCCCTTCATCATGCTCTTCTCCTACTTCACCCAGAACGGCTTCCCCGACTTTGCCCCCGACTGGTACGAGGCCATTCGCCAGACCGACCAGGAAGGCGGTTCGACCATCGAGAAGAAGGGCGGTTACGACAAGTATGAGCTCGTGGCCGCAGCCCAGAACAACGATAAGAACGGCGCCATCGCCAAACTCAACGAGCTCTTCCCCGGCTCGGTATGGTGCAAGTATATCACGACGGCCCACCACGGACAGTACGACAACAACATGCCCTACATTCTCAACTACATCCGCAAGGTCAGCCGCCTCTCGGGCTACAACCTCTTCCCCTACTTCGAGACTTGGGGCTTCCTCCGCCAGACCGCCATCCGCATCGATGACTACGGAACAGGCTGGCAGATCTTCCCGAAGGCCGCTTACGATGAGTTCAAGGCCGACATGGACGCCCTCGTCGCCGACGGTACCCTCAAAGAGATGCCCGAAGGCATGGTTGAGTCCATCTCCAATGCCCCCGAACTGTTCATGACCCGCCCGACATTCCCCAACTGAGGAAAAGCCTGAGTGCGACACGGCCATGAACGGCCAGCATATCGGCGCGGCGCCCGCACCCCTTTCAAGAGGGTGGGCGCCGCGCCTTTCCTGTCTTTGGCCAGTGCGCCCGTCCCGCCGGGCAGGCGGTCGTCGAAGAAATGTCTCGTCCGTCTATAAAAATCTCGGATTCATCTATTTTAGAATAGGTGGGCAGACAGTTTGGCTAAAATCCTGCTAACTTTGCAGACAAATCAACCGTAACTGTCTTTCAACTCATACACCCTGTAAAGCAAATGAAGAAGCATTACCTCAAGAAGTTCCTGCTCATGGCCATCGGCCTGACGCTCGCGGTTTCCACGGCTGTGGCGCAACGCTACGTCGTCGCCGGCACCGCCCGCGACGCCAAGTCGGGGGTAGCCTTGGGCTACGTGTCGGCTGCCCTCCTGCGCCCCGACAGCACTGCCATCGTCGGCAGCATGACGGACGACGACGGCGCGTTCAAGCTCCGCGCCAAGGCGGCCGGCAGCTATATCGTCAAAGTGTCAGGCGTCGGGCTCGACCCCGCCTACAAGAATGTCACCCTGACGGCTGAGGCCGACTCTGTCAGTACCGGCGTCATCAAGGTGAGCTCGAAAGACCAGGTGCTCGGCACGGCCACCGTCACGGCCACGGCCGCCAAGGTGGAGCAGAAGGAAGACACCACGGTATTCAACGCCTCGGCCTACCGCGTGCCCGAGGGCTCTACGCTCGAAGCGCTCGTCAAGCAGTTGCCGGGCGTAGAGGTGAGCGACGACGGCACCATCAAGTGGAACGGCAAGGAGGTCAAGGAATTTCTTGTCAATGGCAAGGACTTCTTCAAGGGCGACACCAAGATAGCCATGAAAAACCTGCCCACAGAGCTTGTCAGCAAGATCAAGGCCTACGACAAGGCCAGTGACTACACGGAGCAAACGGGTATCGACGACGGCGAAGAGACCACCGTGCTCGACATCTCCACCAAGCGCCAGCTCAACGAGTCGTGGGTGACCAACGTCGACCTCGGCTATGGCACGAAAGACCGCTACAGCGGCCGCCTGTTCGCCACGCGTTTCACCGACAACAGCCGCGTGACGGTCTACGGTTCGGCCAACAATGTCAACGACCGCGGCTTTGGCGGTCCGCGCGGCTTCGGTGGAGGTGGCGGACTGACAGCGACCAAGAGCGCGGGTATGGACTTCAGCTGGGACAACGGCAAGAAAAAGCGTGAGGCCGGCCGCCTCGAACTGGGCGGCAATGTGCGCTACAGCCACTCCGGCTCCGACGCCGTCACCGTCAGTTCGACAGAGACCTTCCTCACTGGCGGCTCGACACGCTCCTTTGGCAACAGCAGTTCGGTCAACTCGTCCTCGTCGACCAACGTCAACAGCGCCTTCCGCGTGCAGTGGAACCCCGACACGCTGACGGCCATCACCTTCCGCCCCTCTTTCAGCCACAGTGACAGCAAGGGCTCTGGCGGCAGCCTCTCCGGTACGTTCAACAGTGACCCCACTGAGATAGACGGCATGTACTCGGTTCTCGACAGTCTCTTCACGCAGACCGTCAACCCGTCGCTCGCCGCCATCGCCGTCAATCGCAACCGCCGCCTCTCACTCAGTGACAGCAAGAACAATTCGGTCAACGGCTCACTCAATGTCACCCGGCGCTTCGGCGGCAAGGGACGCAACCTCTCGCTCAGCGCATCGGGCGGGTACAGCGAGGGCAAGAGCCACTCCTTCTCAATCTCCGATATCCGCTATTTCGCCTCGGGCAAGGCCGGCAGTTTCCTCAACCAGTACAGTGACAGCCCGTCGAAAAACTGGAACTACAACTTGCGCCTGAGCTACGCCGAGCCGCTTGGCAATAACTGGTTTGCCGAGGCCCGCTACGAGTACAGCCACAAGTACACCGACGGCAGCCGCTCACGTTATAACCTCGACTCGCTTGGCGGATACTGGGCCGACCCGGACAACTTCTACCCCATCGGCACACTGCCCACTGAGGACGACATACTGACCGCCGTGCGCGACGATTACAACAGCCAGTATGCCACCTATATCTATGACGACCACACGGCCAACCTTGGCGTGCGCTACAATTCTGAGGCCATCCGCTTCAACGCCGGAATGGGGGGCAACCCCGAGCGCACGAAGCTCTCCTACGTGCGTCCCGGACAGCACATCGACACGCTCATCACGCGCCACGTCTTCAATCTCTCACCGCAACTGCGTTTCCGCTATCGCTTCACGAAGACCTCACAGCTCGACATACGCTACCGCGGTTCGTCGTCGCAGCCTTCGATGACCAACCTGCTCGCTGTCATCGACAACGCCGACCCGCTCAACATCTCGATGGGTAACCCGGGCCTGAAGCCCTCGTGGACCAACACGCTCCGTGCCTTCTACAATACCTACAACGCCGACCGCCAGCAGGGCATGATGGGAGGACTCAACTTCTCACACACCCGCAACTCCATCAGTAACCGCATGGTCTACGACGAGACCACCGGTGTGCGCTACACGCGTCCTGAGAACATCAACGGTGACTGGAACGCCCGCGGCGACTTCATGTTCAACACGGGCTTTGGCCCCAGCAAGAGCTACACCGTCTCGACCTTCACCAACCTGAGCTACACCAACAATGTCGGCTATATCAGCCGCATGAGCGACGCTTCCGAACTGGGCGACGTCACGCAGCTCATCGACGGCAGCTACGAAGGCTACGATCGCATCTTCAATGCCGTCAGCTCGCAGAAGAACACGACCCGCACGCTCGGTGTGGGTGAGAACCTGAATCTCGGCTACCGCACGTCGATGTTCGATGTCGGGCTCAACGGCTCGCTCAATTACCAGCACGCCCGTGCCACCTTGCAGGACAACGCCAACATGGACACGTGGAACTTCTCCTACGGCGCCAACGCTAACTTCAACTTCGACTGGGGCATGAGCGTCTCGACCGATATCCGCATGAGCTCACGCCGCGGCTACTCGGCCTCGTCCATGAACACGAATGAGCTGCTCTGGAATGCCCAGCTCTCGCAGTCGTTCCTCAAGAACCGCGCCGCCACGATCAGCCTGCAGTTCTACGACATCCTCCACGAGCAGAGCAACGTGTCGCGTACACTCTCGGCCACGATGCGCAGCGACTCTTGGAGCAACGCCATCAACGCCTACTGTATGGTTCACTTCATCTACCGCCTCAATATCTTCAGCGGTTCGCGCCAGAGCGGCGATAGCAACACCCAGAGCGATCGTCGCCGTGGCCCCGGTGGCCTTGGTGGCCCCGGTGGGCGCATGCCTATGGGCAGACGCCCGTTCTGAGACAGGACGCTCTTCTGTAACCAACAGTTTCGGGGAGCCAAGACGCGGTCTAGCGTCTTGGCTCCCCGAGCATTTCTCCCTATCGGCCACTGGGGCTTATAGCGAGATTCTTCTGTGGTTTCCCCAATGGCTGGTTTGGGCTTGTCGGTGTGCTGTCCATCAATGCGGAAGGCCGCCCGCAGATGCGCTGCGGGCGGCCTTTCGGTGCATATTGGTTTGCGGGAGTCAGGCCCGGTCAGCCATAGATGACCTTACCGTCCTTGTCCTCGTAAGGTGCCAGATCCTTGGAGTACTGGTTCATGGCGCGGAGGCTCATGCCCATGCTGGAGAAGCCGCCGTCGTGGAAGAGATTCTGCATCGTCACCTTGCGGGTCAGGTCGGAGAACATGACGACGCAGTAGTCGGCGCACTCCTCAGCCGAGGCGTTGCCGAGCGGCGACATCTTGTTGGCGAAGTCCATCATGTTGTCGATGTCCTTGATGCCCTTGCCCGCTGTGGTGGGTGTCGGTGACTGTGAGATGGTATTGACGCGGACATTCTTCTCGCGGCCGTAGATATAGCCGAATGAGCGGGCGATGCTCTCGAGCATGCTCTTGGCGTCGGCCATGTCATTGTAGCCGAAGAAGGTGCGCTGCGAGGCGACGTAGGTCAGCGCGACGACCGAGCCCCCCTCGGCGATGGCGTCTTGCTTCTTGGCCACCTGGAGCATCTTGTGGAAAGAGATGGCCGAGATGTCGAGCGTCTTCTGCAAGTAGCCATAGTCCAAGTCGTCGTAGGTGCGGTGCTTGCGCACATTGGGGCTCATGCCGATGGAGTGGAGCACGAAGTCTATCTTACCCCCCAGCTGCTCCACGCTCTCGCGGAAGACGCGGTCAAGGTCTTCGACGCTTGTGGCGTCGGCGGCGATAACCGGCGCATTGAGTTGCTTGGACAGTTCGTCGAGCTGCCCCATGCGGAGCGCCATGGGCGTGTTGCTCAGGGTGATCGTGGCGCCCTCTTCGACGGTCTTGACCGCCACCTTCCAAGCGATGGAGTCGGCATTGAGCGCACCGAAGATGATGCCGCGCTTACCTTTCAGCAGATTGTGAGTCATGTCTATTCTATTTTGATGTGAGTTTTGCGGCACAAAATTACGACTTTTGTGCAAGGCGTGCAAGGCTTTTCGGAAAAACCTTGCACGCCCGGTGCTGAAGTGTGCCGAAACTGCCGTCTTGCGGGGTTCAGGCGCCTGTTTCGAGCAAGCGCTTGAGAACGACGGTCGCTGAGATTTCGCGGTTGGCGGCCTCGGGGATGACGAGTGAGCGGGGCGACTCGATGACGGCGTCAGAGACGATCATGTTGCGGCGCACGGGAAGACAGTGCATGAAGTGCGCCGCGTTGGTGACGGCCATGTGGGCCTCGTCGACCGTCCAGCCCATGTCGCGCGAGAGCACCTTGCCATAGTCGTCGGGGCGGGTGACGCCCGGGCAGCTCCAGTTCTTGGCATAGACGAAGTCGGCCCCTTCGAGGGCTTTCATCTGGTCGTACTCCACGGGGGTGTCGCCGATGAAGGCCGGATCCAGCTCGTAGCCCTCAGGGTGGGTGATGACGAAGTCCACGTCGGCGGCGCGCATCCACTCGGCAAAACTGTTGGGCACGGCTTGCGGCAGGGCGCGGGGGTGCGGTGCCCACGTCAGCACTACCTTCGGGCGCTGGCGCTGGCGGTATTCCTCGATGGTGATGAGGTCGGCAAAGGCTTGGAGCGGGTGGGCCGTGGCGCTCTCCATGGAGAAGACCGGCTTGCCGCTGTAGCGGATAAACTGGGTGAGGATGCGCTCGGTGTAGTCGGCCTCGCGGTCGGTCAGACCGGCGAATGTGCGCACGCCGATGACGTCGCAGTATGAGGCCATGACGGGAATGGCCTCAAGCAGGTGCTCGCTCTTGTCGCCGTCCATGACGACGCCGCGCTCGGTCTCAAGTTTCCAGGCACCTTGGTTGACGTCGAGGACGATGACGTCGAGGCCCAGGTTGCGGGCGGCTTTCTGCGTTGAGAGGCGGGTGCGCAGACTGTTGTTGAAGAAGATGAGCAAGGCGGTCTTGTGGTGCCCGAGCCGCTCGTAGCTGTAACGGTCAGCCTTGATCTCACGGGCTTCGGCCAGTGCTTGGCCGAGGTCGCCGATGTCGGTGGCATGCAGGAATGTTCTCATGGTGTCTGTATTCTTGGTTGGTGTTATCGGTCTGTGATGGTCATGGTGCTTGGCATGGGGGTCAGTCGCCCTTGATGGTCGGCAGGCTGAGCCGGAACCTGACGGCGAGCAGGCGGATGGCCACGACGGTCAGGCCGCAGACGGTGGCCGAGAGGAGCTGCGGCGAGTGGCAGACGTAGCAGATGTAGTAGGCCAGCCCGCCGCCGACGCA
>OIYP01001643.1_pt1 | contig 10326 bp, 13 predicted proteins | sample 1588261 | NCBI WGS metagenome assembly OIYP01 (sample SAMN03283293) | human gut metagenome | biome: human-associated habitat; material: feces | host: Homo sapiens | place: Peru | collected 2012
CTTGATTAAAAACGACATATTTAAGGAATACAAGGGAGGAATGACTGAACAGTATGTATTGCAGCAGATGAAAAGTAAGGGCGTGTCACCGATTTATTACCATAACACAGACAATTCGCGTCTTGAGTTGGATTTTGTTATTCAACGTAATGCCCAAATGGTGCCGATAGAAGTGAAGGCCGAAGGGAATGTCCGGGCCAATTCGTTGACAGCATTACTGGGAAAAAGACCGGAATTGCATGCGGAGAGATTTTCTATGTTGCCTTATAAAGTACAGGGTAATCTTACAAATTTTCCGCTATATGCAATATAGGTGTATCCTTTTCCCATGCCGGTCATACCGTTAGAACTGATTGATAAGTATGATGCGTATGTTGGCCGGTATGTCTATCTTTGTGGCAATGAAAACAGAGAGAGGATTGATTTACGCCTTGTTTTCCGGGACGGGAAGGAGATCGGTATGGATGATCTTAATCTGTATTATAATTGACGTGACGGCCTGAATGTCCCCCGGATGAATGTTCGGGGGATTTTTTTTCTTTTGGGCGTTCCCGTGGGACGGTCGGGCTTTACGTTTCAAGTCCTCGCCTAAAGGCTGTGGGCTTTACTCTGCAATCCCTAACGCATGGCTGAAAAGTCCTCTTGCCGGTGTTCTTCTTCATACAGCCTCATGCGTTCTTGTAATGCTTCTTTTAAATTGTCGCTTTTTTTCAGTCCGAGTTTGGCACGTATGTTCGCTCGTTGGCTGGTTATGTTTCCGCTACTCCGATGTAATAATTCGCATATTTGGCTGACGGTCTTGTCTTGCAGTATTAAACGGCAGATGTTTAATTCGGACGGGGATAAATTGGGATATATTCTCCTGATTGTATCAAGTTTACTTTTTTCCTTTTTCTGGTATGCGGCAAGGGCTGTAAAAAGATTTTCTTTGGATTGTTCCCCTATTATGTTTAACAGGGAGCTTGTCTTTTCTTCCGGGTTATTCTCGCTTAACAACTCGGCGAACGCGAATAGTTCTTCCTTTTTCATTTGGAGACGTTTCAAAAGCATTTCCTCTTCCTCTTTTAGCAAGTTGCTACTTTTTAGCAAGCTGCTGATATTACTGTGTAAGGATCTTCCTAATAAGGGGATCATGGTGTATATGATGATGATCAAAGGCAGATAACTGTATAGGAACGGTTCGTCGGTGATAAGTGTGCAGATTGTATAGGAAGCTATGGTAAGGGAGGACAATAGGATGGAGATATTACTCATATAGGCACAGATGGAAAGCATGGTAAATAAGAGAGAGATAGTAATGTTACTCATTATCAATGCTCTTTGATAACTATATTCATATCCGCTACATATTGAGCAATAAATTATTTCGATAAAAATCTCGATATGTATGGCTATCAGTATAATGGAAAAGGTCGTGGTCAGATTTACTCTCTTTTTAAAATAAGCGAGAGTGCACATAATGATAAACAGGAATAATACGCTGTTAATATAATAAAACTGTTCATTGGGAAATGGAACTGAATATATGTATATGGGTGCGCATAAGACCAGCATGAGCAGGGATAGATGAAAGACTCGTTTTTGTTGATACGTTATTATCATTTCTCTTTCTTTTTTGTCGTAAGTTTGAGTTTTTATTGAACTTAGAAAAGAGGCGGCTTTTGTGCTGAATATCATGTATTTTATTGTTTTAAGTGTTATTAAGTATGATGTTTCTTGCAAAGATAACTGTTTTTTTGTATGTTTAAGTACTTTTCTTTATGATGTTAAGTATTTTTAGTTGTTGTGTAAGCATGATTGGCTGCTGTGGTAAGTGTTGTAGTTGTTGTGTGGTTGTCTTTTTAAGTATTTATAAGTTTAAAATACTTGTTTTTTGCTTTGGAGGTTGGTTTATAGGTGTGTATTTTGCGGTCGAAATTCAAGGGGTGTAAAAGCCTGGGTTTGGATTGTCATATTAACAAATGATTAAATGACGAAAAGAGGTTTTTATATTAAATGTGTATTGTTCGTGCTCGTGTTGAGTATAAGCGGAGAAATATCCGCTCAGGAGAAGCGTGATTCGGTAAGGATCTATTTTCATCAAGGAAAGGTAAATATAGATACATGTTTACTTGACAATGGGAACGAGATGGAGCGGTTTGCTAAAATCTGTTCCGCATTGAACGACTCCGTCCGTCTTATCAGGAAAATTCAAATAATAGGAGGAGCTTCCCCGGAAGGAGGGGGGCTGTTGAATGGAAGGCTGTCTGAAAAACGAGCAGAGGTTTTGTGGCGGTATATATCACCTTATATAAAGATTCCGGTATTGGAGAGGGATTTTCATTTTTCGGGAAGCGACTGGAACGGACTTATAACGATGGTGAGAGCGGATGTGAATGTTCCGGAGAGGGAGGATGTCCTTCGTTTGTTGGAGAAGATCGTACGTTTGGAAAACCAGGACAGCCCTTATTTGGGGGGAGAACTGAAAAGACTGAAAGGGGGGAGGCCATACTCATATTTGTATAAATTCCATTTTCCGAAACTTCGTTCGTCGATGGTGAAAATATGCTATGATAGTGATCCGATAAATCCCGTCAGAGATACGGTATATATACATACACGTGATACGTTGTGCATCCGTGATACCGTTACCGTCATAGCTCCGGTAAAGAAACGGCCGTTTTGCATGGCGGTGAAAACAAACTTGCTTTATGACGCTGTTTTGATACCTGACATCGGGGTTGAGTTCTGTTTGGGGAAGAACTGGTCTGTGGCCGGGAATTGGATGTATGCCTGGTGGAAAAGTGATCGGAAGCATAATTATTGGCGTATCTATGGGGGAGATGTGGAGTTGCGCCGCTGGTTCGGTCGGAGAGCGGTGGAAAAACCGTTTTCCGGGCATCATGTCGGATTGTACGGGCAGATCGTCACCTATGATTTCGAATTGGGTGGGAAAGGTTACTTGGGGGATAAATGGAGTTACGGGGGAGGCGTGGCTTACGGCTACTCGTTACCTGTGGGACATCGGTTCAATGTGGATTTCACGTTGGGAATCGGCTACCTTGGAGGATCGTACAAGGAGTACATCCCTTTGGACGGTCACTATGTATGGCAGACCACTAAAAACCGCCGCTGGTTCGGCCCGACCAAGGCGGGTATCTCTTTGGTGTGGTTGATCGGGCGGGGGAATTATAGCCGGAAGAAAGGAGGCAGGCAGTGATACGGATACGCTTTAGTCTGGTGTTCATATTTTTATGGATAGGACTGACGGCTTGTGAGCATAAGGATTTATGTTACGATCATCCGCACTTTGCCACGGTGCGGGTAATATTCGACTGGACCAAGATTTCCAATCATGACAAGCCTGAAGGCATGAGGGTCGTATTTTATCCGACCGACGATGAAAGCAACACGTGGATATTTGATTTCCCCGGAGGAGAGGATGGGGAAGTGGAGCTCCCCGAGAATGATTACCGGGTAATTTGCTTCAACTACGATACCGACGGGATGGTTTGGAAAGAAAACGGCAGTTACACGCTTTTTACTGCCGATACGCGTGATGTTCAGTCACCGGATAACCGGACAATGGCTGTCACCCCACCCTGGCTGTGTGGCGACCATATAGACGGAGTTATCCTCAAGGACATTCCGGGAGGAAGCGCGGAGATAGTACGGCTAACTCCCGTAAACATGGTATGTCACTACACGTATGAGGTGAACGGTCTTCGGGGACTGGATAGGGTGGCGGATTTGCGGGCCGCTCTTTCCGGCATGTCCGGCTCGCTTAACATGTCCGGCGACAGTTTGCCCGCCGATCTTTCGGAGAGCCTGCTCTTTGATGGAATGGTTTCACGGAATCAGATTATAGGCGGATTCTATACGTTTGGACATTCCGCACTTGAAGGAGAGCCCAATGTTTTCCGGCTGTATCTCAAGAACCGTTCAGGCAGCATGTCTGTATTGGAACAGGACGTGAGCGACCAAGTGCATGATGTCCCGGTAGCGGGGCATATCGGTGATGTGCATCTGGTGTTGAATTTTGATTATGAGGTACCATCCGAGCCGGGAAGTGACGGTGCGGGATTTGATGTGGACGTTGATGATTGGGATGATGTGAATGTGGATATAGTGTTGTAATCGAGTTTTATTAATTATATTTATTAACAATTTTATTCATTTTATGAAAAAAAGTACAGTAATGCTTTGGGCAATCTTTGGAGCGCTACTCATGGGTTGCTCAGACGAGGAGATTGCGAATGTGGAAACCTCCTCGCGGAATGCGATTGGTTTTAACGTGTTAAGTAATGCGGCGGAAACGAGGGCTACCCCTACTACCCCCTCCAACTTGACGAGCACCGATTTCGACGTGTTCGCTTTTACGGCGGATGGTACTGCCTTCATGGGAAAGGTCGACACGGAATATGGACATGACGGAGTGAATATCGTGTACAAAGATAATAAGTGGGATTATAAAAATGCGAACGACCTTCGTTATTGGCCTTCCGAGGCTTTGGACTTTTACGCGTTCAATCCCGGAACGGTTAGTCCAGACATGTGGACGAATTATATGTGGGAAGTCGACGGGACTTCTCAAAAGATAAGGTATACCTGCAGCGATGAGTATAAAAACGGTGTTCCAAACTACGACGTGATGTATGCCATGGCCAAAGGCCGGACAAAAGCCATGGACAACGGAATAGTGAAATTTAATTTCAAACATATTCTGTCACAGGTCGTATTCAAAGCAAAGACCCAATACGCTAACATGCGGGTGGACATCCGTGACATCAAGATTCATAATATCAGATTTTCCGGCGTCTTCACATTGCCTGCGGCAGCCGATGGAACGGGGAGTTGGAGTGATCTTGATGATTTACCAAGTGGTGTATCAGATCTGTACAATTTAACCGTAGTGCAAAACGCAAACATCACGGTCAATGGTAATGCCACAGTTACCGATATTACCACAGATACTCCTATGCTGAATAGACCACAGACGCTGACTGCTTGGAACGTTTCCGAAACAGCCACCAAAACCACGACGCAGGCCAACGAAGCGAAGCAATGTTACCTGTCGATCTCCTGCAAAATCCGGCAGTCCGGAGCTTATCTGTTGGGTTCAGCAAGCGAATACAAAACAATTTATGTTCCGTTCGGAGATACATGGGTAGCGGGCAAGCGTCATATCTACACGTTGATTTTCGGTGGTGGTTATACTGATCAGGGAAAGGCTGTGTTGAATCCGATCCAGTTTGATGCAGAGACAACAGGCTGGGTTGATGCAGATAATAAAGACGTAAACGTCAAACCTTAATCCAAACGTTTATTAATATCGTACCCGTTGGCAGGTTAAACATACGCAAGATTAATCCTGCCAACGGGTTTTTTATTGCTTTTATCATCTGTAATTTATGTGTAGGGTTGCTTTTCTGCGTACCTTTTTCCTGGAGAATTTCTTTTGTGGAGTGTTTGCCCTGTATATTCCCGATACGCTGTTATAGCAGGGAACTGTTTTTATCCAAGTAGTCAGATATAGCCTCTTGCAATACCGATTTTAGCGAATCGCCTTTGCGGATCGCGATCAGCTTTAAGTTCTGGTGATAGGTTTCGTCCATGACAAAATTACAATGCACGGTTTTCGCTTTCTTCGGCTTTTGAGCCTCTTTTTGCCCGGCCGTGGATTGGATCAGGCTGTCTAATCCCCCGGTCAGCCCGGCCGACATACTGTTTTTTAAATCGTTCTTCTTTGCCATATGGTTACTTTATTTCTGTTAGCAGTTCGTTACATACCTTTTCGTAGTCCTCTGCCCCGGCAGATTTGGGGGCATAGTGAAAAATATCCTGCCCTTGTGTCGGGGCTTCGGCCAGCGTAATGGCGTTGCGTATATGGGTGCTGAACACTTTGCCCTGGAATGTTTCCTGTACCAGTTCCGAAACGCTCTTGTTCAGGTTCTTTCTTCCGTCGTACTGGGTTATCAGAACCCCGGCTATCGAAAGATCCGAGTTCAAACGTTGCTGCACCTTGTGGACGACCTGCATAAGTTTGGCCATTCCACGCATTGCCAGGAATTGAGCCTGAACCGGGATAATCAACCGATCCGAGGCCGTCAGTGCGTTAAGCGTGAGCAGCGACAGCGAGGGGGGACAGTCGATCAGGATATAATCGAATTTCTCCTTTTGGCCCTTGATAAGGTGGGCTAAGATAAGTTCCCGCCCGGCCTCGTTGATTAACTCCGTTTCAACGGCCGAGAGATCCAGGCAGGAGGGAACGACGCTAAGGCCGTCCTTATGCTCGTAGATCGGCAGGTCGTATTCGCCTTTCATCGCACCGTAGATCGTTTGGGGAAGCTCCGCGGAGAAGCCCAGCGATTCGGTCAGGTTGGCCTGCCCGTCAAGGTCGATCAAAAGAACCTTGTACCCTTTTTGACGTAACGCGCCGCCCAGGTTGATCGTGGTTGTAGTCTTTCCTACTCCCCCTTTGTGATTCAATACGGAGATTACTTTTGCTTTGCTCATAAATTCAGTTTTTTAAATGGTTGTCATGTCCGCAAATATAGTCAAAAACTAATATACTAAAATACTAAAAGTAGTATTTTTCGTTTTTTGCGTGTTTTTTGTGCCGATCGGGGAAGCGTACCGAAATAAATCCGGTTTCCACCTTTCGGTACGTTTTGTTTCTGTACCGGAATTAATCAAAGATTAGAATAACCATAAATGTTTTTATACGTTAATCATACGTATGTATATATGTATATATTTGTTTTTGAGTATCTTTGTGTGCTATAAATAAAAAATAAAAGACATGAGCACTTATTCGTATAAAAATCCGAAGTTTATAAATTCCCCTAAAGGGGTGGTTGAAGTTGTAGAAGTGATTTATGACGGCAAAGATGATCCGGCCTATTCACTGGCTATTATTAAATGGGAAAATACCTATAAATTAGGTATTCGTTGGAACATCGCTTATAGTGAATGGGACGATTACCGCAAACAGAACGGGCAAGATGAATGTATAGGTAATCCACAGTCGAGAGGTATTCCCACCTGGTTTGTTTTGCCCGATGATATGATGTTTAGTGAGAAGTTCAGCGGTGCGATGCAGAGGCTTGATGAATTAAGAAAAGGTAAATAAGTAATGGAACAGGGAGAAATCATATTATACCAGCCGGATGAAGCGGTCAAGTTGGAAGTGAGGTTGGAAGATGAAACCGTTTGGCTGACACAAGAACAAATAGCCGACTTGTTCGGGACTAAAAGGCCAGCTATTACCAAACATTTGAACAACATTTACAAAAGCGGCGAACTTGATATAGATAGCACATGTTCCATTTTGGAACATATGGGTAATGACGGCAAACAGAGATATACTACTAAATATTATAATCTTGATGCGATTCTGTCAATAGGATATCGGGTTAATAGCAAGAACGCAACCCTTTTTAGGAAATGGGCGAATAGTGTATTAAAGGATTATCTTTTAAAGGGGTATTCCATTAATAAACGTTTGTCAGAACTTGAAAGGACTGTCGCTCAACATACCGAGAAGATAGATTTTTTTGTGCGTACTGCCTTGCCCCCGGTCGAAGGCATTTTTTATAACGGCCAGATTTTCGATGCGTACAAGTTCGCTACCGATCTGGTAAAGTCGGCCAGGCGTTCGATCGTGCTTATCGACAACTATGTGGACGAAACGGTTTTGCTCATGTTGAGTAAACGCAGCGTCGGTGTCTCGGCCACCATTTACACCCAGCGTATCACGCAGCAACTCCAACTCGATCTTGACAGGCATAACAGCCAGTACCCGCCTATCGACATCAGGACGTACCGAGACAGTCACGACCGCTTCTTAATCATTGATAATACGGAAGTATATCATATTGGGGCATCGCTAAAGGATTTGGGCAAGAAAATGTTTGCTTTCTCCAAACTGGAACTTCCTGTCCATACAATAATTGATGTATTATAAAATAAGCTAATCACCCATGCGAGAAACGGAAGAGAATATAAAATTCAAGATGGAAATTGACGTATTGGTTCCCATTCCACGTACTGTCACCCGTGATTTCACCAGTTTGAAGCACCTGCGTCAATGGCAAAAACGGAATGACATTGACGGTTCTCTTTACTGTTTTGCACACCGGGAATACCTGCTCAACGAAAAGGGAGAATGGGAACAATTTACCGTTATCGGCAAACAGGTAGTAACTATCGGAGAATTGGAAAGACTTCTTTTGGCTATGAAGCAAAAGGGGTTCAACCAATACAGCCGTGAGGAATATGAAGAATTAATGTCTTCATGTTTGAAAAAGTGAAGAATTAAAACCTTCATTAAACAACTAAATACAAAACAGGATGAAAATAGGATATGCCCGTGTTTCCACCAAGGAACAACATCTGGATATGCAACTGGAAGCGTTGAAGGCTGCCGGATGTGAGAAGATCTTCTCTGAGAAAATGACCGGACGTCAACAAAACCGCCCGGAACTGGATGCCTGCCTGAACTTTCTCCGGGAAGGCGACACGCTTGTCGTATATAAGCTGGACCGGCTTGGCCGTTCGCTGAAGAATATCCTTACGCTATTGGAAGATTTCAAGAATAGGGGCATCCAATTCACCTCACTGCAAGACAACATCAGTACGGAAGGCGCAATCGGCCAACTGATGAACAACATTCTCGGTGCTTTCGCCCAATTTGAGCGTGACCTTATTTATGAGAGAACCCAAGAAGGCAGAAGAATCGCCAAGGAAAAAGGTGTCAAATTCGGCAGAAAGACACTTATCAACAAAAACAACATCGCCAAGCAGAAAAGCTGCATCCAGCTCTATGAATCCGGAACACCGGTAAGGGAGATACAGAAAATATTAAATATAGGCAGTAGCGGAACAGTGTATCGTCTGCTGCGAAGGAATGGTATTACACTAAAATCTGAGAACAAAAATAGAAAATAAATCTCTTCTCCCATCCTTCACCTTCAAAGATGATTCCGCATGGCACTCATACTATTTTATTTAATGAAGGCAACCCTTTCACCTCGCCGGCGTGCCACTCCCTGTAGTCCGCAAGGGAGAGTCCGGGTACGGGTAGCCGAGCAAGCGCATCGGCATGACCTCGCTGTCCGGGAACGTGCGGCGCAACTGATAGGCCGAGCGCTCGAAAGCGACCCAGTAAGGACCCGTGCAATACAGGTGAATCGAGTTTTGGTTCGCACGCTCGCGGTTCATGATATCATTTAAATGCTCGTTCAGCAACCGCACCAAACGAACGCCGGAAGGAAGGGAAGACATTTTGAGTTATGATTTATGAGTTGACAAGTTGACGAGGGGACAGGCGTCCTTGCGGTCTCCTTACCTCTCCACCCGTCCGCCTAACCCGAATCCTACACGGTTTCATCTTCTCCGAGCCGTCGCAGGAAGGCCCGCGGGATGTAAGAGGTGGCGACGGCGCATACGCCCCGGATGACGACCACTAGGCAGCTGTCCTTCCTGATGCGGCAGATGACACCCTCTGCGCCCTTGAACTTCCCGTCGGTGACCCGCACACGGCAACCGCAGTGGAACTTGGGGCTGTCCTCGCCAAGGTACTCCATCCCGCGCTCGCCGGACGAGGTGACCAGCATGAAGATGTTCATCTCCCGTTCGGGAATGGCAAAAGGAATTTTCTTCAGTCCCTCCTGCCTTGTATACAGGATCACCTTGTCTGTCAGCACCCGCTGCACTTCCGTGGCCTGCCTGGCCGTGGAACGGAAGAACATGAGCGAGCTGATAAGCGGGCGGCGGACTTTCTTCCGCACGCCGGCGCGCTCAACAAGGGCCTCCTCGCAGGGGATATAGGTCTGCAGGGCGTCCTTTTTCAACAGCTCTTCGATGTCGAAGACCTTGTTGTAGAATACTTTCAGGGCGAACCAGTGTTCGGCGGTATGCGCTTCTGTCTCCAATGGAAAAATCGGGATGGACGGGTTGAAAAAAAGATATACTTCTCATTCCTGCGCCTCCCGTATTTTCCAATCCGGCAAGGTGCAGCAATCAGGGTTAATCCGGCTGTTCCCCTTATGGAAATCCCGGCACGTGGGCCGCCCCTGACTACAGTGGGCGGGATCCGTAACCCCCGCATCCGTACCGTTTCTAAGTAAGAGACGGTACATCTTTCTTTTTCATTGATAGCCAGTCGTATACATCGACACGGAAGTGTTTTTTTGCTCGGTTTGCTCGGTTCCGTACTCGGAAATACATCCGGATAGGGAAAAGGAATGGCCTCCTTCCATCCCGCATCCTTATTCCTCCATTATTTGGAATCATTCTATATTTATTTTTAATATACTGATAATCAGTAAATTGAAACAGGGGGGG
>OIYP01001648.1_pt1 | contig 10296 bp, 5 predicted proteins | sample 1588261 | NCBI WGS metagenome assembly OIYP01 (sample SAMN03283293) | human gut metagenome | biome: human-associated habitat; material: feces | host: Homo sapiens | place: Peru | collected 2012
AAGCGGCGGTTTTGCGGGTGATGTCGCGTCCGTGTGCGACGCGGAGTATCTGCCCCACACGGAGCTTGTTTGGGCGAGATTTGGGAGTGAATCAGATTTGATTCACTTTTTCGATTTTACCACACCAGAGTGAATCAAAACTGATTCACTCCCACAAAGGAGAAAAAATCAAGCGTGTCCGTCTGCATCGTCACATGAAGCAGCGTGAATTAGGTGAACTGGTTTGCTTTACGGATGGCGCTGCCAACCGTATCGCGCAGTATGAATCGGTGTTTCGCGTTCCGAAAGAGGATATGGTAAAAAAATAGCAGCGGCACTCCAAGTCGAGGAATGTGCGCTGCTGGAACCGGATACCGGCAATGTTGAAGGTATTATAGAAACATTGTTCTGGCTGGATGAGGATATGCCGGATGTGCTCAGATGTTCATTGACCATGCCGCTGGACCAGAGCCAGACTGAGACAGTCAGTGCTTCCGTGCCTGTCATTCAGACAAATGCAAAACCACTTCGTTCAACGTACAGCCAACCATGCTTTGGTCTGAGAATGACTTGCTGAACTGCCTGTTTAGCACCTATGCCGTAATGCAGTATGCGTATCATACGGGCAAAATCACACATGAAAAGTATTTTGAGTGGAAGTTGCAATGGTTTTTTGGTTTAACGATTACACATTCTTCTCCCCTGCCTACAGATATTGAAGCATTGCTCCAAAACTCAAACGAAGATTAATCCCTCTCTCGGCATAATTTCATTAGTTCGCATATTTTATAGCAAAACAGCACCGTGCAATTCAAACTTCCACTGTATTGACGCTTGAATTACACGGTGCCACTATTTTATAAAGAGTTACATCCACAGGTTTTTCGGATTTCAAAAGCTATAAACTATCGTTTCACTCCACCCCCAGCGCCTTAAACACAGCGTCCTCCGCATTCTGGTAGGGAATCAACTGAAACGCTGTCATTAAATCAGCGGGCACTGTGGCAAAATCTATCATTGACACTGCCGGCAGCAGTACTTTCTTGGCACCGCAGTCGGCACAGGCTTGCAGGGTATTTGCCAGTTCATCCACCTTAATCAGTGTGCCGCCAATAGAAATATCCCCCAGCACCACAAGACTGCTCAGCGTCGCACGGTTTAATGCAATCGAGCAGAGCGCAATTACCGTGGGCAGCGCTAGACGATCCGTCATGCCGATGCCTTGCAGATCTTGATAGTTCACCACATAATTCTTTTCGGTCGTGCTGATGTTCCTGCTGATGCGCCGCGCGTTCGCCCGCAGAAAGTTGAACGCCGTATCCGTAGCCTCTTTTGCACCGCGCTCGGTGCCAAGGCCGGTCTTATCGAACTTGCCGTTGCCAGGCAGCATCTGACTTTCGAGGCGGAATGCACCGATCATACCGGACTTTCCGCGCGAGATCGTGTACACCTGCCCCGGCGCGGCCATGCCCTCAGGGATCAGCGTATCACCGCCCTGCTCCGGCACACAGACATACTTTTCCTCAAAAGTTTCATTATCGATATAGGAGAAGTTCACATCATAGAACTCCATACCGCCCAGCTTTTTCAGCTGTTCTTTCACGCGGCGGCGCATTTCCAGCGCCATGCGCAGGATTTCTTCCAGTTCGTCTTTCGTGAACTCCCCGTTGGGGTACATCAGTTTCAGATAACCGTCCACCATGCGGCGCACGGCAATCGTATCGCGCTGGTTCAGGTTCTTGCCCAGCTTGAAATACTTATCCAGCGCATCACCGTACTGCACCTTTCGCAGCTCGCGGATGAACTCCGCCAGATAGTCACTAATAAAGCCGTAGCTGTTCGTGAAATGCTCCGGGCGGAATTTCGGAATCTCCCAGCCGGGCAGATAGCAATGGATTCTGTCCAGAAACGCCGTGTCCGTACCCATCTCCGGCGGGAATGGGTCAAACAAGCTGCTGGTTTTCAGCAGCACATCGACGCTCTGGTTGATGTTGCCCACAAACACCATAGATGCCGACGCTGCCTTTTCCTCCTTGCCGCGGGCAAAGGAGCCGGACGCCATATAGTCTTTCATAATCTGCACGCCGTCTTTGTCCTTGAAACGTATGCCCGCCACTTCGTCAAAGGCAACGCAGTCCCACAGTCCGACCAAGCCTACCGTCTTACGCCCCATGTTATAGAACAGGTTCGCCACCGTGGTTTGACCGCCCGACACCAAGATACTATTGGGCGAGATTTCTTTATACAAATGCGACTTGCCGGTACTGCGCGGACCAAGTTCACATAAGTTAAAGTTATTCTCCACCAGCGGCAGCATGCGGGTCAGCAGGAGCCATTTTTCACGGTAGGTCAGCGCGTCCGGCTCCATGCCGATGGAACGCAGCATCAAATCCAGCCACTCGCCCTTGGTAAACTCCGTGCGCCCCTGCTTGATTTCCTCCAAGTCCACATGGGGCATTTGGATAGGCGTCAGCTTTGTAATTTGTATTGCTGCAGACTTGCGCGCCTCCTCCACATATTCATAACTCAACTGCACAATGCACCAGATGCCGCCGCAAAGCAGGCGGTCAAACTTTTCCGGGTACTCATCGGCGATTGGAATATCATTCACGCCCAAATTGGAAAACGCCGCAATATAGGTGTTGCGCTTTAAATCCAGCCGCACCGTCACCATGTCAATCACGGTATGACTGCCGTTGCTGCGCAGCTTGGACAGCACCTTCTGCGCCTCATCCGGGCGGACAAAATTTTCTTCCAGAATGCGTTTTACCGTGGCAACGCCGTTTTCAATCGTCTCCGGGTCATCGCTGCTGCAATACTGTCCCAGCAGAAATTCCAGCACATACACGGGCACATTCGCGCCCTCTTTGATTTTTTTCGTCAAATCCTTGCGGACAATGCGCTCTTGAAATGTTTCTTTCAGACGCTGTTCGTAGTCCGTTTTTACTTCTTCCATCGTTTTCTCCCTCAAATGTCAAAGCCGAAATCGTCAAACGCAAACGCCAAATCCACTTGGAACTGCTCCCGCGTGGGCAAACTTAAGCCGCTTTTGTCGGCAATGACAAGGTAATATTGTTGCGTTCGGTCAAATTTCATTTGCTTCATGTGGAATGCACAGCGAAATTTGCGCTCCTGCGCGTCTGCGGCGATTTTGTCGGCGATCAGCGTCACTGTGTCGCTGACCTTCGCCCCGGCTGCGTCGGTAAAGTACAACTCATAGATGGCGGCGGTGCGGTTTCCGCCCACGGGGTCTTTTTGGTAAAAATCCAGCGAGAAGATCATATTGCTGACCTTGCGCGCCGAGGACAACAGCGCCAGCTCCACCGGCTTGGTGTCATAGCGGTCACGGTTGTTCTGATACGCCTTGGTGTTGGAGCGCAGATAATGCAGGTCGATCAGCGGCACGACCATCTCCTGCAAGCTGATACCGCCATGCACAAAATTCATACCTGCGCCGCTTTTTCGTATACGCACATTCTCGCGCGGGGCAAAGGCGGCGTAGTCGCTCTGTCCGTCCAGCAGGCGCACCGGCAGCAGATAGCCCGCGTCAGCGTCTTTGGGCGCAAGGACATACCTCCGCCCAACCTCCACCGCATTTTGCAGCGTGCCATCCACTTTCGCGTCCTCCTTCAGCGGACTGTAGGTGTACAAAAATCCATGGTCGGCGGTGATGTAAACCTGCGTGCCGCCAAACTCGTTCAGGATGATGCGCACCAAATTCTTGATTTCGCCGATAGCCTCCTCGCACGCAGGGAACACCTGATCATCGGCGGTGTGGCTGGCGTCGTCCACCTTGTTGTGGTAGATGTACACCACCTCCATGCCGCGCACCAGCTCGGCGCGTTCGGCGCGCTTCATGCCGATGATGGACTTATATTGCAGCGCCACACTGTTAGGGTTGGCGGCTTTCAGCACTTTGTCACGGTTGTTAGCGTCAGTGCTTTGACCATCCGCCAGAATCGCCAAATCTCCGCTTGTGCGGGGCGCGGCGGTCAGTTTTTTGTGGGGCAACAGCGCCGCCATGCCGAATTTTGTGATCGTAGGGTAAATGCCCTGCAGGCTTTCCAGCGTCACGCGGCTCTGCGTTTCCTGCCGCAGCTGCCCGGCAAGTTCTGCGGCGGCCTCATAGCGGAAGGCGTCTGAGATAACGACAAACACCCGCGCCCCGGTGTTCTGCACGCGGTCACGGTAAAAGTTTTCCTGCAAAGGAATGCCGATGACATGCCCAGCCTGCGCCAGCTCCTCGGCGCTGACATTCGACCAGTTCTCGGCCAGTCCACCCATAAACCAGTGTGCATACAGCCCCTCGACCTGATCGGCCACATGCTTAAACGCATCATCCAGCAGTTCACAGCCCGCCGTCAGGCTTTGCCCAAAGGCGCGGTGGAACAGGCGGTAATAGCTGTCCATCTTGTAGTAATCGGCGGTGTACTCGCGCCAGAGCTTTTTCGCCTCGGCGGTGTGGAAGCCTGCCGCGTGGTCGAGCATGAATTGCTGCATCTTCGCCACCTGCAAAATGCCTTCGTAGTAGCAGTCATACGCCTTGTGCCACGCCATTGTGCGGCGCTTTTCCACGGCAGCGGTCAGCGGCTCGACCTGTATAACGCGGTCAACAATTTCATTCATCAGGCTTGCCAGAATACACTCATGCACGCAGGGAAAAACCTCGGTATCCAGCAGGGCATCGGTAGGCAGCTGGGCAAAGCGCTGTGGCAGGCGCAGGGCGGCTTCGGTCTCGCGGGTCAGGTCGTAGAGGGCGCGCTTGTCCTCTCCGTGCAGCCACTCGGAGACAAAATCATAGCAATACGCCTGATGCGCGGGGGAGATATACTGCCCCAGCCCGTGCAGGTGCGGCACGGCAAGCGTGCGCGATGCGGCAGTCAGCAGCATATGATACGCCAGCTCCTGCACAGTGGGCTCGGCGCCATCGTAGCCGGTGAATTGGCGGCACCACTGCCAGAACGCGGCGTCCGCACCGTATTCCGTCAGCTTGTCCATCGTTTCCGGTGCGCCCAGCACAGTGCGCAAAACGGCGTTGGGGTCGGTCTTTTTTAAGCCGCAGATCGCCGCCATAACGCTCAGATGCAGCTGGCCTTTTGTGGCAATGCCGCCATTCAGCCGTACAAAGGCGGCGCGGCGGGACTGCGCGGCAAAGAATTTGCGGTAGCCCTTCACGGCGCTGCGCATATCCTGCGTGGCGGGCAGCTGCAGCTCGTCCACCCACATCGAGATCAAATCCGCGCGGAACTCGCGGCTGTACAGCTCAATGTTCAGCAGCCAGTTGTCCTGCAGATCGTCGTGGGGAAGGGGGTCGTAAACAAGGTAGTTGCTGTTGGGGTCGTCATGCTCTAATTGGCGCTTGGCGGCAAAGCTGTTTGTGCCGTTCAGCACCAGCAATTTAGCCGAGGGCGGCACAAAATCCGCCACGGTGTCGGCAAATTCGCGTTCTTCGTCATGCCAGAACACGATGCGGCGGGTGTAAAAATCCGGCAGCGGCGCATCGAACATCCGCGCCAGCTTTTGGGTAATGGTTTCGGTGTCCATAGTGTCCTCATTTCTCGAAAAGGCTTCCCCCGCGGGGGAAGCTGTCACCGAAGGTGACTGATGAGGGGCAAAGTTTCCCTGCGCAGCCCCTTAACGGGATACGCCGGCACGGTCGCCCCTCATCCGACCTCGCTTCGCTCGGCCACCTTCCCCCAGAGGGGAAGGCATGGGGTTATCACTTGATTTTCGCCAGCACATCCTGAAAAATGGCGTAGTTATGCTTTACACCATCGTCAAGGTCAATGGCGATCATCTGGTCGGCGAGGTGGTGTATCTTTTCCTCGTAGGTGTGCAGCTCGGCGGCCTGATCCTTGCGGCGGGTCAGCTGCTTGTTCAGGCGGGCGCGTTCCGCCGGGGCAGCGGTGGCAAGGCGGTTTGTCAGGTCCTCGATGGCGGTGCGGTAGCGGCTTTGCAGTTCATGTACATAGTCGGTGCGGATGCGGGCGATGGTGTCCGGGCGGTAGCGGTGCAGGTAGATCAGGCACTTGAAGCCGTTTTTCTTGCCGGAATCGAACAGCCAGTAAATCGGGCGCTTCTGGTAGATTTTGCAGTGGTCGGCGTAGAAGTCGTTTAGGAAGTAGCTGCGGATGACCTCCTGCGGGGTGCCCTTGCCGCCAAGCGCGTCGGCGATGAATTTCAGGTTTTCGTCCAGCGTGTCCGCGCCGTAGACCGTGCGCATAAAGTCGACGAACCGCCCCACGATGTCATCGGGGAAATAGGCGTCGTCGCAGATGGGCAGGATGTTATCGGCGTCGGGGATGAATGTCTTGTATTTGGCGGCGTCCCAAGCCCCGCCTGCGTAGGCGAGGCCGTCCACATCGAGGCTGTACCGCCCGAACATACAGCCCACGGCGTAGGAGATCAGGCTTTTGATCTCGCGCTGTAAATCGGCCTTGCGCACGGTGACGTCCTTATCAGCGACATCGGGCGTCAGCTCGTCCTGCAAGCCGTAGATGTCAATGAAGATGCGGTTGAGTTCTTCCTCATTGGCTTTGAGTTGATTAAACCGCGCGTCGCATTCGGCCTGCCACGCGGAGAATTTGTCAGAGATTAGAGTGCCCATTTAGTTTTCCTCCAATATTTCTTGCAGTGTAAATATTTCTGGGGCACATTCTGCCTCGTAAGCCAAATAAATATAAACTTCTTTATAACGGTCTTTTTTCAACTTCTCACATTTGCATTCAGCCGCATTCAAAAAATACTCTCGTATCACCGCTTTTACACAATCCGTTTTTTCTCCCACATATATAAACACTCCATACTCGTAGCGGTAACAGTTCATCATGCAAGTTATTGTTCCAAAATCTTTTGTGATGCCCGGCTTTGAATAATTAGTTTTTACTTCTACTACGCAAATATTGTTATCCATTATTTTCTGCCGATGAATTACAAAGTCAGGATTAAAATTCGGGTTGATTACAGGATGTCCAGCCTTATCAATTTCACCGTTTATTACTATTTGTGATTCATCTACTTTCTTTCCATATAGATGGGCGTTGTTCCTGCGTTCTTGTAACATACGCATCTGATGATACAACTCATAGCAATAAACACGTTCACGAGAAATTTCTTCGTCGCTTTCAGCTACTTTGATTTTGCAGTATCTTGTTTCAACTCTTACCATTGCTTCATATATCAGTTCTAAATAGGCACTCGGCAAATTTTGACGTTCCATACACATTCTCCCTTATACCAACGGATGGCGTTTAAAATCCCATGAGGTCTCAAAGGAATCCCAATCTTCTGCCTCCATTTTAACGCAGTCCTGCGCAATTTTGCATACATTATCGACAATTTCATCTTTATAAATTACTGGTACTTTTTTTATTTCACCACATTGATAATTTAGCGTAGGTGAAAGCATACTTAAAATCGCGTTGGAAACACTACTATTCAAAAGTGCCAAAAAATAGAAGAGGCTTTTCTTACATCCCACCAGTGCAGGACTTGCATCATCAAAGAAGACACTTGCCAAGCCAATTCTAAAACCCGTTTTGTAGCTTGTCAGTTTCGTCCATACAATAGTTTCCTTTCCAAAATACTTTGATGCACCAAGCCCGCTTCCCTCAAAATTTCTTAACGCAGCACCATTGTTTTCCCACTCCACGACATATTCAATATTTCCATACCACTTTCTGAAATCTCCACCTTTATTATACAACTTCCATTTTTCGTCAATTTTGTTTGCTGCCACTTCAAACCAATGTCGCAGAAAGCGTGCATTATCACCCGTAAAGATTCCTTTAACGATTGCTTCAAAAAAGTCGTCCATTGGCGGGTTATCGAAGTCGTCGAAGAAATTTTCACTTGCCCAGTACGCCACCGGGCTGCCGGGGATTTTGGAGAAATTGTCTGAACTCTGCTCGTAGTAGTAGCCGCAGTTATGGTCGGCAATCGCCTGTAAGGTCTTTTGCCGCTGTACTTCCATGCCTCCGCGGAAATCCACCAACCGCAGATAACAGCCGTTTTTCTGCACATAGCTGTTGCGGAATGCAAAGGTACAGACCGGCACAGTCGCTTCCTCAAATGCCGAGTATTCAAACTGTATCAGCGTTTCAATGGTCGTATTGGTGTACAGGTATTGCCGCAGTTTTTCGTAGCTGGAAATAAACATCCAGACATAGGGCGTAAAGAAGCCACAATAGCCATCCTGCCGCGTCAAGTGAGAATTGCGCACAACAAACACCGAGAAGAAATCACTCTTTACCTCTGGGTATTGCTCTTTTACAAAATTGCTGAGCTTGGGGTTCATATTGCTTGCGCCCATATACGGCGGGTTCGTCACTGTCACCCAATACTGCTTGGACAGAATCTCCGCCGCCTGCACGACATTTTGCAGCTTCAGCAGGGCGCACTTTTCCATGCTGTGGTTATCGGGGTCGTTTACCCCCAGTTCCTCAAACCGCGCATACAGCGCCGCCCAGTCCCGCGGGGTCGTCGTCAAGATCGAGCCGTACTCCCGCGCGTCCTGCATCTCGGCCAAAATCTGCGTCACAACTGTCGTCAGTTTGGCGTCTCCGTTGCAGAACACCTCCACCGCACCTTTGTCCACGGCGTTGCTCTCGGCGATGGCGTAGACATGGGGCTGCACCGGGTGGCGCAAAAAGCCCCGGTCATGGCGGCGGGCGGTCATCATCACCGCAAAATAGGCAAGCTGTGCGGCGCGCTTGTCAATGTCCAGCCCGTACAGATTGTTCTGCACGATGCTTTCCACCGCCTCGCGGGAGGTATAGCCGTAATCGGTGTAAATCTGCATCAGTACGTCAAACAGATACACCAAAATATGTCCGCTGCCGCAGCAGGGGTCGATGCAGGTCAACTGCTCCGTCGTGAGGGCGGCATAGCTCTGGCGCAGGGGCGCAAGCCGCGCTTCGACCTCCGGGGTCTGGGCGGCGTCCTCTAAATAATACTTCCACTCCGCTTTTATGGGCGCGGCGGGGTGCCCCTGCACCCACAGGCGGCCAAGGCTGTTTTCCACCATGTAGCGTACGATCCAGTCCGGCGTGAACAGCTGGGTGGCGGCGGGGATATTGTCCTTGCTGATTTTTACATTCTTTTTCAGCGCGGCAAACACGGCGTCCTTTTTCTCGCTGTTGTAATACTGGTACAGCCAGCCGATGATCTGCACCTCGTCGCGCCAGTCGTCCTCCGGGATCATGGCGATCATCTGCTCCACGGCGCTGCCCTCGCGCAGGAGGTTGTCGGGGAACAGCAGCTCGGTGTAGCCGCTGATCTCGCTGAACATGCCGGGCAGAATTTCTTTCAGGGCGTTGCACTGGGTAATCAGCAAATACTTGTACAGCGCATCATCGTCGTTGGCTTCCTTATATTTATACACAAGGTCGCGCTCAAGGCCGGGCAGTTCGATGCGGATCGCCTCGGCGAGAATTTGCGGCGCAAAGGCGTTGTTTTCGTCGGTGAAAACGCGGGTGTGGCTGGGAAGATAGTTGTTGACCTCCATAAACCGCAGCGCGCAGAAGCGGTTGAACCATGTGTAGGCGGCTTCTTCCAAAATCTGCTCGTAGCCGTCGGCGGCAATGGCGTCAATGAGCGCACGGCGCTGGGATTTTTCGGCGGCGGTCAGCAGTCTGCCGTTGATGATCTCGGCGTCCGGGTCGGCGGGCGTTGTGCCGTCCACGCCGTATTGCAGCGCCTTTTGTGCCACGCGGCTCAACAGCTCGCGCCGCGCCCAGACCGCATATTTTTTGATGGCGTTTTTGTCCATGGTGGTGTCCTTTCTTATTTGTACTTCTGTAGGGGTCGATGCTCGCATTGACCCGCGGGCGGATGCAAGCATCCGCCCCTACGCCTTGGTTGCAATGCGAGGGCTAAAGGCTCCCCGCAAACGCCTTGGCCGCAATACACCCGTAGGGGCCGATGCTCGCATCGGCCCGCAAAATGTGCGGTAACACAAAATTTCAGCGGGCGCACAGTGTGCGCCCCTACATTATTGGCAATCACTATTAAAAGGATTTCAAACCCATGCTCACATTTATTTTAGGTCCCTCCGGCAGCGGGAAATCGCGGCGGATGCTGGGCGAGCTGCGCGCTCGCGCCGAAAACGGCCAGCGCAGCCTGCTGATCGTGCCGGAACAATTCACCTCGTCCACCGAGGGGACGCTCTACCACATTTTGGGCGACAGCCTGTCCGCCTATGTGGAGAGTTACTCCTTTACCTCGCTGGCCGAAGCACTGCTGCGCCGTTACGGCGGCGCGGCCGTGGAAACGTTGAGCGAGGCGGGCCGCGCCCTGCTTGTGCGCCGCGCGGCGGAC
>OIYP01001650.1_pt1 | contig 10291 bp, 7 predicted proteins | sample 1588261 | NCBI WGS metagenome assembly OIYP01 (sample SAMN03283293) | human gut metagenome | biome: human-associated habitat; material: feces | host: Homo sapiens | place: Peru | collected 2012
GATGAAGGCGGTATGAGCCGTGCTATTTACATTGCAAACGTTCTTGGACTGGATATGGGTATGTTCTACAAGCGCCGCGACTACACAAAGATTGTAAACGGACGCAACCCCATCGTTGCCCATGAGTTCTTAGGCACCAGTGTAGAAGGCAAGGACATGATTATCATCGATGATATGATTTCTTCCGGCGAAAGCGTACTGGAGGTTGCCGCCGAATTAAAGGAACGCAAGGCAAGAAACATCTTCGTATTCTCTACCTTCGGTCTGTTCACCAATGGTTTGGACAAATTCGACAAGGCTTACGAAGAAGGCATTATTACCAAAATTTTAACCACCAATCTGGTTTACCAGACACCGGAGTTGCTTTCCAAAGACTGGTACATCAGCTGTGATATGAGTAAGTACATTGCTTACATCATCGATACCTTAAACCACGATTCTTCCATCAGCGATTTGTTAAATCCCAATGAAAGAATTCAGAACATCGTAGCACGCTATCGTACCGGCGAACTGTAATCAAAAACCCCCTCATCCTGACGGTGAGGGGGTTTTAATTAAATCTTAAATACCTCTACAGTATCATGCAGGTTTTCCGCAATACCCCGGACATCCTTTGCCTTGTCGGAAATGTTGCCGATGATGTTGTTGACTTCGGTAGCGGATGCGGAGGTTTCTTCCGTAGCTGCTGCGTTTTCTTCGGCAATGGCGGTCAGGTTTTGTACCACATCCACCACATTGACACGGGCGGTATCCATCTTCGCCGTATAATCGGAGATGGTGGTGATTCCCTTGATGGTTACTTCAATGCCGCGGAGTACATCTTCAAAGATTTCTCCTGCCTTGTCCACCTTGGTATTCTGCTCTTCCATGACGTCTTTGACTTCTTCCATGGTATGTACGGCCTTTTCGGAGTCATTTATCAGGGCGCTGACAATGTGTTCAATGGTCTTGGCTGACTCATTGGACTGCTCCGCCAGCTTCTGAATCTGGCTTGCGACAACGGCAAAGCCTCGTCCCTGCTCCCCGGCTCTTGCTGCTTCAATGGAAGCGTTCAGGGAAAGCAGATTGGTTTCGGTTGCAATGGAAGTAATGAGTGCGGTTGCTTCTCTGATTTTGAGCGCGGACTCATTTGTGGTATTGGTCTGTCTGGAAATAATCTCAATCGCCTCTTTGGTCTTGCGGTTGATTTCCGTCAGGTCAGCCAGCGTGGAGTTGGCTTCGGAGCCAAGGTTTTTAATCACATCCGTATTGTCATGCAGTCTGCCCGCTTCGGATGCGGTTTCCTCTACCATGTTGCCGATGGTGATAACGCTTTCGGTAGCCTTCTGGGTTTCTCCCGCCTGGGAAGTAGCGCCCTCGGCGATTTCCGAAACCGCCTTTTCTACCTGGATAACCATTTCGTAGGTTTCCTCGGAGTCCTTGCTCAGCACATCGGATGTGGCAAACAGCTCTTCGCTTCTTTGCCGGATATCCAGTATCATCTTTTCCATCTGCTCACGCATCTTTTTAATAGAGCGGCTCATGTCGCCGGTTTCATCATTGCGCTTGCTTAAGATATCTTCTTTTTCATCCTTGGTAAAGTCCATGTCGGCAAAGCGGTTTACCATGCCGGTAATGGTCTTGATGGGACCGGTCACTCTCTGTGCATAGAGAAGACCGATGATGATAGCCAGTACGGCAATGATGCAGGTAATGATGATGCCCTGGATTGCCAGGTTTTGGATGGGCTTCAATACCTCTGCTTCATCTGCGGAAATAACCAGGATGTAGGCATTGGTGCTGCTTACATAATAGGAAGCGTATTTGATGGCTCCCCGGAAATCATAGCTGACTACATTGGCGTTTACTTTTTTACCGGCTTTCATGTCCTGTATCAGTGACTTTACTACGCTGTTCTCGACGGGCTGGCCGATTTTATCTGCGGTGGGATGGTACAGCATGGTGCCCTCTGCGTCCACTAAGTATGCATAGCTGGAAGAGATGCCCTGTAAGCCTACCCCCTTCAGTAAATTTGCAAGATATCCCGGGTCGGAGAGCTTGTCCTCCGATCCTTCCAGCTCTTTGCCGTAGGCCTCTGCGATATCCAGCAAATAATTCTGTGTAACGTTTACGATTTGCTTTCTGCCATTGGAAATCAGTACCACTAAGAGCAATGCCGCTACGCAGACTACAATTCCGATGGTCAATGCCGTGATTTTGGTTTTAATGGAATGAATTTTCTTTTTTTTCTTCCCCATATCCAAAATTCTCCTTTCAAGTGATGTACCGATTATATCATTTTTTGATTATTTTGTACAGTATTTTGCCGTTTTTATGCGTTTAATTGTAAAATCTTAACAAATTCTATATTTCTTACTCATGATTTTGTGTATTGCATTTTTTGCGCATACATGTTATAGTATCAAATTGCATTACCGTGTGTTCGAGACCTTCCACACGTAAAACAAAACTAAAGGAGAAAACCAATGAAAAACAAAAAAACACTCTATCTTGTCCAGGCTGCCATGATTGCAGCTCTTTATGTGGTGCTTACCCTGATTGCCAATGCTTTCGGCTTAGCTTCCGGCGCCATCCAGATTCGTCTCTCGGAAATGCTTTCCGTCCTTCCCTTTTTTACCCCCGCTGCCATCCCCGGTCTTTTTGTAGGATGCCTGCTTTCCAATTTTCTCACCGGCGCATGCCTGTTGGATATTGTTTTAGGAAGCTTTGCCACCTTAATCGGCGCTGTGGGTGCTTATCTGGTACGCAGGAATAAATGGCTGGTGCCCATTCCCAATATTGTTTCCAACACCATTATCGTTCCCCTTGTTTTGATGTTCGGCTACCATCTGGAGGATGCCTTCTGGTATCTTGCCCTCACGGTCGGCATCGGCGAAATTATTTCCGGCGGCGTGTTCGGCATGATTTTACTGTTTGCGTTTAAAAAATATGCCGCCCGCATTTTCCGGACGGCATAAAAGCCACACTGTTACTGTTCATATTTCATATAGGTGATAAAGGCGTTTCCGTTTTCGGCAAACCAGTCGGTGGCATCGTTCATGCCCATCTTGGCAAGAGTTCCTTTTGTGGGGTTCATAATGACCACATTGTACTGGTTAAAGCCGGTAATCAGCACGGCATTGCCGTCATTTAAGCATGCCAGCACCGGAATATCCCGGTTTACATAATACAGCACGGAGTCCAAGGAGCAGCCCTTTAAGTCTAAAACCTGGGCGTCACTTAAGTTCTCCTCCAGCAGGGAGTAGATATTTTCGCCCCGGTCAAGCCAGTATTCCGTATTCCGGGTAATGCCTTCCTTCTTTAACATGACATTCAGGCAGACAGCCAGACTTGAGGTCTCTTCTGTGCTGCTTTCTGCCTTGATGGACATAATCTGGTTTTTCACGGCACGGTTTCCCCGCATCCAGACATAATCCCCCGCCTTGTTTATCACTACACCGCTCAGCTCCTCGGCTGCTTTCACGGCTGCCGCCGCTTCCTTATATACACCGGCGCTGCCGTCCGGCTCATACACATAAAACGCATCCTTTTCCTCTGTCTCGGGAAGCAGTAAATCCCGGGAGCCCTCATACATGATTTCCTTGGTGCTTCTTACCTGCAGCGCTTTCCTGTCGATTTCTTTTTTCACTGCAATCTGCACATATTTTCCGTAATTTTCCGTAACAACGGTGCTGATGGTGTTTTTGCCCACCGTTTCTTTGGTGCTGCTCATGATGTGCTCCTGGGTGGTTTCCGTAAAGCTGCCGCTCTCCGTTTTCAACACTCTGTCGAGAGTAATCTGTCCGCCGTTTATGCTGCATGCCGTCACATAAATATTGTCCTGGCTATACTTCTTTAAGGTAATGCCCTTGGAGTTGCAGATGGAAACGGTATACATGGGGAAGGTGACTCTGCCGGCATTGTCCTTTATGATGTCCTCCCTGCGGGCGATACCGTAAATCAGATCCTCTTCCATGAAACCAAGCGGCAGGATATACTCATCCGTCCCGGCATTGACGGTTATCTTTTTCCGGGTGCCGAAATCCATAAGGGTCAGCCCGGTTGCCTCATACAGGCTGCCACCGGTCTGCCATACCGCAATCCGTCCGCTGTCCGATACCCACATGCTGCCCTGTTCCACATCCTTAAGCAGATAGCTGCAGGTCATTTCTTCCAGATTGATTTCCAGAACCGCATTGTTGAGCCTGGTATACAGATAGCCTTCCCTGTTCAGGTAAAGAAGTTCATCCAGCTCCGCTTTCAGAATACGGTAGTTGCCGTTATAGGGGATATACAGCTTTTCTTCCACCGTGTTGTAGCTGCTGTCGTAATTGTAGACCTGTACGCCCACTTCCCCTTCGTGGCTGCCTCTGTCCATGTAACCGGCTACCGCGAACTGGAGGTTACCACCCTCGTCAATATTTAGGACACGAATATCATGATTGGTGTCCATCTTGCGGGCATCCGTGTATTCATCCTTGTAAAACCCGAATACCACCGTCATTTTATTGGTGGTAACGTTATAGGAATACAGTCTGTCCTGTACCACAAAGGCAAAAATATTGCCGTCCTCGCTCTCGTAAATCGGCAGGTTCTCATCCGCAATACCGATGACAATCTTGTCGTTTACATAAATATCCGACTCCTCCTGCAGAATACTGTTCATGGTGCGGTTGTAATCGAGCAGGTAAATTCGGTCCGTGGTATAACGGAGCCGGTAGTACTCTTCCACATAGAAGTAGGAGGCCTGCTTGCCGGTGCCGGTGCTTACCACATAGTGAGCGGTAACGACCGCCGTCTGGGAGGCAATTTCCGTAATCTGGAAAACCGGGGAAGTGACCTTCTTTACTTCCAGATTGCCCCAGGTTACCTGATTTAGGCTGCAATGGATATCCACCTTATGCAGGGTGCTGTTGTCCCCGGTGGAATTGGTTTCCATATATTTGGCAAGGTCCTGTGCCTGCTCTTTGTCAAAGGTCTTGTTGTTAAAATCCCTGGCAAAGCTTAATTTGTCGTAGGCATGGTAGTCCGTTCCCCACACCAGTCTGGTGTAATAATGCACCGTGTTGCCCGTGTCCAGTGTCAGAAGCAACACCATTTCGTATTCTTTGCCTGTTTCCAGCAGGTCTTTAGCTGTCAGCGTACCGGAAATACCTGCTGCCGTAGTCTCATAGTCCGTAACCTCAGTGCTTTCAATCAGCCGTTCCCCATCCACGCTGCGCACTTCAAACACAAATTTCTGCACCTTGTCGCCGTAAGTGTCCACAAAGAACTGCGTACTACGGTTCTCGTCCAGCACGGTAATGGTGTCCCGCATAAACGTGGTATCCATGGCATTTACATAGCCGTGCATTTCATTGTAGCGGATATCGCCCATGCCCATGTAGACCACCGGGAACTTCGGCTCCTCCATATCCATGGTCATATCGTTGGTTCCCGTGTTTAACAGCCGGGAAAATATAAACAGTGATGCGACAAACACAAGTATGAATACCGCCCACTTGATAATTCCTTTTTTCATTCAGCCTGTTCCTTTCCCAAAAGCTTCTGCAGTGTCGGCTGCACATGCAGAAATGCGGTTACTTTTTCCACATCCTCCGATTTTTTGCGGATGCCGTTTTTCTTCACCGCTCTGATTAAAATGTTTTTCGGGGTATGCTCCATATCAATGAACTCCAGAATCTGTACCTCGTAGCCCATTTCCTCCAGCATATCCGCACGCAGGGCATCCGTCATAAGGGCAGCCATGCGCTCCCGTATCAGTCCGTATTTCAAAACGGGCTGCAGCTCCTTGCAGGAAATCTGCCGGTTCAGCTCATGCTGACAGCAGGGCACCACCATAATGACGCCCGCATTCCATTTTACCGCTTTTTCTATAGCGTAATCGGTTGCCGTGTCGCAGGCATGGAGCGTCACCACCATGTCCACCTTATCTTCGCCTTCGTAGGAACTGATGTCACCCCTCTCAAAATGCAGGTGCTCGTAGCCGTACTGCTCTGCCAGTTTATTACAGAGGGCAATCACATCCTCTTTCAAATCCAGCCCCGTAATCTCCACTTCGTATTTCCGAAGCACATGCAGGTAATAATACATGGCAAAGGTAAGGTAGGATTTTCCGCAGCCGAAGTCAATGATGCGCGCCGGTCTGTCTGTTGGAAGCTTACGCACAATGTCCTCGATAAATTCCAGATAACGGTTAATCTGGCGGAACTTATCGTACTTCGCTTTTACAATTTTGCCCTCCGGGGTCTGCACGCCGAGCCCCACTAAAAAGTCCACGGGCTTGCCTTCTTCCAATATATAATGCTTCTTTCGGTTGTGCTCCGCAATCTCCAGACCTGCCGGCACGTTTCCGTGCATGCCCTTTTTATCTGTCATGCTCTGTGCTTTGTCTGTGCTCTTTTTGTCTGCTCCCGGTGTCATTTTCTTCTTGATTGTCATTTTTCCTTTTTTGCTCACCAGAACGTAGGCGGAAAAATCCGGCGTGGTAAACTCCGCCTGCTTAAATGCCTGCATGTCCTGTGTGAGCTGCTCCGCCAGCCTGTCCGGCGCCAGATTTTCATGGAACACCTTGGTCCCTACAAAGCTGGTGCGCTGATACACCGCCTCTTCTTTTAAAAGAATGGGATGTACGGTGATTTTGCTGCCCTTTTCTTTATCAATCGGATTGCTGAATATGGCATTCTGCAGTCCGGCTTTTTCTATATCCTTTATCAAATCCAAAAATTCCGCCATGGATGTATCCTCACAAAACAATAGTCATAGTGTTCCCTCATCCCCTTTGGCCGAAGTACCCACTATGACTATATTCTAATGATTTTGCCTGAAAACCTCAACTAAAATTTTATAAAGCCTTTTCGTCCGCTGTGGCGCCGTTTGTAAATCTCATAATACAGGATAAGCAGTACCATATCCTTTATCCATTCCCATTTTTCCGGGGAGGTATTCACATCTTCGCCTCTTTCCTCTTCCTCGCGCTTCAAAATAGCGACAATGCTGTCTCCCAGACGGTAAAGCTGCCACTTGTCGGGGTATTCATCATAAAGCAGGCTGCCCTCATAATCCACTTTATCCAGGACCTCGGCAATTCTCTTCTGCAGCATCTTCGCCTGCCCGGGATACATCTGCTGCAGGTATTCCAAATCTCGCAGGACGGTGCTGTCCTCCTTCATCAGGCAGGGCTGTGGGTATGCCATGTAAAAAGGCAAAATTCGGTTGGAAAAGTCCATATCTGACACTTCCGGTCCCTTTTCTCTTATGATATGCAGATTGCGGGGCGGTGTTCACGGTTACTTCGGATAATAGTTGTAGATGGCTTCTTCCGTTATATACTGACACATCTGTCGCAAAGAAGGCACCACGTCCTGCCGGTTATCCTTATCTACACGATATGCCTCTTCCCCCTGCGCCATGCAGGTCAGCATGTACTGGTTGATATCCGGGGAATAATGCACCTTGTCCATGTAAAGGTCCAGATTGCACACAATGTCCGTGTCCGTCTGGAAATAATAAATCTCCACATTGTCATAGGAAAGAAGTGTCCGCAGAGCCTCATCCAGCATATAGCAGTACTCGGAAAGTTCGCCCTGTCTGCAGGTATCGTCCCACATGAGCAGCGAGTACGGCGGGAAGAAAACCGTATAAAGGGTATCCGGGTGAGACGCAATTTCTTCCGTTATCAGAGCTATATTGGCTGCAATGATTTCTTTATCGTCCGTGAAGTCCTTCTCCGGGAGGAAATTCTTTGCTCCGGCTGCGTCTTTTGTTTCGGAGACATCTTTTGCTCCGATTGCATCTTGTTCTCCCGACACGCTCTCCCCGCTCTGTACATAAGGTCCCGCATAGGCTTCCATGGCTTTTGCCGGACCGAAGGTTTTGTCCTCCGACCAGTCGTAGGCATGTCCGCCCGTATTTTTATCCGCAAAAGAGTACGCCAGCATCAGCGGAATTTTCTTTAAGAGCACGTCCTTATTAAAAAGATATGCGCCGTCATCCAGAATTGTTTCCGTATACAGGTAATTCGGGCTATATTGTGACACCACCGTCACTTCACACGGCATTTTCAGGGCAAACAAATCCAATCCGTAAAAAACTCTCTTAATGTCCTGTTTTTCATGCGCCTTTCCCAGATAATACATAAGATCCGCCGTGGAGCCGGAGCCTTTCACCACCTTCAGGGTTTTGATGCCGTAGGCATTGTCCAGATAGCTGCTGTCGCAGTTTTCCACCACAGAAGAACCTAAAAGCACACTGTCATAGGAAAAATGCCGGATGGAGCCGATAACCTGGCTTTCCCTTTCAAACAGCACATCCTTCATGCCGGGCAGAGGTCCGTGATACTGGTAAAAAGGGTCAAACACAACGGTAATGCCCGCAACAAGAAGAAGCCCTGCCGCTACCCACAATATGAAGTTTTTCAAAGCTTTTTTACCGGTAAGCATTTTATTCTTCCTTTACTGATACGGTTAAAAGTTAAAATATAAAAACGTGCTGACCTGGGAGAGGGACACAAAGCCCCAGAGAAAGACAACAGCCAGCAGAAACGCACCCTTTTTCGTGCGTGCTTTCGTTTTTATCCATTCTCCCGCCTCTTTTCCGTAAGAAAAAAAGAAGCTGACGGCAAGCATAAGACCAATCATAACAAAGTAAAAAACAGGCAGATACTGCGGTGCTTTCAGGGTAAGCGCCTTTATGATGATAAAGTTCTCCGGTATCTGCAACGCCGCACCGATACCGTTTAAGAAGGGCTTGGGCGCCGTGAACAGATTGCGGTAAAAATAACCCGCCTGTGAAAGGGTATTGCTGCGGAACATAATCAGGGTCAGGAACCAGAATATCTGGGTAAAAAACACGTTGAGCTTCCGGCTCCTGAACCGAAGCTTCGGGAACAGATTTTCCCACACAATGGCAACCCCGTGCATTACGCCCCACAGAATATACGTCCAGTTGGCGCCGTGCCAGATGCCGCTGACCAGGAATACCAGAAACAGATTCAGGCACTTTCTTGCCTTGCCCTTCCGGTTGCCGCCGAGAGGAATGTATACATAAGCGGTTAAAAAACGTCCCAGTGTAACATGCCAGCGTTTCCAGATATCCCGGACGGAGTCCGCCTTGAAGGGGGAACGGAAATTCACCGGCAGTTCAAAGCCGAACATTCTGCCGATGCCACGCGCCATATCGCAGTAACCGCTGAAATCGAAGTAAAGCTGGAAACCGTAGCACAAAATCGTAATAAGTCCCGTCCAGAAATCCAGATAATACTGCACCACGCCCACCACATCAAACACGGAGTTCACAAGCAGCGCCAGTACGTCAGCCAAAAGTACTTTTTTCCCAAATCCCAGTACAAACAGCGCCACGCCGTCATAAAACATTTCCCAGTCCGGCTTCCTGTTTTTCCTTGCCTGCAGCGCCGGAATAAATTCACTGTGCAGTACGATGGGGCCCGCAATCAACTGGGGAAAGAATGTCACAAAGCAGGCATAGTCCAGCAGACTGTAGCAGGGCGCCTCTCCCTTGTAACGGTCCACCACATAGGAAATCTGCTGGAACGTGAAAAAGCTGATACCCAGCGGCAGTGCAATTTTTTCTATCTGCCAGTCCGTATGAAAGAAGAAATTGCAGTTGTCCACAAAAAAATTAAAATACTTAAAATAAAACAGCAGTCCGATATTGGCAATAAGTCCCAGTGTCAGAAGAAGTTTCCGGCTTCCCAGCACTTTGCCGGCGGCTTGTGCGGAAGTCTCCTGTCCTTTTCCGGACAATCGCTCCATGGCCGCGCTGATGCCCTGATTGACAAACAGGCTGCCCACTAAAATAAGCAGATACCATGGGTTATAATAGCCGTAAAACCACAGGGACATGCCCACCAGAAACAGCTTTGCCCAGGCAGGATTTTTGAATTGTTGCAGCCCGTACCAGCCAATCAGACAAAGCGGCAGGAAGAGCGCTATGAATATTGTGGAGTTAAATAACATATCAGTCCCTTTCTTCCTTTTCCGCCACAGCCATGCCAATGCCCATGACAAGGTACATCTGGCTGATGTTCATCATCTGCTCAAAGCTGAAAATATTGTGCAGGGTATAGCATAAAACGGCAAGCCCGCAGGCTTTTACCAGTGTTTTCTGCTTCCGGGAAAACAGAGTTCCCACGGCAGAAATAATCATGGCTGCAAAGCTCAGCAGCCCCATGAGTCCGGTATTTACCAGGACAGTTATCCACTCTCCATGGGCATTGGTAAGCCTTTTATCCCCAAAAGTCGCCCTGACTTCCGCAAGCAGTGTGGAATTGTCGCTCTGGTACAGGTATGCC
>OIYP01001652.1_pt1 | contig 10276 bp, 10 predicted proteins | sample 1588261 | NCBI WGS metagenome assembly OIYP01 (sample SAMN03283293) | human gut metagenome | biome: human-associated habitat; material: feces | host: Homo sapiens | place: Peru | collected 2012
AAAATACAAGGCACTTATTTTAAAATAAGTGCCTTGTATTTTTCGCCAAAATTGATATTTGATTTTCAATAACTTACAAAAGCGGATTTTTCAGGGGTTTCTATACCCCGAAAACAGGAGCGAACAGAATGATTTGCCTGCACAAATTTTCGACAACAATTCAAGGAAACGCCCCTTTCCGCAATGTTTTCACAAAGCCGGAAACCGTGGGCATCTTTTGGTATCCCGCCGCAATTTTCAAGGATGTGCACAAAAAATACCGCCCTTTCGGAAAAAAGTCGCGAAAGGACGGTACACACAAACCTTTTTATAAGCCGCTATTAACGACTTATTTTATAATCTCAAGCTCTTTGAAAACCTTCAACAGCTTGTCAACTGCAGTTTTAACCTGTTCTTTTGTATGAGTTGCCATAAGTGCGAAACGAACCAAAGTATCCTGCGGCGCACATGCGGGAGGAATTACGGGATTAATGAATACCCCTTCCTCGAAAGCGCGTCTTGTTACGAGGAATGTCTTATCCACATCGCGTACATACAAAGGTATAATAGGCGATTCGGTAGCTCCGATTTCGAATCCGTTTTCACGGAAAAGTTTCAAGGCATAATTGGTTACATCCCACAGATGTTCTATGCGCTCAGGCTCGTTCTGGATAATGTGCAAAGCCTCCATGGCGCAAGCAGTTGCCGCCGGAGTGTCGCTGGCACTGAATATATAAGTACGCGCATTATGACGCAGCCAGTTTATGATGTATTTGTCCGAAGCAATGAAGCCACCTATCGATGCGAGACTCTTGCTGAAAGTACCCATAATAAGGTCTACCTCGTCGCGAAGTCCGAAATGGTCGCAAACACCACGTCCCTGTTTTCCAAACACACCGAGACCGTGAGCCTCGTCAACCATAACCGTGGCATTATATTTATGTTTCAAACGAATAATCTCGGGAAGGTTTGCAAGATCTCCCTCCATGGAGAAAACACCATCGACAACAATAAGTTTTACTGCCTCGGGACGACATTTCTTAAGTTGTTTCTCAAGATCTTCCATGTCGTTGTGCTTATACTTAAGGCAAGTGGAAAACGAAAGTCTGCGTCCGTCCACAATGGAAGCGTGATCGCGGTCGTCGCAAATGACATAGTCATCACGACCAGTGAGACACGAAACAACACCACTGTTTACGCTGAAGCCAGTTGAGAAACAAAGAGCCTCATCTTTGCCTTCAAATTCGGCAAGTTCCTTTTCGAGTTGCACATGGAGGTCTAAAGTTCCGTTCAAGAAGCGTGATCCTGCACAGCCGGAGCCATACTTTTCAAGAGCTTTTATGCCCGCCGCAATAACACGCGGGTCGGAAGTGAGACCTGTATAGGCATTGCTACCGAACATAAGCACTTTATGTCCGCCCATATTCACTTCTGTATCCTGCTTTCCGTCTATTTCACGGAAATAAGGGTATACGCCTTTTGCCATATACTGCTGCGGCAGGTCGTATTTCTTTAATCTTTCCTGTAATAATCCCATTATTTCTATACAAGATTGTCGAGAGACAAATTCTAAAACTGTGCAAAGGTAGTTATTTTTGTTAAAACGCAAAGTCCCACCACTCTAAAAACATACACATCCTATTAATTTAGCACCTTAACCCACCGGGCAATTGAAAAATTAGGCGTAAATTTGCAACACTATGTTGACTAAAAAACAAATCACATTCATCATAAACCCCATATCGGGAACACGCGACAAAAGGTTTATAGTCCGGGACATACAAAAGTTTCTGGACTGCGACAAGTTTGACTACAACATAGAGATGACCGAATATGCAGGGCATGCATGCGAGATTTCGCAACGCGAAAAGGACAAGGGAACAGACATTGTCGTTGCCGTGGGCGGCGACGGGACTGTTAACGAAGTGGCATCGGAGCTTGTGAACAGCAACACGGCTCTCGCGCTCATTCCATGCGGTTCGGGAGACGGCTTGGCGCGTCATCTGCAAATACCGTTGAATACAAAAGGCGCGATAGAGACCATAAATCTTTGCAACATAGAATCGCTCGATTACGCAACGGTTTGCGGTCGTCCGTTTTTCGTTACCTGCGGCATGGGATTTGACGCATACGTCAGCTACAGGTTTGCCGAAGCCAAGACACGCGGTGTGCTTACTTATCTGGAGCAAGCTCTCACGGAATGGTTGCGATATAAACCGGAGACATACACCGTGGAAGATGCCAACGGCACAGAAAAATACAAGGCGTTCCTCATTACCTGTGCCAATTCCTCCGAATACGGAAACAACGCCTACATAGCTCCCCGGGCATCAATGAACGACGGAATGTTGGACGTTACAATAGTAGAGCCATTCAATGCCATAGAAGCACCGCAACTTGCCTTGCAGCTTTTCAGCAAGACTTTGCGACCGGGAAGCCATGTAAGAATGATAAGAACCAACAAACTCACCGTGCATCGCGAAAAAGAAGGCGTGATACACTGCGACGGCGATCCGATAAAGGCGGGAAAGGATTTAGAGTTCGAACTTATTCATCACGGAATTAAAATGGTTACGAATCCGAACGCCAAATCGGACAGGACAAACCTTTTCCAGAACATCATGAACTTTGCCGACGAACTTCAAACCCGCAGCCGCATTTTTGCAGAGAAGAACAGTCCAATTAATGTCATAAACAAACTACGGGGCAAGTAACCCCGGCAGACACTTCACAGAATTATCTTTTGCGGCACTCTTTGTCCGCTTAGCCACAAGAGACAAAATGCACATTTTTCCCTTCATTTCTTATGCATAAAGGGACATCTGAAAAAACATAAGGCATATTGTAAAAAATACAAGCCATATATTTTAAAATACAAGGCACATATTTTGAAATAAGTGCCTTGTATTTTTCACGTTTTCAGACCCACTGATAAACAACAACTTACAAAATGCATAAATATTCCATTTCCCCCTGACGTTTTCCTTGCAAATGTGCGTTTTTTCCGTTGCTTTTTTGCGTAAGAACAATCAGGGAATGCCGGCAAATGTTTCCCTCGGCATGCAAACGGTTTTCGTTTTTCATCCGGGGCAAAACGGCAACAGCGCATCGGTGAGGACGATAAACATGTCTCGTTAATAAATTATCACGGAAAATTCGTAATTTTGCATCTTGGAAATCAGAAAAACAAATTATGACGGAAACAATCAACAGCACCCCTCTGCTGGGTATGACATTGGCAGAATTGCGCAATGTGGCAGAAACATGCGGAATGCCGCGCTTTGCCGCAAAGCAGATGCTTGACTGGATATATAAAAAAGGCGTTATGTCCACGAGCGAAATGACCAATCTCAGCAAAACCTCGCGCGAAAAACTCGCGGAGAACTATGTGATAGGTGCCAAAGAGTTTGTCGATGTGCAGGACTCCCGCGACGGAACGAGAAAGTTCCTGTTTCCCGCATCGTGCGGCGGACTTGTTGAAACCGTTTACATACCCGACGGACAAAGAGCCACGGTTTGTGTGTCATCACAAGTGGGCTGCAAAATGCACTGCGCCTTCTGTCTGACCGGCAAACAGGGATTTACCGGACAACTCACCACCTCCGACATTCTGAATCAGATTTACAGTCTGCCCGAAAGGGAAAAGATAACCAACATAGTGTTCATGGGACAGGGCGAACCGCTCGACAATTACGACAATGTGGCTAAAGCCATAGAAATACTAACTTCCGAAGACGGATTTGCAATGAGTCCCAAGCGCATTACACTTTCAACCTGCGGAATTCTGCCTGCGCTCAAAAAAATAGTGCGCGAAAGTCGCTGCAACATAGCAATAAGCCTGCATTCTCCCTATCATGAAGAAAGAATGGAGATAATGCCCATAGAAAAAGCCTATGAAGTTTCGGAAGTGGTGAAATATCTCAAAACGTGCGAGGAGTTTCGCGACATTCGCGGAGGACGCGCAAGAGAAACAAGCCATCAGCGCAGACTTTCGTTCGAATATGTGTTGCTGAAAGACAAGAACGACAGCCAGAAACACGCCTCCGACATAGCCGCAATGCTTAAAGGGCTGGACTGCAGGGTGAACGTCATACCGTTTCACACTTACAAAGGCGGAGAGTTCAAAAGTCCCGCGCATGCCGACGCAGAGGCTTTCTGCGAACTGCTGTGCAGACGCGGACTAAATGCCACACTGCGCCGTTCGCGAGGGCAGGACATATCGGCGGCATGCGGAATGTTGGCGGCAAAACGCAAGAGCGAAGAAGCCGCAAAGGAAAACGCCGATTAAATACCCGTGCGGCAACGCCGCATAAGCTATTTTATATGTAAATTTACACCGCAAAAATCATAAGAAACAATAAAGGCAAAGCACATGAGCAGCCTTTGAGCCACCATAAACTCACTAATAATGGACAATAAAAAGATACGTGTAGCCATAACCCATGGCGATACAAACGGCGTGGGATACGAAATAATTTTCAAAGTATTTGCCGACAGCGCAATGCTTGACCTCTGCACCCCAATCATATATGGTTCGCCCCGTGTGGCTATATTCCACCGCAAGGCGTTGAATCTGCCCACAAACTTCAATACCGTTCAATCCGCCGACGAGGCTGTGGACGGGAAAGTGAACCTTGTTTCATGTTTTGACGAAGAAGTGAAAGTGGACATGGGACAACCCACCGCCGAAAGCGGACGCGCAGCCTATCTTGCGCTTGAACGCGCCATGGAAGACTATGAAAAAGGCTACTATGACGTACTCGTAACCGCGCCAATCTGTAAATCGGCAATCCAAGGCGAGGATTTTCATTTTCCCGGACACACTGAATTTTTGCAGCAACGCCTTTCCGCCAACGGCGAAGAGGCTCTGATGATACTGATGAACGACAAAATGCGCGTGGCATTGGTTACAACTCATCTTCCGATAAGCCAGGTGGCAAACGCAATAACAGAAGAAGCCGTGGAAAACAAACTGCGTCTTCTCCACACCTCATTGCGCAGGGATTTTCTGATTTCCGAACCGCGTATTGCGGTACTTTCACTCAATCCTCATGCAGGCGACAACGGGCTGATTGGAAACGAAGAAGCGGAAAGCATAGTTCCCGCCATACAGAAGCTGAACGAGGAAGGTATTAACTGCTTCGGTCCCTATCCTGCCGATGGTTTTTTCGGCGATGCCGCATACAGAAAATTCGATGCCGTTCTTGCTATGTATCACGACCAGGGACTTGCACCGATGAAGGCACTCGGAATGGCTGACGGTGTGAATTTTACCGCAGGATTGAAGTTAGTACGCACTTCTCCCGACCATGGCACAGCTTACGACATAGCAGGAAAAGGAATTGCCGACGAAAATTCCATGCGACAAGCCATATACAAGGCAATAGATATATTCCGCAACAGAAATTTCGACGATGAAGCAAATGTAAACCCGCTTCGCGAAGAATATCAAAACCGTCGGGAAGAAAACTTTCGCCCGAGAAACAACGCGGAAGAGCATAATCGCAAAGAGTAACAGTATGAAATTTGCAATATTGGCGGCAGGAGAAGGTTCAAGACTGGCTAACGAAGGCTCTTTTACGCCCAAACCGCTGACAAAAATAAACGGCGAAGCAATGATAGACCGTCTGCTCGGAATTTTCAGCCGTAACCGAGCAGACGAAATAATTGTGATAGTAAACAAACTCACCGGACTAGTGAGACAACACCTTATTGCCAACTACAACACGATTCTGGAAGACGGAAGTTCAAACACATGCCGTCGCAAACCGCTTATAGACATCCCCGTAAGGCTCGTGTCGAAAACAACAAAGAGCAGCATGCACAGTTTCTTTGAGATAAGCGGTTTTCTGAAAGACGGTAAATTCTGTCTGACAACTGTTGACACAATTTTCAGGGAAAACGAATTTGCGGAATACATAAAAGCTTTCAAAGAAAGCCCTGACGACGGATTAATGGCGGTAACTCCTTTCGTGGATGACGAGAAACCGCTGTACGTTGCCACAGATGAAAACATGAACATCACTGATTTTAACGACGAAAACCTGAATGACAAATACGTTTCGGGAGGTATTTACAGCCTTACACCAAAAGCTTTGCAAACTCTCGAATCCTGTATAGAAAAAGGCATGAGTAGAATGCGCAATTTCCAAAGACAGATGATTGCCGACGGACTTAAATTGAAAGCTTACTCTTTTGGCAAAATCATCGACGTGGATCATATTGACGATGTGGCAAAAGCCGAGCAATTCATCAATGAAAAATGAAAGCAAATAGGGTTACAGCAATAAGCCGAGCCGTGGAATATTCGCCAAATTGCGAAAGAAACGACGCACTTATATTCGGTGAAGTCTGTAACGGCTTGCAAAAAAAAGGATTCCAGACCGAGATTGTTTGCGAAGCCGACATCGATTTTATAGAAAAGACCAACACAAAACTTTATATAAGTATGGCGCGGGGAAGAAGGGTTCTCGACATACTTAAAAAGAAAGAAAACTCCGGTGCATTGGTCATAAACTCTGCGAAATCGCTCATAAAATACAATAGAATAGAGATAACAAAAAAGATGATTGAATGCGGAGTGCCCATTCCCCAAAGCGAAATAACGGAAACGGGAAGTACGCCGGGCGTAAGCCATCCTTTTTGGGTGAAACGCGGAGACGAATGTGCACAAAATGCAAAAGACGTTTGCTTTGTGGAAAATGCGGAGCAGCTTGAGCGTGTTTGGAAAGATTTTGAGGCAAGAAATATTTTCCAAGTAGTAATAAGCAAACACGCAGAAGGCGACCTCGTGAAATTTTACGGCGTGGAAGATACAGGATTCTTCTTTACGTGTTTCCCTACCGAGAACGGAGGCTGCGGGAAATTCGGAGCAGAAGCGATAAACGGCGAACCGCACAAATATAGTTTCTCACACAGCAAATTACGTGAGGAATGTAACCGTCTTGCCAGGATTCTAAACATTCCCATATACGGCGGCGACTGCGTTGTGGGAGAAAACGGAGATTTCAAAATCATTGATTTTAACGACTGGCCAAGTTTTTCGCGATGCAGAACCGATGCGGCGGAAGCCATAACCGAGTTCTTCTGCAAGCAGGCGGACAAGTTTCATACCATATAGAACATACAAGATATATACAATATAATGCTTAAAGAATACAGGGCGCGAATCAGTGCCACATACAAAAACGCAGACACGGAAGAGTGGATTGACATTCGCTTTACCCGTCCAATAGGATATTTGTGGGCTTTGTTTTTCAAGAAGCTCCATGTTGTTCCGAACGTAGTTACCATCCTATCCATTATTATAGGTATTGCAGCCGGTTGGATGTTTTATTATCAAGACATATACCACAACATTGCCGGTGTGTTGCTTCTGATGTGGGCTAACTTTTATGACAGTGCGGACGGGCAGCTTGCGCGAATGACGGGAAAGAAAACCCGTTGGGGAAGAATGCTCGACGGGTTCGCTGGAGACCTTTGGTTCATTGCCATATACCTTGCCATTGTTCTCAGACTATGGAACGAGTTCATTCCTTTTACTCATGTTCATTGGAAATTCCTGATTCTTTTCCTTGCAATCTTTTCGGGCGTGTTCTGTCATGCAAAACAGTGCCAACTTGCCGATTATTATCGCAACGTTCACATGTTTTTTGCGTTCGGCAAGGAAGACAGCGAACTTGACAACTCACGTCAACAGCGCGTTTTGCTTAACACCACACCCAAGAAAGGAAACTTCTGGTGGCGTGCCTTTTTGTATTTCTACGGCAACTATACACATTCCCAGGAATCTCTCACTCCCTATTTGCAAGACCTGATGAATGTGATAAACAATAAGCGCGGAGGAAATATTCCAGAGAAGTTCCGCCTTGACTTTCGCAAGGAAAGCAAACCCATGATGAAATATGCAAACATTCTGACGTTCAACTGGCGCGCCATAACGCTTTACGTTTCCTGCCTGTTGAACATTCCATGGCTTTACATTGTCATAGAAATTGTGGTGTTCACATCTCTTGCATATTATCTGCGCGAACGCCACGAAAAACTTTGTCATCAGATGACAATGCTCCTTGAAAAAGGATATTACGACGAGACTCCAACACTCATATAACCCGTTTCCCCATGCGCAACAAGCTGATGAACGTGTTTCTTGCCGTCGGTGTCGTGGCTATAGCCGTGATGCTGTGCACGTTCGACGTTTCATATTCCGAGATATGGCAAAACCTCAAAAACGCAGGCTGGTGGTTCTTCGCCGTAGTGCTTGTATGGATTCCCATATACGCCATAAACGCCTGGTCGTGGCGTGTGATAATTAACAACGGCAACAACGGGCGGAGGCTGCCCTTTTGGCTCGTGATGAAATACACCATTTCCGGCTATGCACTCAATTATGTAACCCCCGTGGGCGTTCTCGGCGGAGAGCCATACCGGATAATGGAGCTGACTCCCTACTACGGCGCGGCGAAAGCCACTTCATCGGTCATACTGTACGCCATGATGCACATCTTTTCGCATTTCATTTTCTGGGCATTCTCCATTGGGCTGTATTTAATAATGTATTTCAATGCCATAACCACTGCTATGGGAATCATGCTGCTCATAGTGGCAGCTTTTTGCTGTTTGGGAATTTACTTTTTCATGAAAGGCTATCGCAACGGTTTGGCAATGAAAACGTTGAAAGTATTCACGCACATTCCGGGTTTACGACGAAAAGCACGGAAGTTCGTGGAGGACAAACGAGAAACCGTGGAACGCATAGACTCACAGATAGCCGAACTCCACCGTCAGAACAAACGCACGTTCTATCTGTCGCTTTTTCTTGAATTTGCGGCACGAATAGTGGGATGTCTTGAAATATGGTTCATTTTCATGATTCTCACTGACAGCGTATCGTTTTGGGACTGCATTTTAATCCAGGCTTTCACCTCTTTGTTTGCCAATCTTTTCTTTTTCATGCCTATGGAAATGGGCACGAGGGAAGGCGGATTTGCCCTCGCCGTTGGCGGACTTGCCATGTCGGGAGCTTTTGGAGTTCTCGCAGGTTTGCTCACCAGAGTGAGGGAACTTATATGGGTGGCAATAGGGATATTACTCATTAAAATAGGAAAGACCGGAAAAACGAGCCAATCAAAAAGCAACGCATGAACGAAAACTTCAAAAACATCAAAGGCATCATATTCGATTACGGAGGAACCCTCGATTCCGAAGGTCGCCATTGGTCGTACATACTGCGCGAAGGGCTGAAAGAAGCAGGTATAGAAACCGACAACGACACTTGGAAAGACGCATACGTGTTTGCCGAACGCGCACTTGCCAAAGAGCGTATAATATTCGAGGAAGATACTTTCCGAGATGTGATGTTAAAGAAAACAGGCATAGAAATAGCCCGGCTTTCATGCCTCGGGGCTATTGCGCTTTCGGATATTCAAATGAAAGAATGCTCCGCCAAGGCTTCCGAATACTGCTATAATTACGCGGCAAACTGCATTGAGCGCAGCCGAAAGGTTTTGGAAGAAATCGGAAACCGCAACATGGTGCTCGTTACCAATTTCTACGGCAACATACAGTCCGTTCTCAGAGACTTCCGTCTTGATTTTTTCAAAGAGATAGTGGAATCATCGCGCGTTGGCGTAAGAAAACCCGACCCTCGCATATACGAGCTTGGCGTGGACAGACTTGGCATGGACGCAAAGGAGATTGTCGTGGTGGGAGACTCGTATGATAAAGACATCATACCCGCAAAAACCATAGGATGCAAGACTGTCTGGTTGCAAGGCGAGGGATGGGGAAAAGCACCCGAAGATGTTTCGGCGGCAGATGCCGTGATTACAAGCATAGCCAGGCTTCCGCAAATATTGTTATAAAGTTTTCTGTTTCCGACATTCGATATTCGGAAAAACGGAAGTCATTTTCAGGCAAGTATTCGCAACTTTATTTTCCACTGATTAGGAATAAAAAAGAATCTTCGCCGCACAACCTGAAACAAATGCCACACTGTCCGAAATCACCGCATTGTTTTCGGCATTTTCCGCATTGTTTTTCACACCCCTACCCTTTTGTCATTAACGGCAAGCCGCATTCGCAAGAACATTATCCCCTGCGTTCGGAAGTCTGCCGGTTATAACGGCAATTATAAATGAATATACGACTCATAAAACTGCATATATTCAAAACCAAATGTCGAAAAAAAACAAGCAGAAATGCTTCGGTTTTCTCAGCCGATGCTTCATAGAAAAAAACATAAGGCACCTTGTAAAAAATACAAGCCATATATTTTAAAATACAAGGCACTTATTTC
>OIYP01001653.1_pt1 | contig 10275 bp, 10 predicted proteins | sample 1588261 | NCBI WGS metagenome assembly OIYP01 (sample SAMN03283293) | human gut metagenome | biome: human-associated habitat; material: feces | host: Homo sapiens | place: Peru | collected 2012
TGCGCAAAATGCCATTCACAGACCTACGACACACCATTTGGACGGGCGACGCATGTCAACCACAAACCAGCATTTGTCGGACAATTCATTTATGATTTTATACAAAAATTCTTTGGGCACACAGAAATATATTTTAATACAGGAGCGATAAGCGAGATGTATTTTGATGAGGTAAAGAAAAATTTTGAATTTGGCTGTATGCGGCTTCCGATGATGGAGAATGGAACAGATATTGATATTGCAGAAACAACAAAAATGGTAGACTTATTTTTGGAGCAGGGATTTAATTACTTTGATACTGCACATGGGTATCTGGGTGGAAAGAGTGAACTTGCATTAAAAGAATGTCTGACCAGCAGACATAAGGAGGGAGAAAATCTGGTAAATCTGCCGGATGACGCAAAAAAGATCCTGGATGATCTGCATGGAGGCAGTACAGCGAGCTATGCAGTCCGCTTTGCAGCAAGTTTTGAGGGTATCCGCATGGTGCTTTCCGGCATGAGCAATTTAGAACAGATGAACGACAACTTGAGCTATATGAAGGATTTTAAGCCGTTGGATGAGAAGGAGATGGCAGCAGTAAAAGCGGTTGCAGATGTGTTCCATTCTAAGCACATGATCCCATGTACGGCATGCCGTTACTGTGTTGACGGATGCCCGAAGCGCATTTCTATTCCGGATCTGTTTGCCTGCCTGAATGCAAAGACCGTGTTTCATGACTGGAATGCTGATTATTACTATAATCAGGTACATACGGTACATAACGGGAAGGCAGGTGCATGTATCCGCTGTGGCAAGTGTGAAAAAGTATGTCCGCAGCATCTTAAGATCCGGGAACTGTTAAAAGAAGTTCCAAAAGAGTTTGAAAAATAGGCATAGAGGATGGAAAGAAAATTTATAATTGTCTAAAATAGGAAGAATGAGTTATAATATTAAAAAAGATTCAATAAAATTAGAAATTTAAGGAGAAAAGGATGCATATTTGGATAGGCGTAGAGAATTTTGCAAAAATTGAACGTGCAAAAATTTGTACAAATAACTACACTGTTTTAGTTGGTCCAAATAATAGTGGAAAGACTTTTCTAATGCAGCTTGTGCAGGGGATAAATAAAAAAATTTCATATATGCTGGACGAAACAATATTTGATTCCTTATTAATGAATAAAGGAGAGACATATAAGGAATATGTGTTAAATTGTCAAAATGCAGAGAAGTTAACGGAGTATATTAACGCGAAACTGGCATTAGAAAAAGAAAATATTGTCAAAGAAATATTTGGAAAGGAAATTCCTATTGGAAGATTATATATTGATATTTTAATGGAAGAAACAGTATATAATATTGCTTTGATTGATATTGAAAAAGAAGAGTCTGCGGAGCATATAGAGTGGTATGAGAAACTTAATCCTGTGACGGTTGACTTTATTCATAAATTGAATAAGGGAATTGTTTGTATTGTTAGTAAAAAAGATACAGAACAAACAGTATTGAAGCCAATATCCATCAGTGGTTCGATTGTCAAGGATGAAATGAGATTACTAAAAAATTCATTTTGTTCTATTATTGAGCCTGAAAGTCTGTTTTTACCTGCATCAAGGACAGGATTATTACTTTTATATAGAGAATTTTTTGCAAACAAAACAGACAGGGAATTGTCATTTACAGTAGAGGAAAATCAGATCGTTGAAAATCAGAAAAATTTTGCAAGCCTGACACAGCCGATATATGAATTTTTGCGTTTTTTACAAACCTATACACAAAAGGATGTAAGAATCAAAAGATTTCAAAAGGAATTAGATTTTTTTGAAGAACATATCATAGAAGGTCGGATAAATGTAGACAAACAGGGAATTTTTTCTTATAGTTCAAAAGATAAAAAAGACAAGGTTCCGATGTATTTAGCTTCCTCCATGATTAATGAGGTGGCACCGCTTATTCTGGCAATTACATCACAAAATGCATATGGCAGATTAATTATAGATGAAGTAGAGGCAAGTCTGCATCCACAAAAACAGTTAGAATTAGTACGTTTTTTTAATCGTCTGAATAATAATGGCATGCAGCTTATGATAAGTACGCATAGTGATACGTTTGTATCAAAATTAAATAATTTATACGTTTTATCAGAAATCGCCAAAATAAATGGAGAGGATATAGTACGGCGATTTGGCATGGAAAAAGAGGATCTGGTTTCTCCAGAGAAACTTTTTGTATATGAATTTATAAATCAGCCAAATGGAAAAAGTGTCGCAAAGGAAATAAAGCCGGATAAAAAAACGGGGTATCAGTTTGATTTGTTTACAGAGTCGGCGTTACGTCTTTACGAAGAAGCAGAACAGTTAGGAGAAATGCAATAGATGATAAATCTTAGCTTCCGTTTATATAATCCGTCCAAGGTTATCGAGAAGAATAATTTATACAGAGTGAATGAAACTGAAACTGTGAAATTCATTGAACAGCATCAGAGTGCAAAAGAGATTGTTAACATGGAAATTGTTTTACAGAAAGGACAGTATGGGATTTATGCAAATGAGTATAGACGACCTGGAACAGAAAAAGAAGGCTGTAAAACAACAGATGTTTTAGCATGTATTATTGATGAAAATAATAAAAAAATAAGGTCTATTGTTTTTGATGTGAAAAGTAATATTTCAGCGTTTAGTGATAATTTAATGAGAGATGAAGCAATGATAACAGCTATAAATGAGGTTCATGATTTTGTAGAGCAGATTCATGCAGAGTTACTGCATAAAGAGTCGTTTCTGATATATTACAAAGATACTGGATACATAGAACAGGAGCATGTTGGGATTGTGACGAAAAGTTTTGAACCAGAGAAGTTCAGGGCAGTTGCACAGAAGCTTGAGAGATTAATTTCTGAGGAAAAAAAGAATATTTCAACATTGGTTTCATTGAAATTAAAAAATAGTATCAGACCTTATGAACCCGAAATTAAAACACTATATAATTTTGCTGATAAAAAAATTATTATTCATGAAAGAGAATATCCATTGCAAGTATATATTTTACAAAAAGCAAATGGTACAGATTATGAAATAACGATAAAATGGATGATACAGTAGAATATTGTTTAATTGTTATGGACGGTTAGTGGGATAGAAAAGAATGTCTTATATCATATCTTATGTCGGAGCCGGCGGAAAGACCAGCAGCATCTATCAGGATGCTGCTGTATTTGCAGGTGAAAGAAAAAAAGTTCTTATCACAACCACAACGCATATGTATATACCAGAAGACATGCCGTTTATTGATGGCAGGACGAAAAGCTGTGAACTGCTGCAGAAGGAAGTCGCTGCGGTGTTTAAGAACAGCAGAATATGTGTGTGTGGTACGATTTTAAGTGATAGTGAAAAAAGAGATACTCATGTGGTTGGAAATGAAGCTGCTATAGAAAAGTACAAAAGAGAACCGGAAAAATTTAAAGCGTTAAGCACGGAGCAGCTTACAGCAATATGTAAAGAGGCTGATATTGTTCTGGTCGAGGCAGATGGTGCTGCACATAAAGCTGCGAAAGCACCGGAAGAATGGGAACCGGCAGTGTATGAGGGCAGTGACAGGGTAGTAATAGTCATGGGACTTCATGCCGTAGGGAAAAGGGTGGATGAAGCATGTCACAGGACTGAGTGTGTAAAGAGAGTGTTAGGCTGTGACGGAAGTCATTTGTTGACAGAGGCAGACTTAGATGTGCTGATGGAAGTTTATGAAAAAAAGATCGGACAGCAGTTTCCGGGGATGGAGATCGAGCGAAGATACTGGAAACATTAGAAAAAAGTGTTATCTATCAGAATAAGTTATAAATGGAAGATATTTTATAAAAAAGTTCTTGACACTACCACTTTACCATGCTAAACTTATGACAACTTAGAAAACAAGAAACGTTAAATCATTGAGCAAAGAGAGTACTTCATAGGATATCTCACAGAGAGTCTGCGGTTGGTGGAAGCGGACAGATGGATATGAAAGGAATGGGTTTGCGAGAGCAAAGTGAACAGCGTGCCGGATGGCATGGTCAGTAGCGGATGCCGTGTCCTCACGTTACAGAGGGAAGACATCGGACAGTAAAAGATTGTTCTGTGTCGGATAAGGTCAGACATGATTGGTGGCGGATATTTCCAGTTCCTGGGAGTATCCGTTTTTTAATTCATAAGGATTTATATTCTATAAATTAAAATGTACTTTGGGCGTGATGCGTTTAAGTACAATCGTAAATGTCTGGCGAAGCAGGGTGGCACCGCGTGAGAACGCCCCTGACCGGAAGAAATTCCGGTCAGGGGCGTTTTTTTATGTAATAGGAAATTTGGTTGAAATTCCCTATTACATAAAAAACCCTCCGGGCAGGATGCGCATCTCGCGGAGAAGAAGTTAGCTATAAACAGCACCGCTCGAGCGCGAAAGAGTCGCAAGCGACTCTTTGTTCCATTAATAACAAATAGCAGGTGATTTAAGAATGGAGAAGGATATGAAAAGAATTTACAGAGTCTACAAAAAAACAGTCAGTATTGTAAATGAGACAGCAACGGGGATGTACCGGAATCTGGTCGGAAAGAAAAAAGGTTTTTTACTGGAAAGTTATGATAAGAATTATGATCGGTATACATTTTTCGGTGTAGAGCCGGAGGAGATCATTTCTTCAAAAGGACAGTCACTTGTGATCACAAAAAAGGACGGTACAAAAGATATCAGAAAGGGAAATCCGCTCGTATTATTAAAAGAATATTATAACGAATTTGAAATCCGCAAGGATAACGAAGAGCTGAATTTTTCCGGGGGACTCGTAGGAAGTGTTGGTTATGATTTTGTACGATACAGTGAGGTGCTGCCGGAAGAAAATCCGGATGAGATCGGGATCGAGACAATCCAGCTTATGCTGATGAAAGAATTTATCGTGGTTGATCATGTGGCGGAGACACTTACGGCTGTGATATTAGAATCGGATGATGAAGCAGGAAAAGCAGCAGCGGGAAAAAAGGCAGCAAAACTGATCGAGACAGCTATGCAGGAACAGAAAGAACCGGAAGTACGGTTAGTGCCGGATGGCGTGATCACAAAGAAATCAGATACCTTAGAGGAATACAGCGGGAAGGTTAATAAGATCAAACAGTATATCCGTGATGGACATATTTTCCAGACCGTGTTATCACAGCGCTGGACGATCGAAACAGGACAGGATGGATTTGATCTGTACTGTGAACTTCGTGAATTAAATCCTTCCCCATACCTTTATTATTTTAATTTTGGGGATTTTGAGGTGATCGGAAGCTCGCCGGAGATGCTTGTAAAACAGCAGGGAAAACGTGTATTTACCTGCCCGATCGCCGGAACAAGACCAAGAGGAAAAACAAAAGAAGAGGATGATGCACTGCACAAAGAACTGCTTGCAGATGAAAAAGAACGCGCAGAGCATGTGATGTTAGTCGATCTTGCCCGCAATGATATGGGACGTATTTCCGAATTTGGCACCGTAAAGGTTACAGATTTTATGAGCGTCAAAAATTATTCGCATGTCATGCACATCGTCTCAATGGTGGAGGGACGGAAAAAAGGCAGTTTTCATCCGTTTGATCTGTTAGCATCCTTTCTTCCGGCAGGAACATTAAGCGGGGCGCCAAAGATCCGTGCAATGGAGATCATTGAGGAATTAGAGAGTGTGAGAAGAGGACTTTACGGAGGTGCAACCGGATATGTGGACTTTTCCGGTGATATGGATTTCTGTATCACGATCCGTACAATGATCAAAAAAGGAAAAAATGTTTATTTACAGGCAGGAGCCGGAATCGTTGCAGATTCTGTTCCGGAAAATGAGTACAGAGAGTGTTGCAATAAGGTCATGGCTTTAGCAAAAACGCTTGTGGAGGAGGAAAACTTATGATATTGCTGATCGACAACTATGATTCATTCACATTTAATCTTTATCAATATATTGGAACTTTTACACAGGATATAAAAGTTGTCCGCAATGATAAGATCACGATTGAGGAGATACGAGGGTTACAGCCGGATAAAATCGTTCTTTCTCCGGGACCGAAAAGTCCGAAAGAAGCCGGGATCTGTATGGATGTGGTAAAAGAATTTTACAAAGAAATCCCGATCCTTGGCATCTGTCTCGGACATCAGTGTATCGGGGAGGCATTTGGCGGAACAGTTTCCTATGCGAAAGAGTTATTCCACGGAAAACAGTCAGAGATCATGCACAACGGAACTGGAATTTTTGCAGGAATTACATCGCCGGTTAAAGTGGCAAGATATCACTCCTTAGCAGTGCAGATGGATGATCTGCCGGAGTGCCTTACGGTTACGGCGCAGACAAAAGATGGCGAGATCATGGCAATGCAGCATAAAGAATATCCGGTGATCGGTTTACAGTTCCATCCGGAATCGATTTATACGGAACATGGAAAACGAATGGTGGAAAATTTCATCAATGGAATCAGTTAAGAGGAGGAAGTCATGATACTGGATGTCATCGTAGAGGATAAAAAGAAACGTCTGCCGGAGCACAAAAAGAATATCAGTGAGATAAAAATGCGTGAGCTGGCAGAAATATATGAAGGGAAAAAACACAGTTTCCATGATGCGTTAAGTAAGAGCGGGATCTCCATTATCGGAGAATTTAAAAACGCATCTCCAAGTCTTGGTAAAATAAAAAGTAAGATAAATTTACTGGACCGGATTGATGAATACAATGAATCAGTGGATGCGATTTCCTGTCTGACAGAGGAAGATCATTTTGATGGAAACGTGGATTATCTGAAAAAAATAAGAACGATCACGGAGCTTCCGATTTTAAGAAAAGATTTTATGATCGATCCTTATCAGTTTTATGAGGCAAAGGCAATCGGTGCGGATGCGGTGCTTTTGATCGCAGCGATTCTGGATGATGCACAGATGAAAGATTTTTATCAGCTTTCGAAAGAACTGGAACTGGATGCACTGGTAGAAGTGCATGATGAGGCGGAACTGGAGCGGGCGCTGAAGATGGATGCGGATATCATCGGTGTCAACAACCGGAATTTAAAAGATTTTACGATCAGCCTTGACACGACAGTGCGGCTTTCAAAGCTGGTACCAGAGGATAAAGTGTTAGTGGCAGAGAGCGGCATCTTAGAGGATGCGGATGTAGAGCTTTTAAAGGAGTGTGGTGTGGATGCATTTCTGATCGGCAGGGCGCTGATGGAGGCAGAGCATCCAAAGGAGGTTGCAAAGCGCTGGAAGGCATGAACAATATCCTGGCTGGAAGATACAAATCTGAAGTGGTTTTGAAATGGAGATTAAAATAAGCTGCATTTTAGAAAAGAGGGGGTGCGTGATGCCGGAACAAAAAAGTGTGCAGATTAAGATCTGTGGGATCACAGGAAAAGAAGAAATTAGATGGCTGAATGAGGAAGATGTTTCTTATGCCGGATTTGTCCTGTATGAGAAAAGCAGCCGGTATGTTCCGATTCGTAAAGTAAGTGAGCTGTTTGAGGAATTAAATGAAAATATAAAAAAAGTTGCCGTCACGGTAAGTCCGGATGTAAAGCTGATAGAACAGATCATGGATGCAGGATTTGATATCTTGCAGGTACATGGAAGTCTGACAGAAGAAGTCCTTACAGCGGCAGAAATTCCAGTCTGGCAGGCAGTCAATATGACAGATGAAGGTATATTTGAAAAAATTGCAGGGGAATATACGAATCTGTCTTTGAATAGAAAGAGTCCTGTCACACAGGAAAAAAAGCTGATGGGGAAAGAAAAGATTACAGCGCTTCTTATGGATGCAAAAGAATTTGGAAGCGGAAAAACGTTTGGATGGGATGCCTTTTTGCAGGAAGAAGGAAAGAAAAAGTTCTGGAATTTCCGGCAGCTACTTAAGGAGGAAAACATTCAGTTTGTACTTGCAGGCGGGTTAAGTCCGGATAATGTCAGCCGTGGAATCCATATTTTTGCACCGGATATCGTGGATGTAAGTTCTGGTGTGGAAAAAGAACCTGGGACAGGAAGCGGAAAGGACAAAGAAAAAATACAGAAATTTGTACAAAAGGTGCAAAGTGTTATATAAAGCAGATCAATCTAAGAAAGGAAATAAAACTATGAACCAGAAAGCATATTATGGAGAATTTGGAGGACAGTATGTAGCAGAGTCTCTGATGAATACATTAGAGGAATTAGACAAAGCATTTGAGGAGGCAATCCATGATCCAGAGTTTATGAATCAGTATCTCTATTATTTAAAACAGTATGTGGGACGTGAGACACCTCTTTATTTTGCAGAACGTCTCAGTGAAAAATATGGCACAAAGATCTATTTAAAACGTGAAGATTTAAACCACACCGGGGCACATAAGATCAACAATGTCATCGGACAGATATTACTTGCAAAACGAATGGGAAAAAAGAAGGTAATTGCAGAGACCGGTGCAGGACAGCATGGTGTGGCAACAGCGACAGGTGCAGCTTTGTTTGATATGGAATGTACGGTTTATATGGGTGAGGAAGACATTAAGCGTCAGGCATTAAATGTTATGAGAATGGAAATGTTAGGCGCAAAGGTCGTCAGCGTCCGTTCCGGCAGCAATACATTAAAGGATGCAACCAATGAGGCAATCCGTACCTGGGCAAAGACAGCCGAAGATACATTTTATATCATCGGTTCTGCGGTAGGTCCATATCCATATCCGAAGATGGTCAAGGAATTCCAGAGCGTGATCAGTAAAGAGGCGAAAAAACAGTTCCTGGAAGTAGAACATAAACTGCCGGATGCTGTGATGGCATGTGTGGGAGGCGGTTCTAACTCCATCGGAATGTTTGCAGATTTTATTGAGGAGCCATCGGTAAAGCTGATCGGTGTCGAAGCAGCCGGAAAAGGAATCGAGACAGGGGAGCACGCTTCTGCAATGGCACTTGGTGAGCCGGGAGTTTTACACGGAATGCGTTCTTATCTCCTGCAGGATGAAGATGGAAATGTAAAACTGGCACATTCCATCTCCGCAGGACTTGATTATCCAGGTGTCGGACCGGAACACGCTTATCTCAGGGACACAGGAAGGGCAGAATATGTTTCCGTCACCGATACAGAGGCAATGGATGCGTTAATGGAACTCTGTAAATTAGAGGGGATCATTCCTGCGATCGAGAGTGCGCATGCCGTAGCTTATGCATGTAAATATGCGAAAGAACTTACTGAAGAACTGGGAGCAGAGGAAGCAAAGAATAAGACGATGATCATCTGTCTGTCAGGACGTGGAGATAAAGATGTCAATACGATCGCTGATTATCTTGCTGGAAAAGGCTACCTGAACTGATATAAAAATAGTAAATAATAGAATGTACGATTCGCAGACATTCTATTGTCATGGATCAGAGCGGAAATATAGAAACATGGTTTCAGAAAAGAAAGGAAAATAGCAGATATGAATCGTATTGAAGCAAAAATGAAAGCCTTACAGGAAAAGGGAGAAAAGGCATTTATTACCTATATCACAGCGGGACTTCCAGATCTGGAGGGCACAAAGAAACTTTTAAAAGCGCAGGAGAAGGCAGAACTTGATGTGGTGGAACTCGGAATCCCATTTTCCGATCCTGTGGCAGACGGCCCGGTTATCCAGGATGCGTCCTATAAAGCAATCTGTAACGGTATTAATCTGAAAAAGGTATTTGTGACGGTAGAAGAGTTAAGAAAAGAAAGCTCTGAACTTCCAATCGTTTTTATGATGTATTACAACACGGTACTGCATTACGGAGTAGAGGCGTTTGTAAAAAAATGTAATGAGGTTGGTGTAGATGGACTGATCATCCCGGATCTTCCTTTCGAGGAGCAGGAAGAAATAAACCAATATTTAAATCAGGATGATACGACAATATTAATTCAGCTTGTTTCACCTGTTTCAGGCGATCGTATTCCAAAGATATTAGACGGTGCAAAAGGATTTGTATACTGTGTGTCATCTATGGGAGTGACAGGTCAGGGAGCAGACTTTCATAAGGAGGTTTTAAGTTATCTTAAGAGAGTTAAGGAGGCATCAAAGATCCCGGTTATGATGGGATTTGGCATCCGTACGGCAGAGGATGTGAAGCCGATGAAGGATACGATCGATGGTGCGATCGTCGGAAGCCATTTTATCCGTCTGATGGAGGAAAATGATTACAGCACAAAAGTGGCAGCAGAATATTGCAGCACATTTAAGAAAGAATTAAATCAGCTTTAAATAAAAACAGGGAGGAAAATCATGCACTGCATGCTGGGCATTGCTCCTGCAAGAGGCAAATGCTATAAAA
>OIYP01001654.1_pt1 | contig 10275 bp, 12 predicted proteins | sample 1588261 | NCBI WGS metagenome assembly OIYP01 (sample SAMN03283293) | human gut metagenome | biome: human-associated habitat; material: feces | host: Homo sapiens | place: Peru | collected 2012
CACGTGTCTTTTCGGCAAATTTTGCTGCATACTGCGTGAAAAATACTTGCCGGGCATTACTTGCGTCTGGAGCGGTTTTTCCGTTCCGTATTTCGTTTGATATCGCACATCCGTTCTTCGCTGTTCTGCTTAAAACGGGAGAGCATATCTTCAAAGGTCATTTCAGAGGGAGCCTGTTTTTTCTTCGGCTCCCAGACGTTGGCTCTGCCGCCGCGTCCGCCGCGGGGACGGCGCTCGCCATAAGTGTTCTCGGTCTGTGCATCGGGTGCGGTGGAGTAGATGACCACACGGCGGTCACGGCCCTCGCCCTTGCTCTCGCTGCGGACGCCCTCCATCTTGCCGATGGCAGAATGGATGATGCGGCGCTCGTAGGGGTTCATCGGCTCCATCGCAAAGCTGCGGCCGGTCTTGCGGACCTTCGCACCGATGCGCTGTGCCAGCGCGGTCAGGTCGCTCTCGCGCTTGTCGCGGTAACCGGCGACATCCAGACCCAGCTTGATGTAATCGCCTTCCAGACGGTTGGCCACAAGGCTTGCCAGATAGGACAGGCTCTCCATCGTCTCGCCGCGGCGGCCGATGAGCGCACCCAGCTTCTCGCCATCCAGACGGATGATGGTGGCTTCGCCCTTCTGCACGGCGCTGAAGGTCACGTCGTTGACGCCCATCAGAGTGATGATCTCCCGCAAGTAGTCCACAGCGGCCTTGACCTTGTTGTTCTCTTCGATGTTGATGGGAACTTCCACCTCTTCGGCATCCTCTGCCGGGGCGGCTTCCTCGCTGGCAGCGGGAGCAGCCTCTTCCACAGGAGCCATCTCCGGCTCTGCGGCGGGAGCAGCTTCGGCTTCGGGAGCCTTCTCCTCCACGACCGGCTCAGCAGGAACTTCCACCGGCTTCTCCTCAACAGGAGCCGGAGCTTCTTCCACGACCGGAGCAGCCGGGGCATCCGGCTCTTCCACGCTGACGCGCACCTTGGCGGGGGTCAGCTTCAGGCCCAGAAAACCCGTTTTCTGGGGCATTTCCAGCACTTCGTAGCTCACGTTCAGATCCTCAGCCTGAACCCCCAGCAGGGCGCAGGCCTTGGCGCGGGCTTCATCGACCGTCTTGCCGGTCGCTTCCTGAGTACGGATCATAACCGTTATTCCTCCTCTTTCTTGTTCAGCTCGCTCAGCGGAACGGTGCGCTCGTCCTTGTAGCGTTCTTCGTCCAGCTTGCGGGCATATTCGAGACGGCGCTTGTTCATCTCACTGGCGGAGATGTTCTTTTCCACGGTCTTGCCGGTCTTTTCGTCGGTGACCTTGATGGTGGTGCTCTTCACACCGCGCTTCTGCTCCTTTTTGCGGGCAGCCATTTCAGCCATGACCTCGGCCTTCATCTTTTCGGGGTCATAGATCTTCTTCATGATGATGCTCTGCACGGTCATGAGGATGTTGGAAACAACGTAGTACAGCGAGAATGCGCAGGGAACGGTGAAGCAGAAGAACAGATACATCAGCGGCATCATGTACATGGTCAGCTTCATGCTGCCCTGCATCTGCTGGCCGGAAGCCTTCATGCTGATGTGGGTGGAGATGAACATGGTCACGATGGCCAGAATGGGGAAGATCAGCAGGGGCAGGTTCTCTGCGGCCAGGCTGTACTGGGGCACACGGGTCAGGTCGATGCCGAAGAAGTCCATGTGCTGGCCGAACTCGGTGATAGTGCTGATCTGGTCTGCGGTAAAGCAGCTGGTGACGGTGCTCTCGCCCGCGAGGACCTGTGCGATGATGTTGGTGTCGCGGGTGACGGTGGTGAAGCTGATGCCCAGCGCGGTCATTGCCTCGCCTGCTGCGGTGATGGCATCGGTGCCGATGTGGAAGATGCGCTGCAGCGGGCGGTACACGACCTCGATGACGCCGAACATGACGAGGAAGTTGACCAGCATCGGCATACAGCCGGCGGTGGGCTTATAGCCCTGCTCCTGCAGCTTCATCAGCTCTTCCTGCTGCTTGTCGGGCTTATCACGGTACTTCTTCTGGATGTCTGCGATCATGGGCTGGAACGCAGACATCTTGGCCATGCTCTTCTGCTGATTGAGCTGGAGCGGGATCTTGATGATCGTGATCAGCAGGGTGAACAGGATGATGTCCCAGCCGTAGTTCGGGATCAGCTTGTAGATCCACTCCATTACATAGCCGAGAGGCCAGCCGAGGATGTATAAAGGATTCATATCTTCGTCCATTCTGCCCCGCCTGTGGTGCGGGACGATTAAATTTTTATGAGAAGGACACACCGCCCACAGTACGCTGCGTCACAAGAAGCAAACCAAATGCCTTTCAAGATCTGCGGCTCCTCCGCCCTTGGTAGAGCTTGGAGGCCGAGAGCTTCCGCTCCGGGCTGACCCATTTTCCTTTCGGCGGAACGGGGTCGTAGCCCCAGCGGCCCAGCGGATTGCACCGCGCGATGCGGGCCATCCCCAGCAAAAGCCCTTTCAGGCAGCCGTGGGTCTGGATGGCCTCCAGCATATACTGGCTGCACGAGGGCGAGAACCGGCAGTTCCGGCCCAGTCCGGGGCTGATGAAGCGTTGGTAGAACCGGATGGGCGCACAGAGCGCGTTCCGCGCCAGCCGGGAAAGGCTCATTCCGGCTTTGCCGCCTTTCGGGCGGGCGGGACGGTGGCCGGGGCCTTGGCTCCCGGCTGCTTGGCCTTATCGGGCAGACCGGCCTGTGCGAAGAGCTTGGCCACCACTTCGCTGAGCTGCCAGCTCTTGAGCCGGGGCGTCATGCCGCGGGCCACGAAGATCAGATCATAGCCGCCGATGTTGTAGTCCAGATGCTCGTCGATCGCAGCCTTCATCACGCGGCGGGCGCGGTTGCGCTGAACGGCGTGGCCGATCTTTTTGGTGGCCGTCAGGCCGACGCGGGTCTTTTTGCCGCGGGTCTTGAGCACATACAGCACGAGGGCCGGGTTCACATAGGACTTGCCGCGGGCATACACGCGGCCAAACTCGCTGTTGCGGCGGATGGGACGATAGCGCACCTTCGGCGCCTCCTTTTCAGGTAAGATCAGGGGAACTTCGAAAAAGACAAAGTTCAAAATTCAGTATAGCAAAAAAACGCCGACATGAAAAGCCTGTCCGGACGTTTTTTGTGCCAAATCTTCGGTTTGTTTTTTGGGCAAACCGCACGATTGTAAAAAAAGAAGACCGCTAATCCGATATCAGCGGCCTTTTGTGCGCATGTTCAATTCTGCGCCGGACCCATTGTTCAAACGCTGGATCAGACGGTCAGGCTCTTGCGGCCCTTTGCACGGCGAGCATTGATGACCTTGCGGCCGTTCTTGGTGCTCATGCGGGTCAGAAAGCCATGAACTTCCTTGCGCTGACGCTTCTTGGGCTGAAAAGTTCTCTTCATGGTTGTATCCTCCGTAAAAACTCGTCCCCGGTAGTGGGGTCTATTCTGGTCCCAAAATGGGGACAGGCTTGCAATTCAACAGTATATCGCACACTATCCCCTTCTGTCAAGCATTTTTTTCGCTTTCCAGCAAACTTTTTTCAAAAACGGCCCCGGACCGGCTGTGAAAAAACTTTCAACTTTTTCACCCTTTTCCCGTGGAAAACTTTTCTTCCACCACATCTTGTGGCTTTTTTCGGCCTTGGACACAAGAAGTGCAGAGCCGCGCACCATCGTCTTTTCTTATGTATTATAAATTACATTATAGAAATATAGACGCAGGGAGATTTTTGTGGTATACTAACTTGGTATCAGCAGCATTGTTGAAAACTTCAATGGAGTGGATGTTTTATGGATTCTTTCAAGGACGTTTTAGAGGCCGCTCAGGCGTACTGCAAAACGCAGATGGCCGAGCCGACCTATAATCTCTATATCGACGGGCTGGAGCCGATCAGCTTTGAGGACTCGAGCCATATCACCCTGTCGGTGCGGAACGACTTCATCTGCAAGATCGTGACGGACCGCTACCTTGGTCTGCTCAAGGAAGCCTTCAAGACCGTGCTGGGCTTTGATGTGGACATCACCCTCGTGGTCCCCAGCACGCCCCCGCACGAAGTAGTTCTGGCCCAGCAGTACGAAGCGAATCCCGCTTCGCCGCAGGGGAACTACGAATTCACGTTCGAAAACTTCATCAAAGGCCCGTCCAACCAGTTTGCGTTCGCTGCGGCGCAGGCGGTGGCGGCCAACCCCTCCGGCGCTTACAACCCGCTGTTCATCTACGGCGGCTCCGGTCTGGGCAAGACCCATCTGCTGACGGCCATCCAGACCGAGATCAAGCGCACCCACCCCGATTTCGTCATCATGTACGTCACCTGTGAGCAGTTCACCAACGAGCTGATCGCCGCCATCCGCGCGGGCAGCACCGAGGACTTCCGGATGAAGTACCGCGTGGCCGACCTGCTGCTGGTGGACGATATCCAGTTCATTGCGGGCAAGGAGTCCACGCAGGAAGAGTTCTTCCACACCTTCAACTCCCTGCACGACGCCCACAAGCAGATCGTCATCGCGTCCGACCGCCCCGCCAAGGAGATCAAGAGTCTGGAAGAGCGTCTGCGCACCCGCTTCGAGTGGGGCCTGACCGCCGACGTCCAGCCGCCGGATTTTGAGACGCGCGTCGCCATCGTCAAGCGCAAGGCCGAGCTGCTCCACCTCGATCTGCCTGAGGATGTGGCGGAATTTATCGCCAACCACCTGAAAAACAACATCCGCCAGCTGGAAGGCGCCGTGAAAAAGCTCAACGCCTACTACATGCTGGAGGGCATCCAGCCGGTGATCAGCGTGGCCCAGAACGCCATCAAGGACATCCTCAACGAGACCCAGCCCGTACCGGTGACCATCGAAAAGATCATCGGCGAGGTGTCCCGCACCTTCAACGTCTCCCCTGCCGACATCCGCGGCACCAAGCGGAACGCCAATGTGGCGTCCGCCCGCCGCGTCGCCATCTACATCCTGCGCGAGGTCACCGGCATGAGCATGGAGGAGATCGGCCGCGAATTCTCCGGCCGCGATCATTCCACCATCGTCTACTCCCTCAAGACCATGGAGCGCGACATGAAGAACGACCAGCACCTGCGCGAGACGGTCAGCGACATCATCAAAAACGTCAAGGCGTAAGCCGGTCCACGGGGCGAAAAGTCGTACTCTTTCAGGAGGAAAACCCCAAAATATGGGAAGAAAAGCGGTCAAAATGTCAAAACTGGACCTATATCTTGTGGAAGCGGGCCGAATCTTTCCACTCTTTCCACAGAGTTTTCAACATTCAACACCGGAAATCCACACCGGCTGTGGAAAAGGACCACGGACTCCACGATTCCACATCCCCTCCACACTCCATTCACAATCCGGTGGAAAACCAAACCCCGGCATGAAACCAAAGCTTTTCCGACTTTTCAACATCTTCCCCACCCCCTACTACGATTACTACAACAAGTTCAATATAGATCAGGCGGTTCTGCATCCGATCCCATGGGCAGACGACCTGAAAAACTAAATCCAGAAAAGGAGAGACGAACGATTGAACATCATCTGCGACAAGACTCTGCTGAGCGCCGCCATTGACGGCGTATCGAAAGCAGTCACCCTCCGGTCCACCATCCCGGTGCTGGAAGGCATTTTGCTGAAAGCCGAAGGTTTTCAACTGACCCTCACCGGCTACGACCTCGAAATGGGTATCGTGACCACCATCGAAGCCAATGTCAAGGAGCCGGGTGAGATCGTGCTGAACGCCAAGCTGCTCAGCAGCATGGTCAGCCGGATGCCGGCTGGACAGATCACGATCCAGTCCGCCGAAAACGGCCGGACCACTATCCAAAGCGGCGTGGCCCAGTTCGAAATCCAGTCGATGGCCGCCACCGATTTTCCTGAACTGCCCAATACCGGCGCGGAAGAGACCCTGACCATCAAGACCGGCGTGCTCCGCGATATGATCGAGCGGACCCTGTATGCCGTCAGTCAGGATGAGAAAAAACCTGCGCACACCGGTGAATTATTTGAGATCCAGCCCGATAAGCTGACCGTCGTGGCACTGGACGGCTACCGTCTGGCCATCGTTGAGCGGCCGGTGTCCGCGATGAAGGACATCCGGATCATCGTCCCCAGCAAGACCATGACCGAAGTTTCCCACCTGCTGGCCAACGACGACGAGGAAGAAGTCCACATCTGCGCGAACCGCCGCTATGTCGTGTTCATGACGGCGGGTTACACCATCATGAGCCGCCTGATCGAGGGCGAGTTTTTGAATTACCGCAACGTCATCCCTGCCGGAAGCCGCACCCGGGTGACCATCGACACCAAGGAGTTCATCGAGACCATCGAGCGCGCCTCTCTGATTATTACAGAGCGTTTAAAAAATCCCCTCCGCATCAGTTTTACAGAGGGTAAAGTCGTTGTCCGCTGCCAGACCAATCTGGGCCGCGTCGTCGATGAATTCAACGCTCAGTGCGAGGGCGACGATGTGGAGATCGGCTTCAACAACCGCTATCTGCTGGATGCCCTGCGCAACGCCCGCACCGAACAGGTGCGGCTGGAGATCAGCGGCCCGCTGAGTCCGGTCAAGGTCCTGCCCGCAGAGGGCAGCGACTTCCTGTATCTGGTCCTGCCCGTCCGCTTCAAAAACGATTGAGAGGCTGAATGATGCAAAAAATTCTCATCCATACGGAATTTATCAAGCTGGATGCCCTGCTGAAATACGCGGGCCTGTGCGAAACGGGCGGCGAAGCCAAGGAGTTGGTGCAGGGCGGAGCCGTGAAAGTGAACGGCGAAGTCTGCACCATGCGGGGCAAGAAATGCCGCGCCGGGGACGTCATCGAGCTGGACGGCCAGAGCGTGACCGTCGGTCAGGGACAGTGATCGATGCGTCTGCTTTCGCTGGAAGTCCAAAATTATCGCAACATCGCGTCGGCCAGCCTGACCCCGGGCCGGGAATTGACCGTCATCTGCGGCAATAACGGACAGGGAAAGACCAATCTGCTGGAAGCCATCTGGCTGCTGACCGGCGGAAAAAGCTTCCGGGGCGGCAAGGACGCCGAACTGGTCCGGCGGGGCGAATCCTTCGCCGTGCTGGAAGCGTCCACTCTCCGCGCACAGCAGGAAGAGCAGGAGCCGGACGAACCCAATCATATCCGGATGACCATCGGTACGCCGGATTCTCCCCGGCCCGGGCGGACCGCTTCCGTCAATGGTGCACCGCCTAAGCGGGCGGCGTCGCTGGCGGGCAGCTTTCCGGCCGTGGTGTTCGACCCCGGCCACCTCAGCTTGGTCAAGGGTGCACCCGAGGGACGGCGGAAATTTCTGGACGCGGCCTTGTGCCAGCTGTATCCGGGCTATCTGGCGCTCTACCGCCGGTACGTCCGGGCGTTGCAGCAGAAAAATGCGCTCCTGCGCCGTTCTCCGATCGGAAAAGAACGGCCTTATGCTGAAAAAGCGGCCCTGCTGGAAGTGCTCAACACCGAGCTTGCCATGCAGGGCGAAGCCATCCAGCATCGGCGGCGGGCCTATTTGGCGAAACTTTCCCCGCTGGCCTGTGCCAATTATGCCGAGCTTTCCCGGGGAGCCGAACGGCTGGAACTGCGGTATGCTGCACAGTTCGAACCCGGCGGCTTGGCAGACCTGCTTCGTGCCCGTCAGGCCGAAGAGCTTCGGGCGGGACAGAGCCTGTGCGGGCCGCACCGGGAGGATCTGGAGCTTCTTCTGGATGGCCAGCCCGCCAAAGTGTTTGCGAGCCAAGGACAGCAGCGCAGCGTGGTCCTCAGCCTGAAGATGGCCGAAGCTGCTGCCGCAGCGTCCATCACAGGCGAACATCCGGTCCTGCTGCTGGACGATGTGCTCAGTGAGCTGGACGATGGCCGCAAGCAGTATCTGCTGACCCGGATGCGGGAAAAGCAGACCTTCGTGACCAGCTGTGACGACACCGCCTTCCTCAAAACGGACGGCGAAGTCTACCGCATGAACGGCGGAGTCCTCACCCGGGTATAGACTGGCACAAAAATGGCTTGAGTGCTAAAATTGGAGATAGTACGCTATGTATATTCATCTGGGCAGAGACTACGTTCTGAATGACCGGGATCTCATCGGCATCTTCAATCTGGAGACGACCACCATTTCCCCGCGCGGGCGAGAGTTCCTGAACTACGCCCAGAAGAACGGGGCGGTCGTCAGTCTCTCCGAAGAGCTTCCGCAGAGCTATGTTCTGGCGGACGCTTCGGTGGATACCGTCTATCTGTCCGAGCTGTCCTCCGCCGCACTCAAGCGGCGCGTGGAAGCGGCATTCTAGCTAAATACAACAAAACGCTGTTATCGAGTGAAAATACTCTCAGTATATAGAAAATCTTAGACAAAAGGGAGAAAGGATATGGCAGAGGAAATCATCACCAGCACCAACGCGGAAACCGCGACGGATCACGAGTATAACGCCAGCGAAATCCAGGTCCTGAAGGGTCTGGAGGCCGTCCGGAAGCGTCCCGGCATGTATATCGGCTCGACCGGCGAGCGCGGTCTGCACCATCTGGTCTACGAGATCGTGGACAACGCCATCGACGAAGCTCTGGCGGGCTACTGCGACCACATCGAGGTCAAAATTCTGAAGGACAATATCATTCAGGTCACCGACAATGGCCGCGGCATCCCCGTGGACATTCAGGCCGATACCGGTCTGCCCGCTGTGACCGTCGTTTACACCATCCTGCACGCCGGCGGCAAGTTCGGCGGCGAGAACTCCGGCTACAAGGTGGCCGGCGGTCTGCACGGCGTGGGCGCTTCGGTGGTCAACGCCTGCTCCGAGTGGCTCACCGTCAACGTGCGCCGCGACGGCCATGAGTACGAGCAGACCTTCCGCCGCGGCGACCCGGACGGCCCCCTGAAGTGCATCGGCACGGTGGACCCGGGCGTGACCGGCACGCGCGTCACCTTCAAGCCGGACCCCGAGATGTTCAAGGACACGACGGTCTATAACTTCGAGACGCTGGAAAAGCGTCTGCGGGAAGAGAGCTTCCTGAACGCCGGTGTCAAGATCACCCTGACCGACGAGCGCGAGCTGTATACCCCGATCCTCGAGGATGGTCAGGAGGGCGACCCCTGCTACCGCACCGAGGTCATGTGCTACGAAGGCGGCATCAAGAGCTTCGTGACCTACCTGAACGAAAAGCGCAACCTCGAGGTCCTGCACCCCAATGTCATCTACCTCAAGGGACAGACCGACCGCGGCGTGGCAGAGATCGCCTTGCAGTACAATTCCAGCTACAATGAGCTGCTTCTGAGCTTTGCCAACAACGTCAACACCCCGGACGGCGGCACCCATGAAGAGGGCTTCCGCACCAGCCTGACCCGCGTGTTCAACGATTACGGCCGCAGCCACGGCCTGCTGAAGGACAAGGACGAGAACCTGTCCGGCGCAGACGTGCGCGAGGGTCTGATCTGCGTGATCTCGGTCAAGCTGCAGGAGGCTGAATTTGAGGGCCAGACCAAGGCAAAGCTGGGCAATACCGAGATCCGCACCCTCGTTTCCAACATGGTCTACACCAAGCTGATGGAGTTCTTCGAGGAGAACCCCGGCGTGGCAAAGGCCATCTTCGAAAAGGCCACACAGGCCGCTCGTGCCCGCGCCGCCGCGAAAAAGGCCCGCGAACTGGTCCGCCGCAAGAGCGCGCTGGAGACCAGCCGGATGCCCGGTAAACTGGCGGACTGCCGTGAAAAAGATCCCTCCCGTACCGAAATTTTCATCGTCGAGGGCGATTCTGCAGGCGGCTCGGCCAAGATGGGCCGTGACTCGGCCATTCAGGCCATCCTCCCGCTGTGGGGCAAGATGCTGAACGTCGAAAAAGCCCGCGCAGACCGCATCTACGGCAACGACAAGCTGATGCCGGTCGTGCTGGCGCTGGGCTGCGGCATCGGCGAGGAATTTGATATCTCGAAACTGCGGTATGACAAAGTGTTCATCATGGCCGATGCCGATGTCGATGGTTCGCACATCTGCACCCTGATGCTGACCTTCTTCTTCCGCTATATGCGCCCCCTCATCGAGCAGGGCCATGTCTACGTCGCCCAGCCGCCCCTGTTCAAGGTGCAGAAGGGCAACACCATCAAGTACGCCTACAACGATGCTGAAATGGCCATCCTCTCGCAGGAGATGCCCGGCGCAAAGGTCAACCGCTATAAGGGCCTTGGTGAGATGAACCCGGAACAGCTCTGGGAGACGACCATGAACCCCGATAACCGCGTCATCGTGCAGATCACCATTGAGGACGCCGAAAAGGCCGACGAAGCCTTTACCATCCTGATGGGTGATCAGGT
>OIYP01001660.1_pt1 | contig 10246 bp, 6 predicted proteins | sample 1588261 | NCBI WGS metagenome assembly OIYP01 (sample SAMN03283293) | human gut metagenome | biome: human-associated habitat; material: feces | host: Homo sapiens | place: Peru | collected 2012
TTGACTTGGCGGGTATCTGCCGCAACGTCGTTGTGCTGGAGTTCATGGACAGCCTCAAGGCCGACGCTGTGCTGCAAGAGAAAGTCCGCTCACTGCCCAACGTCAGCATCCGCCTTCATGTGCAGACGCTCGAAGTCTTGGGTGACGGAAAGAAAATGAAAGCGTTGCGCCTCCGCGACCGCACGACAGGTGAGGAAGAGACCCTCAAACTCGATGGCGTGTTTGTCCAGATTGGGCTCTCAGCCAACAGTGGCCCATTCCGCGACCAGTTGTCGGTCAACCGTGCGGGCGAGATAGAGGTGGATCGCAACTGTCGCACGTCGCATGCCGGCGTCTATGCCGCTGGCGATGTCACCGACGTCAGCTATAAGCAGATTGTCATAGCCATGGGGGAGGGGGCGAAAGCCGCACTCTCTGCCTTCGACGACAAGATTCGCGGCAAGCAGTGAGGCACGGCTGCCCCCTTGCCGGTGCCGTCGCATGCCGGCGATGCCCTGTCGCGCTCCAGTCCGGGCTGTTGGAATCCAGTCGCATAACCTCCATTCCCAGCTTTTGGCACAGCTTGCTTTCCGCGTTCTGAAACAGTGCATTACCATAGTGATAGAAAAGGCCATCCGCGTGGATGGCCTTTTCTTGTGCCCTGCGGCCACCCCCATATTGTACGCCGTTTTTGAAGGTGGGGGCAGCTATGGCCATGAAGTTCGTCGCCTCACCCCCATATCTCCATCAGTACCATTGGGCATGCCCGAGGCGCGATTGGCTGTGTCTTCACGTCATGAGAGGCGTGCCACACTAAGCGGTCAGTCGCCTAACGGTGCAAAACAAGTATCCCCGCTGCGGCAGGATTGCCGAGCGGGGATGCGCATAGGTTTGTCTGTCCGTCTTCCGGCAGGAACCGGGACTGTGACAGTCGATGTGGAAGGGTCAGTCGTGCAGTTTGGCCACGATGAACTCGCGGTTGAGGCGGGCGATGTTGGCCACGGTCTCGTTCTTCGGGCAGACAGCTTCGCAAGCGCGGGTGTTGGTGCAGTTGCCGAAGCCGAGCTCGTCCATTTTGGCCACCATGGCCTTGGCGCGCCTTGCGGCCTCAGGACGTCCCTGGGGCAGGAGGGCGAACTGGCTCACCTTGGAGCTGACGAAGAGCATGGCAGAACCGTTCTTGCAAGCTGCGACACAGGCACCGCAACCGATGCAGGTGGCGCAGTCCATGGCCTCGTCGGCGTCCTGCTTGGGGATGAGGATGGCGTTGGCGTCTTGCGGGGCACCGGTGCGTACGCTGACATAGCCGCCGGCAGACTGTATCTTGTCGAAGGCGGTGCGGTCGACCATGCAGTCCTTGATGACGGGGAAGGCTGCGGAGCGCCAGGGCTCAACGGTGATGACGTCGCCGTCGTTGAAGCGGCGCATATAGAGCTGGCAGGTGGTGGCACCGGTCGGGGTCTTGCCGTGCGGGGTGCCGTTGATGTAGAGCGAGCACATGCCGCAGATGCCCTCGCGGCAGTCGTGGTCGAAGACGAAGGGCTCCTTGCCCTCTTCGATGAGTTGCTCATTGAGGATGTCGAGCATCTCGAGGAAGGACGTGTCGTCAGGGATGTCCTTCATCTCGCGCTGGTCGAAGTGACCTGCATCCTGCGGACCGTTCTGCTTCCAATACTTGATGGTAAAGCTTATATTTTTAGCCATTGCTGTATGTCGTTTAAATAGGTGGGTGTGGGAAATGGTTCCGGTTAGCTCTTGTAGTTGCGGGTCTTCACTTCGATGGCCTCATACTTGAGCGGCTCTTCATACTTGACGGGATCCTTGTCCTCGCCTTGGTACTCCCAGCAGCTGACGTAGAAGCAGTTCTTGTCGTCGCGCTTGGCCTCGCCTTCTTCCGTCTGGTGCTCCACGCGGAAGTGTCCGCCGCACGATTCCTCACGGTAGAGGGCGTCGATGGCGATGAGCTGTCCCATGGTGATGAAGTCGTTCAGGCGGATGGCCTTGTCGAGTTCGACGTTGACGCCTTCGAGCTGGGGAATGAAGAGGTTGGTCTCGAATTCCTTGCGGATTTCCTTGATTTTCTGGAGTGCGGTCTGCAGGCCCTCCTTGGAGCGGGCCATGCCGGCGTATTCCCACATGATGTGGCCCAGTTCCTTGTGTATGCTGTCGACGGAGCGCTTGCCCTTGATGTTGAGCAGGTGGGCGATGTGTGCCTTGACAGCGGCTTCGGCCTCCTTGAATTCAGGCAGGTCTGTCGAGAAGCGGGGAACGGTGATCTGGTCGGAGAGGTAGTTCTGGATGGTGTAGGGCAGCACGAAGTAGCCGTCTGCCAAGCCCTGCATGAGGGCGGAAGCGCCGAGGCGGTTGGCGCCGTGGTCGGAGAAGTTGCACTCGCCGATGGAGAAGAGGCCCGGGATGTTGGTCGAGAGCTCATAGTCCACCCAGAGGCCGCCCATGGTGTAGTGGATGGCGGGGTAGATCATCATCGGGTTGTAATACTTCACGCCGTTCTTCTCGCAGGCCAGTTCGCCAGGGTTGACGTCGGTGATTTCCTCATACATGTCGAAGAGGTTGCCATAGCGCTGGAGCACGACGTCAAGGCCGAGGCGGTTGATGGCTTCAGAGAAGTCGAGGAACACGGCCAGACCGGTGTTGTTGACACCGAAACCGGCGTCGCAGCGTTCCTTGGCGGCGCGGCTGGCCACGTCGCGGGGCACGAGGTTACCGAAGGCCGGATAGCGGCGCTCGAGGTAGTAGTCGCGATCCTCTTCGGGAATGTCGCTACCCTTGATTTCGCCCTTCTGGAGCTTGATGGCGTCTTCTTTTTTCTTCGGCACCCAGATGCGGCCGTCGTTACGCAGTGACTCAGACATGAGGGTCAGTTTCGACTGCTTGTCGCCGTGAACAGGGATGCACGTGGGGTGAATCTGCACGTAGGCCGGGTTAGCAAAGTAAGCGCCCTTGCGGTAAGCGGCGATGGCGGCGGAGCAGTTGCAGCCCATGGCGTTGGTGGAGAGAAAGTAGGTGTTGCCGTAACCGCCGGTAGCGAGCACGACGGCGTGGGCGGCAAAGCGCTCGATCTCACCCGTGATGAGGTTGCGGGCGATGATGCCGCGGGCACGGCCGTCGATGATGACGACGTCCTGCATCTCATAGCGGCAGTAGAGCTCGACGGTGCCGGCGTTGACCTGGCACATCAGGGCGGAGTAGGCGCCGAGCAGGAGCTGCTGGCCCGTCTGACCCTTGGCATAGAAGGTACGGCTCACTTGGACACCGCCGAATGAGCGGTTGGCGAGCGTGCCGCCGTACTCGCGGGCGAAGGGGACGCCCTGGGCGACGCACTGGTCGATGATGTCGGCGCTGACCTCGGCGAGGCGGTAGACGTTTGCCTCACGGGCGCGGTAGTCGCCGCCCTTCACCGTGTCGTAGAAGAGGCGGTAGACAGAGTCGCCGTCGTTCTGATAGTTCTTGGCGGCGTTGATACCGCCCTGCGCGGCGATGGAGTGGGCGCGGCGCGGTGAGTCCTGGATACAGAAGTTGAGCACCCTGAAGCCCATTTCGCCGAGTGAGGCGGCGGCGGAAGCGCCGGCCAGGCCGGTGCCGACGATGATGATGTCGAGCTTGCGCTTGTTGGCGGGGTTCACCAGCTTCTGGTGGGCTTTATAGTTGGTCCATTTTTGAGAAATCGGGCCTTCAGGTATTTTGGAATCGATCATGGTTTCTTGTTTTTTGGTTTGGAATCCGCCGTGGTGGCGTCGTGCCGATGCGCGGCCTGCGCCTTGTGGCGGGTTGACAATGTTGTTGTGGAAGTGATTGTCGCTAGGCAGGTCATGCGCAGCCGCCGCAGAAAGAGAAGGCGAGGGCCACGGCTACGAAGATGAGCATGATGATGGTCACGTAGACAGTGCCGATGACCTTCCAGCGGCAGAACCATGTCTTGTTGTTCAGGCCCAGGGTCTGGAAGGCACTCCAGAAACCGTGCGTCATGTGGAACCAGATGGCCACGAACCAGATGAGATAGAGAACCGTGTAGACGGGATTGCTGAAGGTGTAGGCGATGAGGCCGGCGCCGTCGTGCGCCTCATAGTTGCCCACATAGGCATAGCCGCCGTTTGCCAGTTCGGCAAACATCATGTTGAGCCAGAAGTTGAAGAGGTGGAGAATCAGGCCGACCACGATGATGATGCCGAGCACGAACATGTTTTGCGAGGCCCATTCCACCTTCTCGGGCTTGCTTGTGACAGCATAGCGGTTGTTGCCGCGTGCCTTGCGGTTCTGCAAGGTGAGGATGATGGCGTAGACGAAGTGAATGAACACCAGCGCAGCCAGACCGACGGTCGCAGCCACCGCATACCAGTTTGCGCCCAGTGCCTCGCATACCATGTTGTAGGCATCTCCGGAGACGAGAGCCACCACGTTCATGCAGGCATGGAACGTCAGGAACAGGATAAGCGCTATGCCGGTCACCGACATGATAACCTTCCGTCCGATAGATGAGTTAGTTAACCACATAGATCTATGAATTAAATTGATATTGAGATGATTATTTTTTCACAGGTGGAACAGGCCGCTGCGGGGTGGGCCCGGTTGGCCCTGCAAAATTAGGATTTTTCCATCTGCCTACAAAATATAACAGCGGAAAAGTGGGGGTACCGACGCCCGCCAAAATCATTGTGGCGGGCTGCATAATACCTACTTTCAGCGATTGAATACCCACTTTCAGCGATTGTCCGCTACGGCGGATCGGTCTACCTTTGCACTCCCAAATCGGGGCGGAGGGCCGCCTCGTAGGGGAAATACGTCGCCAGAAACAGGCGGCGAGGCATTTGCAAAATATTTATCTTACACTGAACTAGACTATTGCATTTCATCGTGAAACAAAAGACTGACTGCATCATGCGGGTAGCCCTGTTGCTGCTCGCACTCATCCTCCTCAGCCCTATAGGCACTGTTGCGCAACGTCGCGGCGAGGCGCTCGTCTCCGGACGTGTACTCGACACAAAAGGCCGCATCATCGACTTTGCCACCGTCGTTCTCAAGGGGACGAAGCGCAGCGCCGCCACCAACGGTCAAGGCCTTTACCACATCAATGCCCCAGCTGGCGACTATACCGTCCGCGTGCAGGCACTGGGCTACGAAGCCGCCGAGCAGCGCGTCACGCTGACGACTGGCGAGCGCGAGCAGCTCAACTTCCGCCTTCGTGCCGTCGATCACAAGCTCGGCGAGGCTGTTGTCTCGGCGCGCACTGTGCAGCGCATCAACTCGTCGGCCTACAACGTGGTGGCCGCCGACGCCCGCCCGATGCACAACTCAGCCCTCAACCTCAGCGACGCCGTCGGGCGCATGCCGGGCATGAAGCTCCGTGAGGCCGGCGGTGTCGGGTCAGACATGGTGCTCTCGCTCGACGGGTTCACTGGCCGCCATGTGCGCGTCTTCATCGACGGCGTGCCGCAGGAAGGCGTAGGGCAGTCTTTCAGTCTCAACAACATTCCCATCAACTATGCCGAGCGCATCGAGGTCTACCGTGGCGTCGTCCCGGTGGAGTTTGGTACCGACGCTCTCGGTGGCGTCATCAACATTGTCACCGCGCAGGAGCGCCGTCCATGGTGGCTCGACGCGGGCTACTCCTACGGCTCGTTCAACACGCACCGCAGCCATGCCAACTTCGGCCAGAACTTCAGCAACGGACTGAGCTACCAGATCAACGCTTTCCAGAACTACTCCGACAACACCTACAAGGTGGACACCAAGGTCAAGGAGTTCAAGGATACCAACGGCGACGGCGTCTTCGACATCGCGCAGTACACGAAGGATGAGCGCCGCGTGCGCCGCTTCAACGACACCTACCACAACGAGGCCGTCGTGGGCAAGGTCGGTGTGACGGGCAAGCGATGGGCCGATCGCCTCTTCCTCTCCATGACCTACTCACACATGTACAAGGACATCCAGAACGGCGTGCGCCAGGAGATTGTCTTCGGGCAGAAGCACCGCAAGGGTTACACCCTCATGCCGGCACTTGAATACTACAGCCGCCGCTTCTTCCTGCGCGGGCTCGACTTGCGCCTGACGGCCAACTACAACTACAACGTCATGCAGAACATCGACACGGCGGCTTGGGAATACAACTGGTATGGCGAGCGCAAGCCGAAGGGCACGCGCGGCGAGCAGAGCTATCTCGACAACGAGCAACGCAACCGCAACTACACGGCCGCGCTGACTTCCAACTACCGCTTTAGCCGCATCCACCGCCTGACGCTGACCAACGTGTTCTCCGGGTTCAACCGCGACACCCGCTCACACGTCGATGCCACCAACCAGGTCACAGACTACAGCATCGGCAAGGTGACACGCAAGAACATCACGGGCTTGGCCTATGCCATCACACCGTCGCGCTACTACAACGCTACCGTCTTCGGCAAGTTCTATCACCAGTATAACCAAGGCCCCATCTCAGCCAACGCCGATGGCGTCGGCAACTACCACAATGAGAGCCGCACCACCAACACGCCCGGCTTCGGCGCCGCCGCCACCGCGTTTCCCATCAAGGGCATGCAGGCCAAACTGTCCTATGAGCGGGCTGTGCGCCTGCCGTCGACGGACGAGCTTTTCGGCGACGAGGATCTTGAGGCCGGACGCGCCGACCTCAAGGCTGAGCGCAGCGACAACTACAATTTCAACCTCTCCTACAGCCGCGACTTCGGGCGCCACGGCATCTACGTTGAGGGCGGACTCATCTATCGCGACACCAAGGACTTCATACGCCGCGGCATTGTCAAGGGCTCTGGCACCACGCAGTTTGGCGTCTACGAGAACTTTGGGCGGGTGGAGACGAAGGGCTACAACATCTCGGCCCGCTACAACTTCGGCCGCTACGTCAACGTCGGCGCCACCTACAACGCCGTCGACGCCCGCGACGACGAGCGCTATCTCTACAGCGGCTCGCTCCAGCAGAACTTGCACTATCGCGATCGCATACCCAACCAGCCTTACCGCTATGCCAACTTAGACGCCGCGCTGACCTGGCCCGACCTCTTCGGGCAGGCTGACGCTCTCACCCTCTCCTACGACAGTTACTGGCAGCATGGCTTCCCACTCAACTGGGAGAGCATCAGTTCGGCAGATTCGAAACGCCGCGTCCCGGAGCAATGGGCGCACAACCTGACACTGGCCTACACTTTCTGCGGCGGACGCTACAATGTCTCCGTCGAATGCCGCAACCTGACAGACGCCCGCCTTTACGACAACTATAGCCTCCAGAAGGCCGGACGTGCCGTCTATGCCAAGTTGCGGATCAGCCTCGGAGGCAAGTGAACGCGAAACCGCCTGTCCGCAGGCATATATATACCATTCATCCAATCATTCACACTCACACTCACACACATGCAAAACAACTGGATTACAAGACTTGGCGCCATCGCGCTCGGCCTCGCCGCCCTCACCGCTACCTCGTGCAGCAGTGACGACCCCATCGTAACCCCGCCCGCCACCGACAAGGCCGATGGCGATAAATATGTCATCGCCGCCGCTGTCGACGAGACCTCCAGCCTCGTCGCTGTCGACACCATCAGCAAGGGCTCTGTCACTGTCAAGGGCAACGGGCTCGAAGTGGACGGTGGAATTTACTGGATTTATAAGAACAAAAAGTCACTCTTCCGCTTGGCCTACAACCAGGGTAGCGCCGGGACGGGCAGCTCTTACTATCTTGATGCCACTACAGGAAAAATCACGGAGGATCTGACTTTTGAGTGCCAGCGCTTCTCCACCTACGGCACTTGGGGTGACAAAGTCATCACTGCATCCACGGGTAATAGCACTGTAACCGATGCCGACGGTAATTATGCTCAAGGCTTCCTTGTCAACTACCTCAATAGCAATACTGGAGAGGTCACCGGTGACACTTATCCGGCTGAGAACTTTCTTAGTAACGGTGAGAAGGTCAGCTTCTCTGGTTTTGTTGAGACAAACGGTAGGCTCTATACATCTGTCATTCCGATGGGTATGAGCAAGTACGGCGTCAAGGCCTTCCCCGACAAGGTGTCAGACCAAGACCTTATCGCTAAGGCTGATGGTGGCAGTGGCAGCGGCTCGTATAAGGTAGGCGAGATACCTTCGACCCAGTACCCCGACTCGGCCTTCGTGGCTATCTACTCGGGCGATAACTTCTCTGAGAAACCGGTTATAGCCCGTACCGGCAAGATCGGTTATGCGTCTGGCCGTATGAGGTCACAGTATTACCAGACCATCTGGGCTGCCGACAATGGCGACGTCTATGTCTTCTCGCCGGGATTCGGTCGCACCACAACCTCGTCGGCTGATCTCAAGCGCGTCACTGGAAAACTGCCCTCAGGTGTCGTACGCATCAAGGCCGGTGACACCGACTTCGACCCCGACTATTACGTCAACATCGAGACGATCGGCAACAAGCACCCCCTCTACCGCTGCTGGCACATCACGGAGGATTATTTCCTCGTCCAGTTCTATACCAAGGGGCTCGACGCTCGTGGCCAGAACACGCTCGAACTCGGCGTCTTCCGCGGCAGCACGGGTACGCTGACCATGGTCACTGGCTTGCCCGACACTGACAAGCTCACCTCGTTCGGCTCCAACCCCTTCGCTGAGGACGATGCCATCTATGTCCCCGTGGTGACTAATGACGGCAACTACCCCGCACTCTACCGCATTGACGCCGCCACCGCCACGGCCAAGCGCGGTATCGAGATTCAGGCCGAGAGCGTCAGCGCGGTCGGCTTGCTCAGCCCCCGCAACAACTGAGGACGGCGGGCGACGCTGAAAACGCCGCCACACCTATATATAATGTGACAGACGGGGGAACGCACGGCCCGACACAGGCCAGGTGTTCCCCCGTCTCCCTACAATCCTGTGTGACAACAAACACCAATAGCTCGGAACCTATGACTACCAAACGTCTCTTTCGCCAAATCCACCTCTGGCTCTCTGTGCCATTCGGCATCATTCTGACGCTCATCTGCTTCTCTGGCGCGGCCCTCGTCTTCGAGACTGAGATCACCGAGGCCCTGCGCAGCGACCTTTACACCACCCACAAACCGGCACCCGACGCCCGCCCGCTGCCCATCAGCCAGTTGGCCCGCCGTGTCGCCGCCACCTTGCCCGACAGCGTGCGTCTGACCGGCGTCAGCATCGCACCGGACGACGCTGGGCGCACTTACCTTTTCAACCTCTCGAAACCGCGCCGCGCCGCCGTCGCCGTCGACCCCTACACCGGGGAGGTGCGCGGCCGTACCAGTCGCCTGCCGTTCTTTGCCACCATGTTCAGCCTCCATCGCTGGCTGCTCGACGGCATGAAGCCGGGCGGTGGCATGTCGGTCGGCAAACTTGTTGTCGGCATCAGCACGCTGGCTTTCGTCTTTGTGCTCATCTCGGGCATCGTCGTGTGGTGGCCACGCACACGCCGTGCCCTCACCGAGAGTCTGCGCCTGAAGTTCGGCCCCCGTCGCTTCCACCTCTGGCACAGCCTGCATGTGGCGGGTGGCATGTATGCCCTTATCTTCCTGCTGGCGATGGCCCTGACCGGCCTGACATGGTCGTTCGGTTGGTACCGCACCGGTTTCTATGCCCTCTTCGGCATCGAGCAGCCCACAAGTGGCGGTCACGGCGCTCCGGCAGTGAGCGACAAGGGCCGTGATGGCAACGGTGAGAAAGGTGATGGGAAGAAAAACGGTGATGGGAAGAATGGCCGTAAGAGCCGTGGCGACAAGCAGCCTGAACGCGCCGGGCACAGTGATGCCCCCGCCGCACAGACCGGCTTCAGCCAGTGGCAGAAGGTCTATGAGACATTGGCGTCGCACCGCCCCGACGCGCGGCTGATCACCGTTGGCGACGGCATGGCCACTGTGGCATCGGCGCGTTACGGCAATACGCGGGCCACCGACCGTTACACCTACGATCCTGCCACCGGACGCATCACCGAGGCCGCGCTTTATGCTGATGCCAAGCCTGCCGCTAAGATGCGCGGCTGGATATTCGCTGTCCACACAGGCTCTTTCGGTGGTATCGTGACGCGTATACTGGCCTTTGCCGCCGCCTTGCTTGGCGCCACACTGCCGCTTACGGGCTATTACCTGTGGCTGCGGCGCCTTCACGCAAAGCGCCGTCGCCGTCGCAACTGATACGCACAGCCCTTTAGCAGAATCCCGGTTCAAGTATTTGTGACGGCTTACAGGCACACGGGAAGTTCACCCACAGTGTCAGCGCGGCTCCCACGACAATCTAATTTTTGAGTTTAACA
>OIYP01001661.1_pt1 | contig 10245 bp, 15 predicted proteins | sample 1588261 | NCBI WGS metagenome assembly OIYP01 (sample SAMN03283293) | human gut metagenome | biome: human-associated habitat; material: feces | host: Homo sapiens | place: Peru | collected 2012
TCCAAGGGTGGACAAACTAAATGCACTTGTGGGGAAATATGTGAATCTGGAATATACTCTGCCTAATGGACAAAAAGTGAAATTCCTTGATGATCATAAAACCTATCTGGGGAATCAACTGGAGTCTGAATTTGGAGGAGACAGGTGCTTCGGTATTCTGGCAAGTATGGATTTTATTCTGGTATGTACATATGAGAAGGATGGTGAGAATCCAGAGCTGTTGATTTACAAAAAGAGATAATATAAACAAAAAGAAAAGCCTTGACAAATAAACGACCGTTTACTATTATAAATATGTAAACGGTCGTTTATTTATTTACGCGAGCAACGAGCCAAAGTCTGTGCTTGCACAAGACCTTGGCGACTGCCGCGATAACTTGAGAAACTCGCGGAGCCTGTTTCTCATAGTTTGGAGGAAATGTGCATGGGTAATAGGAAAGAGGAAATATTAATTGTGGCACTGCATCTGTTTGCCAGAGATGGCTACGAGGCTGTCTCCGTCAGCCAGATAGCTGGAGAACTTGATATGACAAAAGGGGCATTGTACCGTCATTACAAAAGCAAAAGAGATATTTTTGACTGTATTGTGCGGCGCATGGAGCAGCAGGATAGCGAACAGGCCAGAGAGAATGAAGTGCCACAAGAGAGTATTGAAAAGACACCGGAAGAATACCTTAACGTATCATTTGATGATTTTGTGGAATACAGCAAGTCCATGTTTGAATACTGGACAGAGGATGATTTTGCATCATCGTTTCGGAAGATGCTCACAATAGAGCAGTTTCGCAGTGAGGAGATGCAGAATTTATATCAGCAATATCTGGTATCCGGACCGGCAGAATACGTGAAGGATCTGTTCAAAAATATGGAAATAAAAAATCCAGAAGAGAATGCAGTTAAATTTTACGCAAATATGTTTTTCTATTATAGTGTATATGATGGAGCAACAGATAAGGCGAAAGTAAAATGTCAGTTTGAACAGATGCTGGGTAAAATTGTAGAAGAAATGAAACAGTAATATAAGAGCCAGACGCTTAAGACGCAGAGCCGTTAATTCTGATACTGAAAATCAGGATTATCGGTTTTTATTTACGCGAGCAACGAGCCAAAGTCCGTGCTTGCACGAGACCTTGGCGACTGCCGCGATAACTTGAGAAACTCGCGGAGCGTGTTTCTCATAGTTTTAAGAAAGGACATAAAGAAATGGAAAAAAATAATATTATGATTCGTTTAGAGAAAAAGGAAGAACAACGAAAAGTAGAAAATCTGGTAAGAGAAAGTTTTTGGAATGTATATCGTCCGGGATGCCTTGAGCATTATGTATTGCATCAGCTCAGAAATGATCCGGCATTTGTTCCGGAACTGGATTTTGTGATGCTTCTTAAAGAAAATGATGAAGATGGTAAGCTGATTGGTCAGAATATGTTTATGAGAACGAGTATTAAAGCGGATGATGGAAGAAATATTCCAATTATGACAATGGGACCAATCTGTATCAAGAATGAGTATAAGCGGAAAGGATATGGTAAAATCCTGCTTGATTATTCATTGGAGAAAGCTGCAGAGCTTGGCTGTGGAGCACTATGCTTTGAAGGAAATATTGATTTTTACGGTAAGAGTGGATTTAAACCGGCAAGCGAGTATGGCATTCGATATCATGGATTGCCGGAAGGGGAAGATGCATCATTCTTTTTGTGTAAAGAGCTTGTACCCGGTTATCTTGATGGGGTTACCGGAGAGTATGCCACACCGGAAAGCTATCTTGTAGATGAGCAGGAGGCAGAAGCGTTTGATAAGCAGTTTCCATATAAAGAGAAAAAGAAACTGCCGGGACAGTTATTTTAACCTGTACTTGAATTATGCAGAACAGTGTGTTTGCTGCGACAGGATATAATGCAGTACTTGGAATAGAACTGTATCGGATGAAGCTTTAGAAAGTGAAAAATATATACTTGTCATTGACATGTATGTATAAAGTGATATACTATAAATGAGTTTATAATAAACTAATTTGTAGTATTGGAGATTTTATATGCCAAGTAGTCCAAAAATAAAAAAAGAAGATATGCTGCAGGCTGCACTGGAGCTTGTTTCAAAAAATGGATATGCCGCTCTTAACATAAAAGCTGTAGCCGGGGAACTGGGATGCTCTACAGCACCGATTTCATGGCAGTTTGGTGGAATGGATGGATTGCGTGAGGAACTGATTCCTTTTGCGGAGCAGTATGTAGAGGATAAGTATTACAGTCGGAATGAAAACGAACTTGCAACATTCGAACAGAAAGGAAAAGGAACCATTGATTTAGCATTAGAAAATCCTAATTTGTTTCGTTTCCTTTACATGGGAGAGCGAAGCCAACTGCTAAGTACAGGCTTCGAGTTACAGACGAATAATCAGGATGCCGCTAATGGGTATCAGGAGATGGCAGAACTGCTTGGGATTACGCCAAAACAGGTAATGGATTTTGCGATGACAATGATGGTGTATACACAGGGGATAGGAACCCTTATTGCATCAGGAATTGTCAAGGATACGAAAGAAAATATGTATCATATGCTTCATAATACAGGCATGACATATTTAAAAGGCTTAGGTGTGAAGGATAGCACTTTATGTGATTTATCAGGAGGTGAAAGGTCAGATGAAAGCAGTAGTAACGGATAAATGGATACTATGTCCGGTATGCAAAGCAAAGACACGGACACAGATACTGGATGATACGGAGTTAAAACATTTTCCGCTGTTTTGTCCAAAATGTAAAGAAAGTTTTATTATCAATGTAAAGGATCATATAGTGGATTATCAATCTATTGCCAGACGCTAAGACGCAGAGCAGAAACGAAATGTTTTTTGCCTGCGTCTTTTTGTTGGATAGGAGTGTATTATGAATAAGTATTTGAATTACTGGGGATTGATTTTTGTTATTGTGATTTTGCTCCATAATATTGTGTTTGCAATAACATGTAAAGATGGATTCGAAAATCGGTACCAGAACAAATTAGTTGAATCTCTTGAGCAGATTGGGAGGTTTGGCTGTTTTTTCAGCATGTTTCTTATAATTCCTTTTACGAACAGTGGGTATTGGTTTAAACAGGGAGAAACAGTATATCTGGTTTTTGGAGTGATTCTCGTAGTATTGTATTGCCTGGGCTGGATAGTATTCTGGAAAGAGGATTCTATACGAAAGTCCTTATATTTATCAATTATCCCATCTTTGCTATTTATTGAAAGCGGTATTATAAGCGGCAATATCTTACTATTGATTTTTGCGCTTATCTTTGCTCCGTGTCATATCCTAATAAGCTATATGAATGCAGTTTTAATATGCTCATCTGATAAAAGTGATAGAAGATTAGAAAAAGATTGACAAGTTACCACTTGGTTACTATAATATAAGTAACCGAGTGGTAACTAACGACGGATATGGGGGTAAAAATAGATGAAGTGTTCAAAATGTGGTAAAGAAATGAGAAAAGGATATTTATTCAGCAGTAAGGATGGAGCTTTCAGTTTTGCAAATGAAGTACCGGGAGTTTTTGAAAATGCAAAAAATGCAGAGGGTTTTGTAGAAATAACAAAACTCAAACCAAGTCACAGGACAAGAGTGGAAGCGAACTGCTGTGAAGAATGCAGAATGATAGTGATTAATTACTAAGAATGACAGATGCCAGACGCTAAGACGCAGAGCAGCAATTTTATTGCCTGCGTCTTTTGTGATTATATTAGGAAAGAGAGGAACAACAGGCAGTGAGTAATATTATTGTTTTATCAGGAAGCGTACGAAAAGGTGGAAATACTGAGTTACTTGTGCAGGCATTTGTTGATGGCGCTAAGAAATATAATAACGTTGAAGTAATTTCGGTAGCAGATTATAAAGTGAATCCTTGCATAGGGTGCAATACATGTTTTGACAGAGAAGGACATGAGTGCTTTCAAAAAGATGATATGACGAAAGTATATGAAAAACTGAAAATGGCAGATGTGCTTGTTATAGCTTCTCCTGTATATTTCTATGGTGTCAGTGCACAGTTAAAAGCACTTATTGACAGACTACATACACCTATGCGTAATGAGTTTAAGATTAAAAAGCTTGCACTGATATTAGTTGGTGCAGCAGCATTACCGGAGTTGTTTGATGCAATTAAGATGCAGTATCGGCTTGTATTAAATTATTTCAAACTTGAAGATGCAGGAACAGTATTTGTGAGAGGTGCAAAAGATAAGGGAGATGTGAAAAATACAGATGGCTTGGAAAAAGCATATCAATTAGGAACTGCTATTTAATGATGGAATATTTGTGGAGGATTGGCTTATGGCTAACAATTATAAGATTATAGATGAAAAGATATGGGAAAGAGCCATGCATTGTATGGTTTTTAGAAACAGTATAGAACCACAATTTTGTGTTACGTTTGAGGCGGATATAACAAATTTCAAAGAGAAGGTAAAAAAACAGGGATTATCATTTACTATGGCAATGGTATATGCAGTCTGCAAATGTGCCAATGAGATTGAGGAATTCCGTTATCGCTTTTTAGATGGGAAAATTGTTCTTTATGATAGAATAGATACTGCCTTTACATATCTGAATAAGTCCACAAATTTATTTAAAGTGGTTAATGTGCCATTTGTTGATGATATCAGTGAGTACTGTAAATTGGCATATACAACTGCAAATGAACAAAGGGAATACTTTACTGGTCCGTTAGGAAATGATGTATTTCAATGTTCATCAATGCCATGGGTTACATTTACGCATATTTCGCATACAAATTCGGGAAAAAAGGATAATGCAACTCCATTATTTGATTGGGGAAAATATTATGAGAAAAATGGAAGAATTATGATACCAATATCGGTACAGGCGCATCATTCGTTTGTGGATGGAATACATGTCGGACAATTTGTGAATGGATTACAGAAGTATTTTGATATAAAGGATTAACATAAGTGAGGAAATGATGATGATTTTGAACCTAAAACCGGAAATGAAATTCCTTTGTTTTAGCTGATGACACGATAGGTGTCGCTCATGTGACAGCAGGATTCTTACTATTTTTCGTAGTGTATGTTACCTTCCAATCAGCCAACAGGCAAAAAATAAAAGGAAGGTAAAATAAAATGAAGAAAAACGGAAAGAAGCTATTAATTTTAGGAACTGCGTTACTTGTAATGTTTGCAATCTGGACATGTTTAATACAATGTGTGGATGTGCAGTCGGCAGGGACGAAGGACACAGAGATTGGATTCGCAACCTTTAACTGCTGGTTTCACAGAGTTACCGGAGTACACATGGAAATCTATACGATTACCGACTGGTTAGGTCTTGTGCCGATATTTGTATGTATGACATTTGGTGGAGTTGTTTTCGTACAACTGATAAAAAGGAAAAGTCTTTTTAAGGTTGACAGAGATCTGATTTTCCTTGGAATTTATTATGTAGCAGTGATTTTGGGATATCTGATTTTTGAAATAATTCCTATTAATTACAGACCAATTCTGATTGATGGGATGCTTGAGGCATCTTATCCATCATCTACAACGCTGCTTGTACTAAGCGTTATGCCTACTTTGGTATATCAGGTAAATCGCAGAAGCACAAATCTGCTATTCAGAAGATGTGTGTGTGCAATGTCAATCATTTTTTCTACATTTATGGTGATTGGAAGACTGGTTGCAGGAGTGCATTGGTTTACGGATATCGTTGGTGCTATGATTTTGAGTGCGGGGCTGTATTGCTTGTACAAAGCAATGGTTCTGTTATTTTGTGATGATAAGTAATTACGAGTGAGAATGAATGGAGGTTCTGCCATGGAATTTAATGAAAATCTGAAAGAGTTAAGAAGCAGCAGAGGCTTAACACAGGAAGAATTGGCAGAAGCTCTGTTTGTTTCAAGGACAGCTATTTCGAAGTGGGAATCGGGCAGAGGGTATCCGAGTATTGATTCGCTAAAAGAAATTTCGTTGTTTTTCTCTGTGACAATTGATGAACTGTTGTCTGGGGAAAAATTACTTTCAATTGCGGAGAAAGAAAATAAATCCAATATGCAGAATCTATGCAGCATTCTGATTGGGGCTATTGACTTGTTTCATTTTCTGCTGATTGTGCTGCCTCTGTATCCCAAATCAATGAAAGAATATATTGCATCCGTGAACCTGTTCGGCTATACAGAAACATCAGCCTTTAACAGGATGGTTTATTGGGGATTGTTCTTTTTATTAATGTTAATTGGAGTTTCAGAGATTATAGTTACACAGTTAAAAATTGCGAAAGTATACAAGATGGTAATTGTATTTTCCATATTGCTTGGTATCGCAGCAGTACTGTTTCTGGCTTTGACAGGGGAGACATATGCAACAGCACTGGCATTTCTGCTTTTGATGTTGAAAGCAGGTTTATACATGAAAGGAAGATAGAGAGGTAAGATTCATGAGACAATTAGTTCTATATATTCATGGAAAAGGTGGAAATGCTATGGAAGCGGACCATTATAAAATATTATTTGCAGGATATGATGTGGTAGGACTGGATTATCATGCAGACAATCCGTGGGATGCAATAAGTGAATTTAAAGAGTTCTTTCACAGATATAGGAAAGGGTATGACTCTATTATTCTAATAGCGAACAGCATTGGAGCCTATTTTTCAATGTGTGCTTTTAATCATGAGCAGATAGACAAAGCCTTTTTCATTTCACCAATTGTTGATATGGAAAAGCTGATTATTGATATGATGGGATGGGCAGATATAACGGAAGAAAAGTTACGTGAAAAACAGTTGATAACTACAGGATTTGGAGAAACACTGTCCTGGGAATATTTGTGTTATGTGCGTAATCATCCAGTCAATTGGTCAGTTCCGACTTATATACTATATGGAGATAAAGATAATCTGACATCACAGGAAACTATCCATAAGTTTGCCAATGATGCCAATGCAGAACTAACAATAATGCAAAACGGAGAACATTGGTTTCATACAGCAGAGCAGATGTCATTTTTAGATGACTGGATTAGAGGATTGTTGAAATGAAAAAGGCAACCAAAAGAAAAATTATTTTATCCGGAATACTTTTTCATATGATATTAGTCTTTACTGCCTGCGGATTATGTAATAAAGCTACATTTATAGGGGATGAGATATTGGATACAGATTTTTACGATATAGCTTTTGAACAGATGAACTCGACACATTCTCATAATATAGATATGGACGCCGGTGAAAGTATTAAGGTAAAGATTATCAGCAAATCCGGAAAAATTTCCGTACAAATATATAATGAAGATGATCAGCCAGTGTATAGAGGTGATGATGTAACAGATGCAGAATTTGAAATACAAATTAATGAAAAAGGAACATACCGGTTATGCGTTAGTGGAAAGGACGCAAAAGGGCATGTTATTTTTTCAAGATGCAAAGAGGAAAAGGACATAAAGAATGAATAAGAAAAGTGAAAAAAAATCTGCCGTTGTATGGTATCGGTCCGGTTATTGTATTTGGGCAGTTACTGATTGCCGGTGGCGCAATAGCAATTTCATATAAATTTAAATGGGATTGTTATGAATATGAAATGCTAAACATTCCATTAAAAATCATTGGTATTTTGTTTGTCATCTTTGGATTGTATTTAAATTATTCAGCGAAACATATATCAAACTTGTTTGAAAATGTATCAGAGAATAGATTAATTCAGGATGGAATATACGGATATGTAAGAAATCCTGTATATAGCGCAGCCTTTTTTGTAAGTATCGGAACTGTCAGCATGACAAATAGACTTCTTCTTTTAGTAGCTGTTGGCATAATTTGTTGGAGCTATATGTCACTATTATTGGTTGTCACGGAAGAAAAATGGCTAAGAGATTTGTATGGAAAGCAATATGAGGATTATTGCAATAGAGTAAACAGGTGTATTCCATGGTTTAGAAACAAAGTATTATAATATACTTGACAAGTTACCGTTAGGTAACTATAATATGAAGTAACCAAAAGGTAACTAAATGTCAGACGCTAAGTCGCAGAGCAGGAATAGATTTGCTTTGCGTCTTTTTTCTGTATAAAGATGGTCTGACAAAAAAGGAAGAGACTGATCGTGTTAGGTTAGTAAAGGAGACAATATGGAATGGTTTGGAATTGCAGCATTATTGCTGTTGCTTTATTATTCATCGTATTTAGGAAAAATAAAGCATTTGGAAATGAAAGTAAAACAATTGGAGAAAAAGCAGAGAGGAGAAACTTATATGTCTAAGTTGATTAATAGTCTTGTAGGTAAACAATGTATCATCAGGTCAGATTCATTCTTGGGCTTTGCAGGAAAAACAGAAGTATCCTGTAAGATTGTAGATGCAGATGATGAATGGTTAAGAATTTGCTATACAGAAAAAAAGGACAAACAGGTAGTTAAACTGTTGCGAATTGAAAATATTGACGCAATAGAAGAACAGTGCGATAGAAGATCAGTAAGTGTTAATTTACTTTAATTGAAAATATGGAGGTATCATTGAATGGAACTAAAAATTGAAAACCTGACAAAACAATATGGAAACAAAATGGCAATTCAGAATGTCTCATGTACTCTTAAACCGGGAGTTATTGGACTTCTTGGGGCAAATGGAGCTGGAAAAAGTACCCTCATGAGAATGATATGTGGTGTTATGAAGCCGACTTCCGGTACAGTCAGACTGGGAAAGTATGATGTCACAGATATGAGCTATAGAAATCTGCTTGGGTATCTGCCACAGGATTTTGGCTATTATCCGGATTTTACAGGAATGGAGTTCCTGCTATATGTTGCGGCATTGAAAGGGCTTGACAAAAAGACAGCAAAAGAGCGTAGTGAAAATCTCTTGGAGCAGGTAAATCTGGAAAAAGATGCAAAAAGAAAAGTAAAAACATATTCCGGAGGAATGAAGAGAAGGCTTGGAATAGCACAGACACTTTTAAATGATCCGAAACTGATTGTATTAGATGAACCGACAGCCGGACTGGATCCAAAGGAGAGAGTGCGTTTCCGGCATATTTTTGAGCAGTTAGGCAAGGACAATATTGTTTTGCTGTCAACACATATTGTTTCGGATATTGAAAAATGTGCAGACAGGATTTTGGTAATAAAAGACGGGCAAAAAGTATTTGATGGAACAGAACAGGAAACAGGAAAAGATCTGGAGTCATTTTATCTGGATATATTCGGAGGTGAAGAATAATGGGAACTTTATACAGATATGAATTAAAGAAACTTTTATGTCAGAAAATATTATGGATTGCAGTGGCACTTATGACATTGATTCTGGTTGGGGTTGGGATAACGGACGTAGTAACCGGAAGAGCTGCAATCAGTAAGAATTATAAAGAATTTTCAGGGAGAGAAATAGATGATTCTCTGATTAAAGAGGTACAGGAAGCAGAAGATCAGGATCATTATATTGTATTTCGCAGTTTTATCAATTTTTGTATGGGAACAGCAGATTATGAAAATGTAAATGAACAAGAGGTATATGCGACCAGAGAAAATAATAATCAGAACCAAATGAAACAGGCAAAACTATCAGATGCAGAAATTAATTACTGGAATCAGAAGGAAGCAGAAGTTAAAAAGCCATTTACTTATCAGTACGAAGAGGGATATGCAGGGATTTTTACATCAATATATGTAGCTAATTTCATGCTACTTCTACTTTCAGCAATAGGAATCTGTGGCATTTTTGCAGATGAAAGAATCAATGGAACGGATCAGATAATTTTCAGCAGTGTGAGCAAGGAAAAGTTATTCATAGCAAAAATATTGGCAGGGTTAAGCATGGGAATCATATTAGCTGTTTATCTTTATGGGGCATTATCCATTTGCAGCTTTGGAATTTATGGATTTTCCGGATTTAACGCTCCGCTGCAGATCAGAATTCCGGGTTGTATGCTAAATATAACAATTGGACAGACTTATATCTATTTATGTGTACTATTTTTAATAGCAGGTATTATATATTCTGCATTTGCGATGTTTTTATCACAGGTGTTAAACAATCGTTCTGCAGCAACTGCCATTATGGTAATTGGATTATTTTTATCTATGATTAATGTACCAGAAGCATTTGGATTGCTTTCAAAAGTATGGAGCTATCTCCCTGGAGCATATATTGGTTCATGGACATTTACAGAGTACAGGCTGATTCATATATTTGGAAAATTTTTTAATAACTCAAACTTCCCATAGCAAAAATGGGCTAGCACCTTGAAAATTCAATACTTC
>OIYP01001666.1_pt1 | contig 10226 bp, 6 predicted proteins | sample 1588261 | NCBI WGS metagenome assembly OIYP01 (sample SAMN03283293) | human gut metagenome | biome: human-associated habitat; material: feces | host: Homo sapiens | place: Peru | collected 2012
CCGCCGCCGGTGGCTGTAACCGTGCCGTCTTTGATGGTTATATGTTCGCCTTTGCCAATGTTACTCACGGTATTGTCATTGTTTCCTCCGCCGATACCGGCGCCGCTGATGCCGCCGGTGGCTTCAACCGTGCCGCCCTCAATGGTAATGTGGCTGCCGTTGCCGTCTTCTCCGCCGCCGATACCGGCAGCCCATCTGCCGCCCTTGGCCGTAACCTCGCCGCCGGAGATGGTAATGTGGCTGCCGCTGCCGTCGTTGCCGCCGCCGATACCGGCACCCCTGTCGCCGCCGGTGGCCGTGAGGCTGCCATTATCCTGATTGGTATCCGTAATGGTCAGGGTGCCGCCGTTGGTCTTTTCCACACCGGCGTGGTTCGTGCCGCTTTGAACCGTGTTGGTTCCGTTCAGCTCGATGTTTACGTCGCCTTTGCCGGAGGTAGTGATGGCCGCAACGCCGGTATGAATGTTGACATTCTCCAGCGTCACGTTGGCGGTGGCGTTTTCCGCCGCATTGATGGTGACGGTGTTGTTCGTAGAATTTCCGTTGCTGGTGATGACGGGATTATTGTCTACTGTTGGGGTACTTCCCGCCTGGGAAACGGTCTGCTCCGTACCCGGAACAGCATTGACAATAATATTGCCGTTGTTCAGATCCCACTCTTGCGCCAGAACAAAGCTGGGGATAAAGGCCCCCAGCAGCACCAGGGACAGCAGCCGTGTCGTTATTTTTTTCATAAATATCATAAATATTCCTCCTTATGCCGGAAGGGGTCTTGTCTTGTACACTGTAAGTATAACAAACAAAAGCCCGGGATTGCAAGGCTTTTTTCAATTTCGGAAGTCCTTACAAAATGGGAAGGAGCTTTTTGTACAATTCTTGGAAAGTGTCAGATTCATCTTCTTTTTGACACAACAATCTATGATAGTTCTCTCATAACTTTAAAATTTAGGGTGGCGGGGCGGCGTGAAACATTACGGGAACAATGGGCGCAGAGGGATTACGCATGCAGCGGCGGCAATCTGCCGCCATTGGCCGCAAGGCCATTCGTGGTACATTTGAATTTGTAACAACCAACGCAAAAACGTATGTCATTCCGACCGCAGCGATAGCGGAGCGGAGGAATCCACCACGTTGGGTTGTGCTGCAACGCTTATGCAGACTGGGCAGAAATCCTCATTGCATAATAGTATAAATTGTGGTATACTGTATAAGAGTTTACACCCGGAGGCGTTTATGACTGAATTAACTGATTTTCAGCGGAAAACCGAAGAAATTTATCCCGGAATCTCCCTGCGCTTTTGGGAGCCCCTGGAAAAGCATACCTCCTTCCGCATTGGCGGCCCGGCAGAGGTGATGGCATTCCCGAAAAATTCCGGGGAATTGGGACAGCTTTTGAATAAGTCCGTTTTATTGGACTGCAAGCCGGTTATTCTGGGAGCAGGAACCAACGTTCTGGCCCCGGACGAGGGGCTGCGGGGGCTGGTGATCTGCCTGAAGGACTGCCTTGACGGGCTTGTCCGGGTGGACGAAACCCATATCCGGGCCATGGCCGGAGTCACCATGACGCGGCTTGCCATGTTTGCAGCCCGGGAAGGCCTAAGCGGGCTGGAATTTGCCCATGGCATTCCCGGCTCCGTCGGCGGCGGTGTGTATATGAACGCCGGGGCCTATGGCGGGGAGATAGGCCGCGTCTGTGAGAGCGCAGAGCTCATGACCGTGGCGGGAGAAATCTACACCCTGCAGGGCGGGCAAATGGATTTTTCCTACCGCCACAGCTGCCTGGAGAATTCGGGCGACATCGTGCTCACCGCCCTGTTTTCCCTGACTCCCGATGATCCGGAGACCATCAAGGGCCGCATGAAGGAGCTGCAGGCCAAGCGCTCTGCATCCCAGCCCCTGAATTATCCCAGCGCGGGGTCGGCCTTCAAGCGCCCGAAGCAGGGCTATGCTGCCGCGCTGATCGATCAGGCGGGGCTGCGGGGCTACCGCGTGGGCAACGCCGCCATTTCCGAAAAGCACGCAGGCTTTGCCGTGAATCTGGGCGGGGCTACCGCCGCAGAGGTCCGGCAGCTGCTGGAAGACGTGGCCAATATTGTTGAAGAGAAATCCGGAATTCGTCTGGAGCCGGAAATTCGCATCTGGTAAAGAGAAAGAGGGAACGCCATGCAATCCTTTTCCGCTTCCGCCAAGGCAGAGATATGCCGGGAGTACCCCCAGGACGGCTGCTGCGCCCTGGCGGAGTGCTTCGGCATTCTGCTGTTCTGCAACTGCTTTCAGGACAGCCTGATCAAAATTATTACGGAGAGCCAGGACTTTGCCAAGCTTCTGCCGAAGCTTTTCCGCAAGGCCTTCGGCGTGAGCTTTGATACCCTCCCGGGGGAGGAAACCAAGGGAAAGCTGGTGTTTCAGATCACAGATCGGCAGAAAATCGCCGCCATTATGGAATCCTTCGGCTTTGCACCCAAGGATACACTGGCCCTGCACATTAACCTGCCGGTTGTGGAGGAGGACTGCTGCAAGGCGGCCTTCCTGCGGGGGGCATTCCTGGCCGGGGGCAGCGTCACCAGCCCCAGCAAGGCCTACCACCTGGAATTCACCACCACGCATAAGAGCGTCGCCCGGGAGTGCGAGACCCTGATCCATGAGACCGTGGGCTTCCCTGCCAAGGCGGCTGCCCGGGGCGGGGCCCAGGTGCTCTATCTCAAGCACAGCGATCTCATTTCCGATTTCCTTACCTTCCTGGGCGCGCCTGTGGCGGCCATGGGCATTATGGAGGCAAAGCTGGAAAAAGAGCTGAACAACAAGGTAAACCGCTGCTGCAACTGTGACGATGCCAATACCTCCAAGGTGGTGGAGGCAGCCCAGGAGCAGCTGGGGGCGATCCGCGTTCTGCGGGACCGTGGCCTGCTGGAAAGGCTGCCCCAGAAGATTGCCCAGGCGGCCCAGGCCCGGGAGAATAACCCGGAAGCCTCTCTTTCGGAGCTGGCGGCCATGATGGAGCCGCCCATTACCAAGCCAGCCATGAACCACCGGCTGCAGCGCATTGTCTCCATGGCAAAGGAGGTCACGCAATGAGCTTTGTACATCTGCACGTCCACAGCGAGTACAGTTTGCTGGACGGGGCCTGCCGCATTGACGGCATGATGGACCGGGTGAAGGAACTGGGCCAGACGGCCGTGGCCATTACGGATCACGGCGTTATGTACGGCTGCATTGATTTCTACAAGGCGGCCAAGGCCGCAGGCATTAAGCCCATTATCGGCTGCGAGGTCTATATGGCCCGCAGAAAAATGTCAGACCGGGTTCACGGATTGGACAATGACCCCTACCACCTGGTTCTGCTGTGCGAAAATCAGAAGGGCTATGAGAACCTGTGCTATCTGGTGTCTGAGGCCTTCCTGCACGGCTTCTACGGAAAGCCCCGGGTGGACCTGGAGCTGCTGGAGGGGCACCATGAAGGGCTCATCGCCCTGTCCGCCTGTCTGGCCGGTGCCATTCCCCAGGCGCTTATGAATGAAAACTATGACGAGGCCAAGCGCATGGCCCTGGAGCTCTCCCGTATTTTTGGCCCGGAGCATTTTTATTTGGAAATGCAGGACCATGGCATTGACAAGCAGCGCCCCGTGAACCAGGGGTTGCAGCGGCTGGCGCGGGAAACGGGGCTGCCGCTGGTGGTCACCAACGATGCCCACTATCTGCGCCGGGAGGATGCGGATATGCAGGATGTGCTGCTGTGCATCCAGACCGGTAAGACAGTGGACGATCTGAACCGGATGCGCTTTGAAACCCAGGAATTCTATTTGAAAAGCGAGCAGGAGCTTCGCCAGCTGTTCCCGGGCTGCGACGAGGCCTTTGACAATACGGTGAAGATTGCCCAGATGTGCAATGTGGACTTTACGTTCCATGAGTACCATCTGCCGGCCTATCCGGTGCCGGAGGGCTATACCAACGAGGGGTATTTCCGGATGCTCTGCGAGAAGGGCTTTCAGGAGCGCTACCCGGATGCTCCCCAGGAATACCGGGAGCGCATGGAGTATGAAATCAATGTCATCAGCTCCATGGGCTATGTGAATTACTATCTGATCGTCTGGGATTTCATCCACTATGCCAAAAGCGTGGGCATTCCCGTCGGCCCGGGCCGTGGCTCCGGCGCGGGCTCCATTGTGGCCTACTGCATCCATATTACGGAAGTAGACCCCATGAAATACGGCCTGATCTTCGAGCGCTTCCTGAACCCCGAGCGGGTGAGTATGCCCGATTTCGATACGGATTTCTGCCAGGAGCGCCGGGGCGAGGTCATTGACTATGTCTACAGAAAGTACGGCGCGGACAGGGTGGCCCAGATTGTTACCTTCGGCACCATGGCCGCCCGGGGCGCCATCCGTGACGTGGGCCGGGCGCTGAATTTCACCTTTGCCGAAACGGACGTGGTGGCAAAGCTTGTCCCTGCCGGTCCCCATGTGACGCTGAAGGATGCCCTTCAGGAATCCCCCCGCTTCAAGGAGCTTTATGAGGGGGACGAGCGGGTCAAAAAGCTGATCGATACGGCAATGCGCCTGGAGGGAATGCCCCGGAACTCCTCCACCCATGCTGCGGGCGTTGTCATTACGGCAAACCCCGTATGCAGCTATGTGCCCCTGTCCCGGAATGATGATACCATTGTCACCCAGTACACCATGACCACCATTGAGGAGCTGGGCCTGCTCAAAATGGACTTCCTGGGCCTGCGAAACCTGACGGTGATCCAGGATGCGGAAAAGCAGATTCAGAGGCTGGAGCACGGCTTCTCCATAGCATCCATTCCGGACAACGACCCGGAGACCTTTCAAATGCTCTCGGATGGAAAAACCTCCGGCGTGTTCCAGATGGAGTCTGCCGGTATGACCGGCGTGTGCATCAGTATGCACCCCAGTTCCATTGAAGACATCACAGCTATTGTGGCCCTTTACCGTCCCGGTCCCATGGATTCCATTCCCAGATTTGTTGCTAACAAGCTGAATCCTGCCCAGGTGACCTATAAAACGCCCCTGCTGGAGCCTATTCTGCGGGTGACCTATGGGTGTATTGTCTACCAGGAGCAGGTCATTGAGATTTTCCGCAGCCTGGGCGGCTATACCATGGGCCAGGCGGATAACATCCGGCGGGCCATTTCCAAGAAGAAACTGAAGGTTATCGAGGCGGAGCGGAAGGTTTTCGTCTATGGCGATGCATCCCAGGGAATCTCCGGTGCCATTGCCAAGGGCGTCAGCGAAAGTGCGGCCCAGTCGATTTACGATGAAATCGTGGATTTTGCCAACTATGCTTTTAACAAATCCCATGCCGTGTGCTATGCAGTGGTTTCCTATCAGACGGCCTATTTGAAGTGCCACTATCCCAGGCAGTATATGGCGGCGCTGATGACCTCTGTGCTGGATTCGTCCGTAAAGATCTCCGCCTATATTGCCGAGTGCCGGGAGCTGGGCATTGCCCTGCTGCCGCCGGATATCAACCACTCCGAGGACCATTTCTCCGTAGAGGAGGGGGGCATTCGTTTCGGCCTTGGGGCTGTGAAAAACATCGGCAGAGGGCTTATCCGCAGCATGGCTGCCAAGCGCCGGGAGGGCGGTCCCTTCCGTTCGCTGCAGGACTTCCTGGAGCGCATGGACGATGGGGAGCTGAACAAGCGGGCGGTAGAGAATCTGATCCGCTGCGGGGCAATGGACGGCCTGGGCTGCCACAGAAGCGAGCTCATCGGCGTGTACGATGCCATGATGGACTCCATCTCCTCCAGCCGGAAAAAGAATCTGGAGGGACAGCTGGGCCTGTTTTCCATGCTGGAAGACGACAGCGCCGCAAAGATGGACATCCCGAAGCGGGCGGAATTCGACAAAGCCGAGCTTATGGCCATGGAGAAGGAGACCACCGGCATCTATCTTTCCGGACATCCCATGGATGATTACCGAAAGCTGCTGAAAAACACCCATGTGATCCCCATTGGCGAGCTGACGGATGAGGAAAATCACTACGAGGACAATCAGATGGTCTCTGTGGCAGGTATTGTCCAGACCGTGAAGACCAAAAGCACCCGGAACAATTCCGTCATGGCCTATGTGACCGTGGAGGATGATACGGCTGCCATTGAAATGCTTGCCTTTTCCAGTGTTCTGAGCCAGTATGGGGAGCTGCTGAAAGAAAACGCGGCGGTGGTCATCACCGGCAGGCTGTCCCTGCGGGATGACAAGGAGCCCCAGATCCTGATCAACCGGGTCCGCCGCATTTCGGATTACGCAGCCCAGCCGGAAAGGCCGGAAGTGCCGCGCCAGGCACCCCAGGAGCCTCCCAAAAACAGGACGCTCTATCTGCGGCTTCCCGGAGAGGAGGGAAAGCTCTATCCCAAGATCCGGGCCATTCTCAATATGTTCCCGGGCACGGAAAAGGCCGTACTGTTCTTCGAGGATACCCGGGCCCGCCGGGGTACGCAGTGTTCATTGGGGGAAAACATGCTTGCGGAGCTGAAAAACGTTCTGGGCGAGGCGAACGTTGTTGTGAAGTGACCGCGGTTTTTCAAAGGGCAGACTTTTGCCTGCCGGTTACAAAGTTCTTTCCATTTTGAAAATTTGTGTTATAATAAATGTATATGCGAAAAGAAAATCGCAGAGGGGAGCTGATGCCTTGAAAAGAAGAATGTTGTTTTTAAGTCTTATCCTGGCGGCGTCGCTGCTTACCGGCTGCGGATATCGGACCGTGGAGCAGATGTATGCCATTCCCCGCAGAACCGAGGAGTATACCCTGCTGCAAAAGACCATTGAGCAGGCCATGGAAGGGCTGGAGTTTGCATCGCCCACCTACGGGGATAACCAGCAGGTGGTGCAAAGTGCCGACCTGGACGGGGACGGAAAACAGGAATATATTGTTTTCGCCCGGGGCAATTCCGAGAAGCCCCTGAAAATCCTGGTCTTTCACGAGGCGGAGGACGGCGCCTACTTCCTTATGGAGATGCTCCAGATGAATGGCGCAGCCTTCGAGCAGGTGGACTATGTGGATATGGACGGGAAGCCCGGCAGCGAGCTGGTGGTAGGCCGCCGCCTGAGCGACCAGATGATGCGGGTTGCCGCTGTTTTCTCCTTTGCCGATGGGCAGAGCGAGCAGCTGATCAATACCATCTATGCCAAGTTCTTCACTGCGGATATGGATGCCAACGGCAGCGCGGACCTGCTGGTGCTGCGGGAAGGGGAGACCGATGTGTCCTATGGCAGCGCCGTGCTCTATACCTATGAAAACGGCAGCATTCTCCGCTCCAAGGAGATCCGGCTGTCTCAGCGAATCGAAAAAATGATGCGCGCGAAGGTCAGCCGCCTGCAAAGCGGGGAGACGGCCCTTTATCTCTCCAGCTCCATGAACGACAGCGCCATTGTCACCGATGTGCTGATGGTGAAGGACGGAGACCTGGTGAACCTCAACAATGGCAGCAAGCTTGCCTATAGCGTTCAGACACTGCGCAACTATTACCTATTTATGGACGATATTGATGACGACGGCGTTATGGAGCTGCCCAGTCTTATGGACCTGCGGCTGGGACCCAACCAGTCCGGCGAAAAGCGGCAGCAGCTGGTCTACTGGTATGCCATCGATTCCGATGGCTATGAGATCAAAAAAATGTTCACCTTCCATAATGTAGACGGCGGCTGGTATCTGCGGCTGGACCTGGATGCCATGGCCGCAGAGCGCATGGCCGTGGAAAAAAGCGGCAGCAGCTACACCTTCTACATATGGGACGAACAGAACGAGAGTGCCGCGCCGCTGTTTACGGTGTATTCCTTTACGGGAAAGGACCGGGAGCAGCTGGCGACAGACAGCAACCGTTTCCCGCTGTATAGAGGCGAAAATGTTGTATACGCCGGAAAATTGGAGGTCGGCTCCGGAATCTATGGCATCACCCAGGAGAGCCTGACAAAGGACTTCTGCCTGATCGGTGTGGACTGGAAACAGGAAGGATAAAGATATGAAAAAGGTACTGATTTTGGAAGACGAAGTGAATATCCGTTCCTTCGTCGTGATCAATCTCCGGCGGGCCGGCTACGATGTTATCGAGGCGGGAACCGGCCAGGAGGCCCTGGACAGGCTCAACGAAAATCCGGATATCGGTGTGTCGATTCTGGACATTATGCTGCCGGATATCGATGGCTTTGAGGTCTGCCGCCGTATCCGGGCCACCAACAAGCAGATGGGTATCATTATGCTCACCGCCCGAACCCAGGAGATGGATAAGGTGACGGGCCTGATGACCGGAGCGGATGACTATGTGACCAAGCCCTTCTCTCCTGCGGAGCTCACCGCCCGAATTGACGCCCTCTACCGCCGCATCGGCGGAGACAGCGCAGCCAGCCCGGAGCTGCTGAGCCAGGGGCCCTTCGTTATGAATACGCGGAACCACACTCTGGAAAAGAATGGGGAGCGCATCCGCCTGACCCAGGTGGAGTATGCAATATTGAAGCTCTTTATGCAGAATCCGGGCAGGGCTCTTTCCCGGGAGGACATTCTGTCCGCCGTCTGGGGCAAGGACTACGAGGGCGAATTGAAGATCGTAGACGTGAACATCCGCCGTCTGCGGATCAAGATCGAGGATGATACGGCCAATCCCACCTATATCACAACGGTCTGGGGCCTGGGCTATAAGTGGGGCGCGTAAGGCTCCATGAAACTGGAATTCAAGAAAATCGGCAATCTGCATAAGCGTTGGCTGACCAATATTACCCTGGTCATTGTGGCTGTTGGGGTTGTCTGTGTGGCGGCCATTACGGCCTCCTATGCAGCTTATTGCTATAAAAATATGGATGCGGACCTGCAAAACCGGGCCCGCACCACCACAGACTATTTCAAAGAGGCAATTGGCCAGGATTACGACACCTTCTACCAGTCCTGCATTACCTATGCCGAGACCTTTGACCAGGCGGATGCCCTGGAATTGCAGTTCATTGACCAGTATGGGAAGATCGTTGCTTCCTCCTATGGTACGTGGGCAGCCACATCCCCCAGGACGCCCGAGGTCCAGGAGGCCATCTCCACCCGAACCATCCAGCCCTTTGTGGGCAAGGATCCGGATACCGGCGAGCGGATCATGGCGGTGAGCAGCCCCATGATCTACAGCAATGGCCAGGTCATTGGTGTCCTGCGCTACGTGACCTCCACCGCGATCATGGATCGGGAGATCGTCAGCATTGCCTTTATCAGCATCACCGTTCTGGTGGCGGCTCTGGTGATCATTCTGCTGTTCAGCAGCTTCTTTATCCGCTCTGTCATGCTTCCCGTGGAGCAGATCACGGAAAAGGCAAAGCGCATTGCCAACGGCAGCTACGGTGCCCAGATCAAAACAAAGTACAATGATGAAATTGCCGATTTGGCGGATACCATCAATGAGATGTCCGTCAAGATCAGCCAGAATGAGAAGATGCAGGCGGAGTTTATTTCCCAGCTCTCCCATGAGCTGCGCACCCCCCTGACCGTCATCAACGGCTGGAGCGAGACCCTGCTGGCAGACGAGAGCCTGGATGCCGATACGGCCCAGGGCCTGAAGATCATTTCCTCGGAAGCCAAGCGGCTGACGGAAATGGTCATGGAGCTTCTGGACTTCACCCGGCTGCAGGATGGCCGCATGACCCTGAACGTGGAGCAGACGGACATCCGCAGCGAGTTTGAGGACACCATCTTCATGTATGGCAGCCGCCTGGCCCAGGACGGCATTACCCTGGAATATCTGGAAAATGACGAGGATATTCCGGAAATTCCCTGTGACCCCAAGCGGCTGCGCCAGGTCTTCCTGAACATCCTGGACAATGCCGCCAAGCACGGCAAGGACGGCAAAAAAATCGAAGCCAGCATCGCCTATGAAAACGATCAGGTGGTGGTCCGCATCCGTGACCACGGCCCGGGTATCCCCGAGGACGAGCTGCCGCTGGTGAAGAAGAAGTTTTACAAGGGCAGCTCCAAGGCCAGAGGCACCGGCATTGGCCTGGCGGTCTGCGATGAGATCGTAGGCCTCCATGGCGGTACGCTTACCCTCGAAAATGCCGATGGCGGCGGTACTCTGGTTACCATCGTGCTTCCTGCGACCCAGGAGTAAACGGAAAGGACAGTTCATGAAAGAAAACCAAGAACCAAAAGAACAATTCAAAACCTCCATCGGCGGCCAGGCCCTGATTGAGGGAATCCTGATGCGGGGGCCGGAGAAGGATGCCATTGTGGTCCGC
>OIYP01001667.1_pt1 | contig 10223 bp, 8 predicted proteins | sample 1588261 | NCBI WGS metagenome assembly OIYP01 (sample SAMN03283293) | human gut metagenome | biome: human-associated habitat; material: feces | host: Homo sapiens | place: Peru | collected 2012
TATGCAAAAATTACACATAGGTACAATACTCCACTGGCCGTGATATAATCACACCCGTAGACATCTACCGTTGCTCGGTTCGTTGACAGTATCTAAAGTTTGCGAAGTTTCAGAGAGTCAAGAACAAAGCGTCAAGTAAACGCCTTCTATATGTCGTGTCCCCATCCCTTCCCCAATCGGCATCAATCGCTGTTGCCGGACATCTGAATGACACGAAACGTCATGACGACGATGGTATCGGCGTGGAAACGCTACAAAATTATTAAATTCATTTAAACAAAACAAACATTTTCATAAATTATGTAACATTTTCTTATAAAAAAGTGAGTGCAAATATAGAATAGTCGTGTTGCTATATGATTTATAGCGATAATGAAAGGAGATAAATCTCTTATTCTACGAGATGCCGTTCACACGTGAATGCAGGAAGAGTTGCTTTGAAACGGATATTGGCATTAGAGAATGTGGAATATAATCCGACGGGAATATCCATCATCCGACCGGAAATCCGACCGTTTCAACCCTAATCGGTCATAATATCCAATTAATCCACTTTTTTCAAAAAAACCGTCAACCATCTGGTCATCAATGCGGAAGTGTCTGTAATTCAGGTACTTTCGCATTTTTTGTATGGTGAAAACCATCGGGTGATTGTCTGGATGGTTGGGGAATAAGAAGAATTAATCGTATGGAAGGGGATGGAATATGACATGAGGGGGAAATGGACCGTATTTTATAGGCATACGGACCGGAAAGCGGAAACGGGATGGAGCGAAGCGCGCACGACTGCATCACTGTCTCACCAGGCCCTGATCAATCATCAGGGCTGAACAAAGGACCGGGATAATATAATCATAAACTTTTAATAACCATTTAAAAAACACAGAGTATGCATTATGAAATCAAGTATTCGGATTTCGTGAAGGGAGAATTCACGACACCGTACAATTGGGTTCATTGTTTGAACGAAAACTGCGAGATGAAGAAGAGATGCATGAGATGGCATGTCGTCAGAAAGATGAAGCAGAAGGACCTGTGGGGGAAATGTATCCTGCCGACCACGAACCCGGTGGAAGGATGCAAACTGTTTCATAAGATGAAGAAGACAAAGGTGGCATGGGGATTCAAGAAGGCTCTCGGCAATGTAAAGGTCTGCGACTATAAGGCCATACGCCACGACATCATCAAGACAATGAGCAACAGAAGGGATTTTTCGAGATACGACTCGGGGGCGTGGAAACTGACGGAAAACCAGCAGGAGAAGATAAAGGGGATTTTCGCCGACTATGGGTATGACGACATCGAGTTTGACTTCTACGAAGAGATGGTCAGTTTTCTGAATAAGTAAAAACAGATGGGCACGAAACGGACAGGAAAGATGCCCAACCGGGGCAAGATGCTTGCCCCTATTGAGAAAGCAGCTTACCCATGTTGGGCAAGCACCGTGCCCGATTCTGAACAAAAACAGACTAAAAATCCCAATCGGTCATTTGGGTTAAACGTACCAATGGCCGATTTGGTGATTAAGCCCAAACTATAACCCCAATTCGACCAATTGGGCAAAAAAACAGACAATACCATGAAAACAAAAAGTATCAGAACAAACAAAAGGGGAAGGTTGAGAATTTCGGCCAAGACCTCGGAGAAGTGGTTTGAGAAAATGAACAGGACTCAAACGAGTGAGGAAACACAAGTGACGAACATGGAGAAGGAGACTGAGGAGAGGATTCCGACGAGGTGCAGCCATGTGACTAAGATGGTGGAGTATATCAGGCGGAGGTATGTGTTGAGATACAACACAGTGACAGAATGCACGGAATATATGAAGAGGGACGGCAACGGCACGTTCCAGATGCTCGACATGAGGGCGCTGAAGAGAATCACGCTGGAGGTGCAGTTGGCTGGCATCGCCGTGGGGTTCAATGACGTGAGAAACTATGTGGGGTCTGACTTCATCGGCTGCTTCGACCCCATCGGCGACTTCCTCACCAAATGTGAGGGCCGTTGGGACGGCAGCGACCATATCGGCAGACTCGCCGACACGGTGCCGACGGAGGACCCGGAGTGGAGGGAGAGATTCCACACGTGGTTTCTGGGAATGGTGGCGCAGTGGACGGGCAAGACGGGGGAGCTGTATGGCAACAGCAACGTGCCGCTGCTCATCTCCGACCAGGGTTTCAACAAGAGCACATTCTGCCGGAGACTGCTGCCGCCGGAACTGAAATGGGGATATTGCGACAGTCTGCAGCTGGCGGAGAAGAAGCAGGTGTTGAGGGCGATGTCGGAACTGCTGCTCATCAATCTGGACGAGTTCAACCAGATCTCGCCGAAGCTGCAGGAGGGATTTCTGAAGAATGTGGTGCAGCTGCCGACGGTGAAGATGAAGCGCCCGTGGGGAACAGCCATCGAGGAACTGCCGCGCCGGGCATCGTTCATCGCCACGAGCAACATGCAGAATGTGCTGAGCGACCCGTCGGGGAGCCGCCGCTTCATCTGTGTGGATTTCGACCGGCCCATCGACGTGGCGACGCCAATAGACTACACCCAACTCTATGCCCAGGCGCTGAGCGAGATTGAGAGTGGGCGCCGCTGGTATTTCGACAAACTGGAAACGGAGCTGCTGACGATGAGCAACGACAGGTTTCAGCGCACGATGGCGGCGGAGGATTTCTTCAACGAGTATTTCCGCATCGGCAAGAAGAACGGCAGGGGTGAGTATATGACCTCGGTGGCGATATTCCAGCATCTGCGCCAGAAGGCTGGTGCGGCGGCAATGGCCTCCACCAATCTCACGACATTCAGCCGCCGGCTGAAGGCGCTGCCCGGAATGATAACGAGGAGGACATGGCGAGGCAACGAATTCCTCGTGGAACTGGTGGATGAATGACATTCCACCCATGGGAGACGAATTGTCCAGACAATCGCAAACAATAATTTTGCAGGTAACAATCAGACTGTCAATGTGTTAGAACGAAAAACCAGACAATCTGACAGTTTCTGATGAAATCCAGTTTTTTCTATATTCCAACAGACTATCCTGCAAAGTCTATCTTATGCAGGATGCCGGTGAGATAGGCTATCGCCATACCATAATTGGTGATGGGCACACCTTGTGACTGTGAGGAACGGATGCGATCTAACACATAACGGCGATTGAACATGCAGGCGCCGCAATGGATAACGAGATCGTATGGCGAGAGGTCTTTGGGGAAATCACGGCCGTTGACGAAACTGACCTGAAGGCCCTCGCCCACCCTCTTGCGCAACAGACGGGGCAGTTTCACCCTGCCGATATCCTCGCCTGCCGGCACATGGGCACAGGCTTCGGCTATCAGCACATGAGAATGGTCTGTAAGCCGGGCTATGCTCTCCGCTCCCTGTTTCAACGCCACGGCATCGCCCTTATAGGCGGCGAAGAGCACGGAGAAGGATGTCAGTCGACTGTCGGCAGGCTTCTGTTCGAACACCTGCGGAAAGACCTGCGAATCGGTGATTATCAGGTTGGGGCTCTCCCTGAACGAGGCGAGAGCAGCAGCCAGTTTGTCGGGAGTGCAGCAGGAAACGATGCACCGCTTGTCGAGCAGTTCACGGATGGTCTGCACCTGTGGCAGGATAAGGCGTCCCTTCGGAGCCTCCTTGTCCTGTGGCATCACGAGCAACACCCTGTCGCCCTCAGCGGCAAGACTGCCCGTGATGGTCTCCTTGCCGAAATCGGGCGGCAGGAGCTGGAGCAGCAGCTGCATCATCTTGGAGAACCCGCTGCGGCGCCAGGCGCTGACTGCCACGGCTGGCACATCCAGTTCGCCGGACAGACGGTCGGCTGCCTGTTCTGCATCCGCCATGGTGTCTGCCTTGCCCAGGACAAGGAGCCAGGGGGTCTTCTTGAGCTTGAGCCAAGAAGCCCACTCCCGTTCTTCCGGCGTGAGCACTGGTCCGCCCGCCACCAGAATTACGATGTCGGCCTGCTTCACGGCAGTCTGCATCTTGCCAACGCGCAGATGTCCCAGCTGCTGGTCGGTGTCGTCAAATCCCGGTGTGTCGATAATCACACAAGCTCCCAGTCCGGGGAGTTCGGCAGCCTTTCTCACGGCGTCGGTGGTAGTTCCTGCCACGCTGGACACGACAGAAACGTCCTGTCCCAACCATGCGTTGAGCAGTGACGACTTGCCGGCATTCCTCTTCCCTATGAGGGCTATATGCAAGCGGGAAACCTGTGGTGTATTCTCCATATCTGTGTCAGAATCTGAAATCTCTCTTTCCTTGTTTTATCTCTTCCAGGCGCTTCGTGGCAATCGCCTTTATCTTAGGGTTCGGGATATGCTCCAACGCCTTGGCAATCTCCTGCTGTCCCTTCGCCCGGGTCTCAGGCGAGGCATAGTCTTCGAGATACTCCTGCAGCGTCATCAGGGCATTCGGTCCGCAGCAGTTTGCTATCTGTCCGGCCTTGAGCAGCGACATGAAGCGGTCGCCGGTGCGTCCTTCGCGATAGCAGGCGGTGCAGAAGCTCGGTATATGTCCCAGATCGAGCAGCCAGCCCACCACCTCGTCCAACGAGCGATGGTCGCTGACGTCAAACTGCTCGGTATGCTCCGGCTTTGAGTCGGCATAGCCTCCCACGCTGGTGCGCGAACCGCCGCTGATCTGCGACACGCCAAGCTCCAGCACACGGCGGCGCACGGCCTCTGACTCACGGGTGGAGATGATCATTCCGGTGTATGGCACGGCGATGCGGATGACGGCGACGATGCGCTCGAACATCTCGTCGGAAATGGCGTCGGGGAAGTCCTCTGTTGAGATATCGTCTGCCGGACAGATTCGGGGCACGCTGATGGTGTGTGGACCTACTCCGAACTTTGTCTCCAGATGCTCGGCGTGCATCATTAGGCCCACGAAATCGTAGCGATAGAGGTTGAGACCGAAGAGAACGCCGATGCCCACATCGTCGATGCCGCCTTCCATGGCGCGATCCATAGCCTCGGTATGGTAGGCATAGTTGCTCTTGGGACCTCTGGGGTGGAGTTCCTCGTAGTGCTTCTTGTGGTATGTCTCCTGAAAGAGGATATACGTGCCGATGCCGGCGTCTTTCAGGCGGCGGTAGTTCTCCACCGTGGTGGCGGCGATATTCACATTCACGCGGCGGATGGCTCCATTCTTGTGATGGATGCCGTATATGGTCTGGATAGACTCCAGGATGTATTCTATAGGATTATTGCGCGGGTCTTCGCCGGCTTCGAGCGCCAGACGCTTGTGACCCATATCCTGCAGGGCCACGACCTCTCGCCTGATTTCCTCCTGGGTGAGCTTGCGGCGGGGTATGGTCTTGTTCTTGGCGTGGTAGGGACAATATACGCAGCCGTTCACGCAATAGTTGGAGAGATAGAGCGGTGCGAACATCACGATGCGGTTGCCGTAGAAGCGCTGCTTTATCTCTTTTGCCAGATGGAAGATGCGGTCTACCAGATCGGGGACGTCGCACTCCAGGAGCACGGCAGCCTCACGGTGGGTCAGTCCGCCGCATTTCGCCGCCTTCTCAAGCAGATTCTCTATCAGCTCCCGATCGTTTTTATGCTCCGATGCGTATTGCAGCGTATCGAGAATCTCCTGATGGTTGATAAACTCTTCTGCCTCACCGGAGGCAGGATTAAAGATCTTGTCCATGTCATTATTCATTTAAAATCCCCACGAGCCGTAGATATACGATACCCGATTTTATCCAATTCTTGTTTCAGCAGGGCCAGCCCTTCGGCTGCCTCCGTGCCCATCGCCGCCTTGTTGTCGTAGAGCGCATAGCTGGAGCGGTATGCCGCCGGTGAGAGGTTTGGCATCACCACATTGGCTCCTGCCAGTATGCCCCGGGCCTTGCCGTCGGGCAGGAGTGTGGAGAGCGCCGTGGTGGCTGGTATCAGCACCGACGGGAACATCAGGCGGAAGATGGAGAGCAGGCGCAGGGTGAGGTCGGCACTTCCCGGACGGCAATCCCTGAAGGGTGTGTCATGCTGGGGTATGAAGGGTCCGATGCCTATCATCTGCGGCTGGAAACGCCGGATGAAACAGATGTCCTCCACCAGATGGTCCAGAGTCTGTCCGGGGCTGCCCACCATGATGCCGGTGCCGGTCTGATAGCCGGTTTCCTTGAGCCATTGCAGACATTGCAGCCGGTGTTCTCTTGACATAGACTCCGGATGGAGCCTGCGGTAATGGTCGGCATCGTAGGTTTCATGCCTCAGCAGATAGCGGTTGGCGCCGGCACGGAACAGTCCCTCGTATTCGCTCCGCGTCATCTCGCCCAGCGAGAGCGTGATGGCACAGTCGGGATAGGCGAGGCGTATCTCGCTGACCACGTCTTCCCACATAGCATAAGAGCCAGACTTCTCGCCACCTTGCAATACAAAAGTGCGGAAGCCCAGCTTATAGCCTTCCCGGCAAGAGGCCAGGATTTGTTCTTTTGTCAGTTCGTAACGCGCCACCGACGTGTTGGCTGCCCGTATGCCGCAATAGTAGCAATTGTTGCGGCAGCGGTTGCCCACCTCTATCAGTCCGCGTATATAGATGTCATGACCAAACTGCCTGAGAGCCACCTCCCGCGCCTGCCGATGCAGATATTCCACGGCATCGGTGTCTGTCGTTGCCAGCAGCTGCCGGTATTCGTCTGGCGCGAGAGCATGGTCTCTGCGTAGTTTGTCAATCCATATCATCATAGGTCTTTGTCTCCTTGCCCAATTCCTTGTCGAACTGGCGCTTTCCGGCTTTCAGCTCATTGTGGACGCAAGGTCCCGTGATACATCCGCCCTCGCATGCCATGACCTCGATGAACTTGGCAGGAGCCTTTCCTGACTTGCCGTAAGCTCGCAGCATGGCGATGTTCTTCTTTGTCAGGTTGGAAACCTGGATTGCCTGCAATGACTCGGCTTTCTCCTTGAGATATGCCTTCACGGCGCCTGTCACGCCGCCCAACTCTCCGAAAGCATGTGCCTCGCGCACCGACTGCACCGCCATGCTATATGGAGCGGTTGTGCCCATGTCGATGCCCAGTCCGTCGAGCACGGAAGAGATTTCCTCGAATGTGAGAACGAAGTCCACTGCTTCGTCGCTCTGGGCTTCCTTGCGCTTGGCAACGCACGGACCGATGAACACTACATCGGCGTCTGGATGCTGCTGCTTTGCCAGACGGGCGGTGTAATACATCGGCGAACGGGTGTCGGAAACGTATTTCGCCATGTCGGGAGCGTGTTTCTTCACCATCTCCTTGTATGAAGGACAGCAAGAGGTGGTCATGAACGGCTGGCCTTCTTCGAGTCTTTCCAGCAGCTCGTGGCCCTCACGCTCTACGGTCTCCATGGCGCCCTGTGCCACCTCGATGACGTCGGCAAAGCCCATCTCGCGGAGTGCGCCGTAGACCTGGCCCTTCTCTGCCTTGAACTGGCCGAGGATTGCAGGGGCAACGATGGCAACGAGCTTCTTCTTGCTACGGATTCTATAGAGCACGTCGAATACCTGGGATACCTCCATAATGGCGCCAAACGGACATGCGTTGAGACATTTTCCGCAGTATATACACTTGCTCTCGTCGATATGCTCTACGCCACGCTCGTCTTTGCTGATTGCCTTTACCGGGCATGACTCCTCGCAAGGAACGGGTATGTATACGATGGCATGGTATGGGCAGCTGTCGTGGCAGATACCACAGCTGATACAAGCGTCGTGGTCGATGAATGCCTGTCCGTTCTTCTTCAGATGGACGGCCTTCTTGGGACAGTTGGTCATACAATGGCGGGCGATACATCCACGGCACAGATTGGTGATTTCATAATTGATCTGAACGCAGGATGAACAAGCCTCGTCGATAACGGTAAGGATATCTTCTTTTGGAGCACCGCTGCCGGCTCTCTTCATGGCGCGGAAAGCAAATTCTGAGAGAGGTGTCAGCTCGTCGGTTTCGTCTTCCATCGTCATGCCCAACAACGGAAGTGACTTATATCTCCATACTGCTCTCTCTTTGTGTACACAGCAACGTCCTTCGTGTTTTGAACGGCGGGGACTCAATTGGATAGGCAGACGGTCAATGCGGTCTACTAATTCGTCATTTTTCCATAGCTTCACAAGTTCGGTCAACAGCTTGTGACGGACAATCATGACATTGTTCGTAAATGGCATATTCTTATTTCAGATTTATAGGTTAAACAACAGCCAGAACAGTCTGGCGCAAAACTTTGGGCAAAGTTATAAGAAAGCTTTGACAGAGGCAAAGGAAATTCATTTTTTTTGATAGAAGAGGAGCCAAATACCGGTAATGACGCCTGTTTGGGGCTTTCCTGGCGATTAGAGACGGAAAAATCCCGACCTTACGCATTGGAAGGCCGGGATTATATGGCATAAGGGATAAACCTGCTTGATAGTCGGGGGTTATCTGTTCATGAATCTTCTGTGGATGCTGCTGAAAATGCTTCTCTTCACTTTGTCTGAGGCTGCAGGAGTCTTGGCAACGCCGCGCAGTGATGTTCCGCTGAGGGTGGAATATGACATTTCGCCGTCATTCCAACCTTCGTATCTGTATACAATGCCGTCAATCAGCGTGTATGAAAGATCCCAGTATTTGTTGTGTGTGCCGTCATAATCTTTCCTAGTGTAGTCTACGCCGGACGGGAAGTATGACGGGCCCTTGCCTACATAACCGATAAAGAACAGTCCGGCAAGGAACGAGTCTGGCTCTACGTAGAGGAAGTTAGGCACGTATTGAAGAGTTACGTTTGCCTTGGCATCATCATAGTCGTATTCCAAGGTTTCGATTATTTTCTCACCGTCCTCGCCGAATGTGTAGACTGCCTTCCGGAGTTTGCCGTCGCTCCATGTGAAGGAATAATCGAATGAGGAACTGTATTTCTCCTTTTCTCCATCCTCGATGTAATAGCCGGAACCGCTGCCCTTGATTCTCGTAACATTGCCGTTGCCGTTGTAGCTCACGCTGACGCTGCCCGATTCATGCTCCTCTGAGTCGGAGCTTTCGTAGTCGTATTTCTCCGTGCAGCCGGTGATGTAGCCGCTGCCGTTCGTACGGATGTTGCTGACCACAAGGATGTCTGGATATTTAAAACCGCTGCCGTTGTTGTCCAATGTAAGGGTGAAGGGGTGGTAGCTTGCCTCATACGGATGGGTGCCATAACCGAAGGATGCCAGCGTGCCGTCGCTGTTGTAGGTATATCTAAGCTGACTGGTACCTGTCAGTCTCACTTTCTTGCCTGAAATGGTCTCCAGAACGCCTAACTCGGTGTTGGGTGTAGCCGATCCGCCTTCATCATCGTCATCACCGCACGATGCGAAGCCTGCTGTAAGTGCAAGTGCTGCTACTACTGCCATTCCCATTCTGCTGAATGACTTGCCATAATCGAAAAATTTCTTGCTCATGTTCTTGTTCTCCTTGTTTTAGTCAAATCCACAAATGTTTTTAGGGGATTGATGTTAACATAATATTGATTATCTCTGCTGTGCAATCGTATATGAATTGCACTACAAAAATAGAGAATAACCGCCACTCATGAAAACGTCATTTCCCCCGATTTGGAACAAACGGCAACACGATGGGAACAAACGGCATAAATATCTGGGGTAAGCGTACAAAAAAATCCGCCCCGAGATGGGACGGATTAATTCCTATGAGATATATTCGGAGAATTATTCTGCCTTAGCTTCCTCAGCCTTTGCCTCCTCTGCTGCAGGTGCCTCTACTGGAGCCTCTGCCTTTGGAGCAGCCTTGCGGCTACGACGAGTCTTCTTGGCAGCTGCCTTTGGAGTCTTGGCCATGTTCTCATCATAGTCTACCAGCTCGATGAATGCCATCTCTGCTGCGTCACCCTTACGGATGCCCAACTTGATGATACGTGTGTATCCTCCTGGACGATCAGCCACTTTTGTAGAAATCTCTTTGAACAACTCAGTAACAGCGTACTTATCCTGAAGATAACGGAAAACTACACGGCGTGAAGTTGTTGTGTCGTTCTTTGAACGTGTGATAAGAGGTTCTACGAACTTCTTCAAGGCCTTAGCCTTTGCGAGGGTCGTAGTGATTCTTTTGTGCTTGATCAGGGAGATAGCCATGTTTGTCAACATTGCCTTGCGATGGTCAGCAGTACGACCCAGATGGTTGAATTTTTTATTATGTCTCATTTTTTGTTTCTTGTTTTAAGGAGTTTCGCAACGGCAGGAGGAGCCGGATGGCTCCTTCGCCT
>OIYP01001670.1_pt1 | contig 10207 bp, 5 predicted proteins | sample 1588261 | NCBI WGS metagenome assembly OIYP01 (sample SAMN03283293) | human gut metagenome | biome: human-associated habitat; material: feces | host: Homo sapiens | place: Peru | collected 2012
CCTCCATACCCTTTTCGGGTACGGTAAAAAGCGACTTCATTTCCGGCTTCGAGACCAGCCGCTTACGCGGCCCGTGCCGTTTCTTCCAAACGGCTCCAAAAATAAGTCTTAAAACTCAAATTGTATGGTTGTTATATTCTGTTTAGTCTTATTCTCCTGTAAAATTCTAGCTTAACAGACTACTAATTTTTTATAAATCAAAACAGTTAGAAATATATATCCAAAACTTATAATGATAAATTATCTCTCAATTAGAATTGATATAATACTTCAAATGATTATATATTTCTAAGGACTGATAATAACTAAATTTTGGAGGTAAAGCATTTCCTATAAGCAAGGCCAATGAACTCCTAGAAATATTCTTAGGGAACTTATACCCTGGAGGGAAAGATTGCAACAAAGCGGCTTCCCTGGCCGTAATACACCGATTTTTTACAGGGTGTAAAAAACGTCCTTTCGAAGGATTTAGACATCCCCCCGTAATAGTAGTGGAATAATCATCCCACCTGAGTCTTCCATACACATCATTAAAACCTATATTTTTTTTCCTATGGCAAGTAAGAATATATTCTTCTGGCAAATCCTTTCTACTCCCCCCATCCTTAGGAGTAAGCTTAATTCGCTCAAGAACTCTCTTGGTATGCTTGGGATAAATCTTATGGACGAAATCCTTCGTTTTAGATGTTGGCTCTAATGAGCCAATAGCATCTCTAACAGTTACTTTAAGATCTCGCGGCCTTGCAATTTCCAAATTTCCCAATAAAGACCCTACCATGACCAATCTCTTACGATTTTGAGGCACACCATACGAACAAACATTAACCACTTGAACTTTAGGGTTATAACCCATATCGTATAAATCGTCAAAAACCTCCTGAAATTTTTCATAATGTGCCAAGGCGGGGACATTTTCCATCATAATTGTCAAAGGACGCAATTCTTTTACCATGCGTAAATATTCTAAAATCAGATCGTTTCGCTGATCGCTAATACTCTGCGCCCGGTTCAACCTCCGAATCGAAGAAAAGCCTTGGCAAGGAGGGCATCCCGCAAGTAAATGTAACGTTTCTCCTCTGAGACGACATCGCACCTGTTCTGAAGAAATTGTTCGAATATCTCCCTCTAAAATTTTTGTGTGAGGATGATTGAGTCTAAAGGTGACAACTGCATCATGAACCAACTCCACAGCGACCCGCGTATGAAAACCTGCCTGCCGCATCCCTTCTGTCAAACCGCCACAGCCACAAAATAAATCCACAGAATTAAACCACATCTTTTATTCCTTGTATTTCTTGTTTTAAAATCTTCTGCAGTTCACATCCAAAATCAGGAACACCAACATCTGTAATATTCTTCAATATGAACTGAACTAATGGGGACAAAAATGGTTCCGCCAAATGAATTCTATTTTCTCCGATAAGACTAGACGCCTTTCCATACGACAAATGCGATGATCTATCATTATCATCTTCAACATAAGGGATTTCCTCACACAAAATCTCTTTAGGAAAAAGAATACCATCCTCATATGAAATAGTTCCATTCTCTTTCTCTTGCAAAAAAACTCCAGGAAGAATTGTGATACTTCCTATATATCTTGGATTAACTATAGAAGTTATTGTAAAATTTTTAATAGAATCTCTATCTAAATATTTTTTCAGTCTCTCTTTTATAGAATCCAAACGATATATAGGTACTAAAGTTAAATATCCTAAATTCTTCTTCCAAAATCTTTGCAAATGACAATTTGATGATAAAACAAAATATAATGAATCAGATTTCTCCTTTTTGATAATATCACCTTTTCGAACAATATCGTCCTGAGGTTGTTGATACAGTCTAAAATGCCACATTCTTTTCACTTGATTTGCATCTTTAATTGCTTGATAACGTGCCTCTAATTTTTGCTCGAAACCACTGCTTATAAGAGTATTTTTTAAACGCTCGGAAATAATCTCAACAAAATCCAGTTTCGACAAATAAGCTTTTTCTCCTGTTCTTTCCCCGAAAAAACTAATAAACTGTTCATAAGACAATTTATCGAAATCACTTAAGGAAACCGACAAGGCCCGCTCTGTTTGTATTTTAAAATCACGGCTAAACTCAAAATAAAAAGAATCGCTTCTATTTTTTATTTCCGTCTTTAAATCATTAACAGAATGGGGAGAACTTTTAGAAACAACAGAAACCCGATTTTTATATTCTTTAAATTTAACTTTTGCTAACTCATTCTCTATAATCTCTTGATTATCCGCTCCACTAAATATAACAACAAAAGAGTGAGTGATTTGCAGTAACTTGAGTAAATTGGCAGTAGAATCAGGCTCTCCAACATCCCAATCAAAAACAATCATATCCGGGCTAAACAAACAATTTTTCTTATAATTGAAAAAGAAACTATGACTCTTAAAACCAGATAAAAGAAATGTTTTGTCCTTCTCTGCTTCTTCTACAAATTGTTTTAAATCAGGATCTTCCCATTCTTCCAATTTCAGACAGTGCCTTAAGATATTAGAATCTATATAACCAGTGTCATCAATTTCAATATCAGTAAGTTGATGAGTCGGAATTTTATCATCTAATATGCAAAGCGAATAGCATTTTGTCATTGCATGCCTCTTTCAGGAGTTTTCTTAAAATCAAGAGTAAACTGCGCTCCATCCATAGAAGCGATTCTATCTTTAAAAGGCGTTTCATATATTGAAGCTTTCATATTATTCAAGTAAGTTTTAGAGATAAAAAGGCCCAAGCCACTCGGAGGAGTTTTTAAGCTGTAGCCGGGCTGAAACAAACTTGGCCTGATAATATCGCTAATATCGCTCCCTGAGTCGGCGAAAATAACAGTTCTATATTTTTTATCAAACAGAATTTTAATCTGCTTACACTCTTTAGCAGCATATTTAATCCAATATATACTATTATCCAACAAATTCCCAAATACTTGATTTAACGTTGAATATTTGCCATATATAATAAAAGAATCCTCTGGATTTATAATTTCATATCCAATGTCTTCTTTTTCCATTCGAAGCCGATAAACTTCTAAAGCATATTTCAATGATTTTGCGACATCAAAGTCCATATTCTTTTCATTCCGAATCGAACGCAAAGGACTTAGTCTCTTTAATTCAGAACGCAAAGATTGCGACGTCGCTTTCAAATCTTCTAATTTTATTCTATTGAAATCTCCACTTTTCAATAGACTCGATACTCCTTCATAAAAATGAGAAGTAATTTTATTTATTTCATGTAACGAAATAGCAACTGCAATACCAAATCCTGCTTGTTCCACAAACAACGACTGCGTATCTTCTAGCATCTTGATGTTCTTTTGCAATTGTTTCATGGATGCTTCCAAATTAATCATTCCCGCACGACGATCTTCCACTTTATCCCACAAATTATAAAAAAACTGATACGGATCTGTTTCGAGAGGATAATCACTATTTAATACATTGGTCAAAAAAGACGATGAAGCTTTTGCAATTTCATTTAATTTTGCGGGATCCGTGACCAGCCCTTTGGTAAGTTTAGTCATCTCATCTCTCTTTCTAACATACACAGGAAGAACAATGGATTCTATCGCAGACGCTGCTAATTTTGCCAAATCACTAGCAGCTTGGTTCTCCAACAAACCCTCTCTATTGGTTTTATCTATCAGATTAAAATTATCAATTTGATTGACTTCAATGTTCCCTATAAAATCTCTATAGGACAATCGAAACCCCTGTTTAATATGCTTACGTCCCAAACCCAGCCAATCATACTCGGAACTCAGTTTAGAATCAAAAATTAGAACTCCATCTCTATAAACAGATATGCCTCCGTAGTCATCTAGAAAATCTGTAAGTTGTTTATATTCTGGTAAGTCTATCCAGGCACCAGTACGATACCAGACTTCCAAATGCATATAAAAACTTCCACATTCCGGACGACGCTTATCTTTTCCCACGAACCAATAGTTTGGATTATTATTATCAATAACTCTTAAATCAAAATCCTGGCCCCTTATTATTTCTGCAGGAAGGACATCTTTTGGATGTCTGAATTCTAATTCATAACTTTCTGCAATTCCTTGTTCATCAATGGAAACATCCAATGTAAAGTTTGCCTTTGATTCAGAAGATATTAATGATGTAGCAAGATTTTCCTGTATCTGTGGACATTCTAAAAACGCTCTAAAAGGAGAAAGAAAAACTCCTTTCTTAGAAAAAGCAGGTTTAGGAGAATTTAACTTCAAAATTGATATATTTAACTCCTGGAGTTCTTTCTTTCCCCAAGAAAACCCCTCTTTTCCTCCATAGATAATTAACTTCGTTCCGGATTCAGCAATGCCATAATCTCTAGAAAGAGGTTCTTTGAACAAACTTACCCCGACACTATTAAGATTAATAGGCTTATCAGTTATGATATCAAAATCATTCCAATCAATTTTTAATACCAACTCGTAAGAAACCTCTTTTGTTTTTGTCCTTAATTCTAAATATCGCCCCAATCTATGTGCCGCGAAACGCCCCACTCCCTTTTCCCCTAAAGGAAGACGGCCACGCGCTTTAGTTAATTCTTTTAATAAAGCATCATAACTTCCTAAATTCCCTGTTTTTTCGGCCTTTTCTCTTTCCCTCTTAAGTTGTTCTTTAATATTGGTCTTTATTGTAGAAGCCGGACGAAGCCAACCATTCTCAACAACTTCTTTAGACATGCCACATCCATCATCTTCAATAATAATGACAGGGCCTGGTAAATTCGGATATTCTTTATCCTGCGCCGAAAATAGGTCTGACAAATTCGGAATATTTTCAATCCGCACACGACAATAAGAGGCTCCTGCATCAATAGAATTTTTAATTAATTCTAATATTCCAACTTTTTCCGAACCAATTAGTTGCTCTCCTAAAACTTTAATTAAATGAGCATCAGACTCTATATTTAAAACAACTCCGCCATCTAAGGATATATCCTCTAATATACTTTGGCTAATACGGCGAACAGCATTTTGCGCATTATAGGTCGGTTCTGTCTCTCGAGGATTATTATTTTGGTCCTTAAATGGAACTTCAATTAAAAAAGGTTTATAATTAAGGACTTTGGCAAAATAATAATTTTCTTCTCTTTTATCCTCAAAAATATCAGAAATTTCCCCTGTACCAAAATAGACTTTAACATCCGGATCATAATATATAAATCTTATAGGCCCCGAAGATAACAACTTATAGTACTTCTGAGGAAAATGATATAACATTCCAATAAAATCATTGTAGTCACTAGCAGACCTTTTCTGCATTAATACCAAATAATTAATGTTTGTCATCTCCTGGCTCCTGTTAGGCTTTATTTTATTATATCTAAAATATTTTATAAAAGATAATTTCCTTAAATTTCATTCAAAAATTTTATCTATCCCCGCATAATATATCTTCAAAGTTATTGATCATAATTACAAATTATGGAAGAATTCTTCCTTTAAATCATCTCTATTTCCCTGTTATGATTTTAGGGAATTTTGGGATATACCAAGGACTTTTCCCTATACAACCCCAACGCCTTACCTTATGTAATAAGAGGAAAACGAAAGGATTTCCCTGTATTTTCCCTGCTTATCAGGGAATTTTAACCTATATTTTGAGGGATAATAATCACAAAATTGGCTGAGAAAAACATCAACCATCTATCCAAATACCCGGGAGATAGCTTACGCGAAAAAAGCCAAACAGATATTCCCTGATAATACGTCTTAAAATAACTATCCGTTAGGCCGCCAAGGAATAGCAAAAAGGCTGCCGCAATTCGCTAGCACCCCATATTAAATGCTTAGAACTTTTGGACAAATTATCCTTAATTTCTAGGCATTTATTTTCTATCAACAAGTATTGCAACAATTTACCACCCGTGAGCTAAGGTTTACAATTACTCAAACCATACCCCAACCCATGCATGAATTGGGTAAACTACCACGGGCTTCCGCCCGTGGCTTTTTTCGCTTCGCGCGTTTCAAACAGCCATGCTGTTTGGCAGGCCTCTTCTTTCCCTTGATTTTCTATATACCTCTTTATGTCGGCCTCATCCGCACACACCGTCGATACGAAATATCCTTCCGACCAAATACCGTCTCTCCCAAAATACACTTTATCCAAAAACTTAAACTTTTTTCCTATCTCTCGGCTTGTGTTACACTTTAAGAACCTTACCACCTCGCTGATACTCAGCTTCGGCGGTACGGATATTAAGAGGTGTATATGGTCTTTGTCGTGATTGACTTCGTCAATCTCTATTTCAGGGTGTTTACGTACAAACGTTTTGAGTTGATATTGTAGGCAGTTGTATAACCCCCATCTTAATATCCGTTTTCGGTATTTGGTAGACATTACTAAATGATATTTGCAGTAGTACACGCAGTGGCCTTGGCGTTTGTATGCATGCTTAGAAGTCATCCCTTTTTGTAGCATAGAAGAGACCTGCTTCTCCTCTCCTCCATAGGCTTCCGCCTATGGTTTCCCCGGGCAGTACAAAGCCCCCGCGGCGGGCGGGGGCTTTTTAACAGGCCTTCAAACTTATTTCTGCGCGGCGCGTTTTTTATCTATATATTCCTGCAATTTCGGTTTAATCACGCTCACCACCGGGCCGTACACCACCTGAACAGCGTTGCCGTTAATCACCACGCCCAGCGCACCGGCTTTTTTAAGGGTTGCCTTATCAATTTTGGAGCTGTCCTGCACGTTAAGGCGCAGACGCGTGGCGCAGCATTCCGGGTTTTCCATATTGTCCAGCCCGCCTAAGCCCGCAATAATGTTCTCCATCTGCTCGTCGCGCTCAAAAGCGGCGTCCCCGGCGGAAGGCTGTGCCGGAACTTCAGCCGGTTTTGCATCGGCCGCGGACGAGGAAGCGGCTTCCCGTTCTTTTTTGGCCTGGTAATCGGCTTTGGTGTAGAGTTTGGTTTCCTGCTCTTCGCCTTCGCGGCCCGGAGTCGGCAGGTTCCACTTCAAAATCACCCATCTGAACAGGTAATAATACACCACAAAGTACAAAATGAAAATGGGTATCAGGCGAATCCAATTCGTCTTGTCGTTGCCCTGCATCACGCCGTAGAGCACATAATCAATCAGCCCGCAGGAAAACGTGGTGCCGATGGTAATATCCAGCGCGTGCATCAGCACGAACGACAGCCCCGCAAACACGCAGTGCACCACATACAACAAAGGCGCCACAAACAGAAACGTAAATTCAATCGGCTCGGTAATGCCGGTTAAGAACGAGGTCAGCGCCGCCGAGAACAGCAGACCGCCCACCAGTTTGCGTTTGCCGGACGCGGCGGTGTTGTACATCGCCAGCGAAGCCCCCATCAGCCCGCCCATCATAATGGCGTATTTGCCCGTCATAAAGCGGGCGGCTTCAATGGCGAAATGCTGGGTGTTGTGCGAGGCCAGCTGCGCAAAGAAAATGTTTTGCGCGCCGTAGTACATCGTCCCGTCTATATTCATCGCACCGCCCAGGCCCGACTGCCAAAACGGCATATAAAACACATGGTGCAAACCAAACGGAATCAGCGCGCGTTCCATAAAACCAAAAATAAACGTGCCGTAATAACCCGTCTTGACCACCAGCGCGCCGCTTTCCAAAATCAGCCGCTGAATAGGCGGCCAGACGAAGAAGCAAATCACGCCCAGCACGATAGACGCCAGCGTGCAGCTAATCGGTACAAAGCGCACGCCGCCAAAAAAGGAAAACACCACCGGCAGTTCTATGCGGTAAAAACGGTTGTGCAGGTACGCCACGGCCAACCCCACCAAAATGCCGCCGAAAATACCCATTTCCAGCGTTTGTATGCCTAGCGTCGTGCCCACGGTGCCGGCAATGACGGAGGAAGCCAACTGGCCGTCCGGGAGGACCTGGCCGGAAAAAACCAGCAGTTCGTGAATCGTCATATGCATAATGATAAACGACAGCGCGGCGGACAGCACGGCCACGGCTTTTTCTTCTTTCGCCATCCCCATCGCCACCGCCAGCGCAAAAAGCAGAGGCAGGTTGGCAAACACGGCGTTGCCCACGGCGCTCATCAACAGGAACATATGGTTGAGCAAAGTGCCCGTGCCCATAATGGATTCCAGCCCGTATTGCTGTACGGTGGACATATTGGAAAAAGAAGCACCGATACCCAGTAAAAGCCCGGCTACGGGCAGAATGGATATCGGCAGAAAAAACGAACGGCCAATCGTTTGAATAACGGTAAGTATTTTATTGTTTTTGGACGATGCCATAAACGCTCCTATACGAAAAATTGCCTGCTGCAATAAGGGGAGAGCCCCTTCTTGGATAATATCTTATTTTATGCACCGGCTTCAACCCGCCGCCGCGCACGCCGCGCGGAAGGACAAAAAACGGGAACGCCGCCGGGCGTTCCCTATCACCAATTACACAAAAGCAAAACCGGACTCCTTATTATTTATGCTGTCCCGAGCCAGGCCAACTGTCAGTCAACCCGCTTCGTCCCGTCCGGGGGCTGCGTCTGGGGCGTATTTTTCTTGAGCAGCCGCTCAAACTCCGCCGCCGGCAGCGGGCGGGAGAAATAATACCCCTGCGCCAAATCGCACCCCGTATGGCGCAGGAAATCGGCCTGTTCGCGCGTTTCCACACCTTCGGCCACCACCTGAACGCCCAGGGATTTAATCATCGCCACCGCGCCTTCAATCACTTTGTGCGCGTGCGGATTGTCTTCAAATCCGCTCAGGAATTCTTTGTCCAGTTTAATACTGTCAAACTGCAGGCTTTTCAGCACGTTTAAAGAGGAGTAGCCCGAGCCGAAGTCGTCCATCGCCACGGAAAACCCCTGGCGGTGCAGGCCGCGCATCACGTTCTGGGCGCGCTCCAGGTTATTAAAAATCACGCTTTCGGTCAGCTCCACTTCAATCAAATTATGCGCCACGCCATACTTGTCTACCAGGCGAAGCATCTGCGGGATATAGCGCGAATCATTCAGGTGCAGGCGCGAAAAATTAACCGCCACGGGCACCTGCTCAAGCCCCTTGATGTTCCACGCCGCCAGGAGCCGAGCAACTTCTTCTAAAATAAACATATCCAAACGCAGAATAAAGCCGTTTTTCTCAAAAATCGGAATAAAATCATCCGGCTTGACGAGTCCTTCCTCCAGCCGGTTCCAGCGCACCAGCGCTTCCGCGCCGCGCATTTCGCCGGTGGCAAAGTCGCACTTGGGCTGAAGGTATACGGCAAAATCCCCGTGGTCCAGCGCCTGCTCCATGGTGTTTTCAATCCGTTTCTCGTTCACAATGCGCTTGCGGTCGGATTCGTCGTAAAACTGGCATTTGTCAAAAGACATTTTCTTCGCGTTTTCCAGCGCCAGGTGAGCGCGGTCCAGCATAATATAGAAGGGAATATCTTCCGCCACTTCATATACGCCAAAGGCCACGTCAATCATCAGGCAGGAATCCTCCACCGTGCAGTCCCGGCGCAGCTGCGTGGTCAGCGCGCTTAAACGGGCGCGGAAGGATTTGCGGTCCGTATATTTAAGGAGCAGGACAAAATTGTCTGCGGTGGAGCGGCAGAAGCATTCTTCGGGCGCGATGTTTTCGCGCAGTACGCGCGCCACCCGCTGGAGCACCTGGTTGCCGCGTTCGTAGCCGTGCAGGTCGTTGATGACTTTAAATTTGTTGATGTCAAAAATAATCAGCGCCGCCCGGCGGTTCAGCCCGGCCAGTTTTTCTTCAAACTGCTCACACATACGGTTAAAGTTGTCCGCCCCGGTCAGCTGGTCCACAAAGGCGGTGTCAAAAAGCTGGCGGTTGCTGTAGGCGCGCATATGCAGGATGTAAAAAATAAGCGCGCAGAAAATGATGAAAACAGACACAAACAAAATCAGCGACAGCCACGTTAAATGCTGGGCCTGGTGCTCCACATACAGGGTGGGCAGGGCGGAAATCATATACCAATCGTTGATTTCCAGCGGAATAAAATGCAGAAAGCGGCGTTCGCCGCCGTCGCGGTAGCCCACCATGAAATGCGCTCCGTTAAGGACGGCGGAACGCAAATCCGGCAGGGTCATTTTGCCGTCAAAAGAAACACCTTCAAGCAAATCAAACATATTGCCGAAATCCGGCTTATGGTAGCCCAGCACGGGCACGCCGCTGCGCTCCACCACCAGCGAATAGCCTTTGTTTCCCATGGCGGACAGCGCTAACAGCGGCCGGTACCG
>OIYP01001675.1_pt1 | contig 10184 bp, 8 predicted proteins | sample 1588261 | NCBI WGS metagenome assembly OIYP01 (sample SAMN03283293) | human gut metagenome | biome: human-associated habitat; material: feces | host: Homo sapiens | place: Peru | collected 2012
TATCCAAGATTGTCGGCTTGATTTTTTCCAAATTTTAAATGGTGTTTAGTATAAGTGGATTTTACGCCGATTTTTTGTCTACACTTTGATTAAAAATTAGTATTATTCTCGGAAAGGAAATTTTGAAATGAAGATTTATGCGGCACGGCACGGTCAGACCGAATGGAATTTAAACGACAGGATATGCGGCAGGACGGACGTTGAGCTTACCGAAACGGGCAGGGAGCAGGCGGCTTTGCTTGCGGAAAAAGCGTACGAAAAAGGCGACATCGACCTCATTGTCTGCTCGCCGATGAAGCGTGCTCGGACTACTGCAAAGGCTGTTGCGGACAGGATCGGCTGTGAGATCAAGATAGATGAGCGCCTTATTGAATGGGATTACGGCGACTTTGAGGGCAAAGACCGCATGACCGAGGGATTTGCGCAGAACAAGATCGAATTCGGTGTAAAGATGCACGGCGGCGGTGAGTCGGTCTTACAGCTTGCGCACAGAGTTTACAGTGTCATCGATGATGTTATTGCGAAATATCCCGACAAAAATGTGCTTCTCGTTTGTCACGGCGGTGTTTGCAGGATAATCGAGACCTATTTCAACGATCTTTCGACTTATGATTACTCTCATTTCTTTATGGGCAACTGCGAATTGAGGGAATATTTCGTCAAAAAATAAGATAATTCGGGATTTTTCATAATTTCGCCATTGAAAAAAGGTGATTTTTATGGTATAATTAAAGGTGATTATTTTGTTTGAAATGAGGTAGATCAATGCAGTCATTTATTGATACCGTTGCTAAGGTAAATGGTGCGGTCAATGGTGTAGTCTGGGGAATACCGATGCTTATCCTTATCATCGGAACGGGCATTTATATGTCGGTAAGGACGGGATTTTTTCAGATAACAAGGATAAAGACTTGGGCGAACGAAACCTTTCTCGCCATTTTTAAGAAAAAGTCGGTCACAAAGACTGATGAAAAGAAGGCGATCACGCAGTTTCAGGCGCTTTCGACCGCTCTTGCCGCAACTATAGGCACAGGTAACATTGCAGGCGTTGCGACGGCTGTTTGCATTGGCGGACCCGGTGCGGTTTTCTGGATGTGGATATCCGCTTTGTTCGGAATGATGACGAGCTTCTCCGAAAATGTTCTCGGCATCTTCTTCCGCAAGAAAAACGAACACGGTGAATGGTCGGGCGGTGCGATGTACTATCTTGAAGAGGGTCTGAAAGAGAAAAAGGGACTTCGCCACATTGCAAAGCCGCTGTCGGTGCTGTTTGCGATATTCTGCGTTCTGGCTTCGTTCGGCATAGGCAATATGGCGCAGTCGAACTCGATATCGAGCGCGATGCAGTCCAACTTTAATATTCCAACGGTCGTAACGGGCGTGATGCTTGCTGTTATTGCAGCACTCGTTGTACTCGGCGGCATCAAAAGGATCGCAAAGGTAACGGAAAAGCTCGTGCCTTTTATGGCGATCTTCTACATAGCCGGCTGTCTTATCATTTTTGTGATGAACTTCCGCCACATTCCTTACGTTTTCTCGTCCATTTTCAAAAGTGCATTCAGCTTTTCCGCTGTTGCGGGCGGCGTCGGCGGCTACATTATAAAGCGAGCAGTTACAATGGGCTTCAAGAGAGGCGTTTTCTCGAACGAGGCAGGACTTGGCTCATCTGTAATGGTAAACTGCGCATCGGACGTAAAAGAACCCGTTATTCAGGGTATGTGGGGAATTTTTGAGGTATTCTTCGACACGATAATCGTCTGCACACTCACTGCATTTGTTATCCTTTCCAGTCCTGCAAACTCGGTATCGTTTGAAGAGGCACTCAACAACGTTTCTACCCAGCCGCAGTATTTCACGATAAATTACACCGACGGTGAAACGAATCTCATCGACTCGGACATCAATCCGAAGTACGTTGTTGCATCGGACGATGCGGAAGAGGGTACTTATACCGAATACTCCGCAAAGACTGTTTACGGTCAGGAATTCCCCGTAAAAATTCTTAACAGTGACAATGTTAGCGGCGAGAACGACTTCACATTTGCGAACGTTATGGAGCTTAAAGGAATTCAGGCTAAAGATGCAAACGGAAATCATCTTACGAATGAAAACGGTGACCCGATAATCGATTCGGTAGAGATAACAGAAGTCAACGGTGTTCCGCTCGTTACTTATGCGTTCAGCCAGCGTCTTGGCTCTGTTTCGGGCAAGATACTTGCTATCGCGATACTTCTGTTTGCGTTCTCGACAACGCTCGGCTGGTCTTTCTACGGCACAAAGGCACTCGAATATCTTCTCGGAACAAAGGCGACTATCGTTTACAAGATAATCTTCGTTCTGTTTATAGTAGTCGGCTGTACGATGAAGCTTGGACTTGCGTGGGATATTTCCGACACATTCAACGGACTTATGGCGCTCCCGAACCTTATCGGCATACTTTCGCTTTCGGGCATCGTTGTTGCGATAATGAAGAATTACATTCACCGCCGCATAAAGAAAGACGATGTGGGTGCGCTCCCGATGATATCTGCATATTCCGATATCCACGAAGAACAGCACGAAAAGCTTAAAGCGGAATACAGCAAGGAAAATAATGCGTAATTCGTAATGCGTAATTCGTAATTATCGTGTTCCCCCAATTTACGGCAAGAACCGAATTTTCGTAGGGCAGATTCTATATCCGCCCGTTAGAATACAACAAAACACCCCTGTTTTCATCGGATAATAACCTTTGAAAACAGGGGTGTCTTTTTATTATGTAACCTTTTGCTGTGCAGATATGGGATCGTCAGGACTTGACTTTTTATACTGAACAAAAATCAGGCAAAAACTATGATATATGGCTTTTGCGCCGATTTTTTGTCTACACTTTGATTAAAAATTAGTATTGGAGGTGACCATATATTATTAACCAATTATGCATCAAAAGAAACTTTTCCATATCTTTCGGAAAGTACTTTTCGGCAGAATAATTTATAAGTCAGTTCAATAAGCTTTTACCCCGGCTTTTTTCAGTATCTTAACAATATCATCTCTGCCCATGCTTTTTGCAGCATCAATAAGTGTTTCCTTATCTTCATTGTTTTTATAATCAAGTGATGCGCCGGCATTAAACAGAACATCAAATGTTGCTTTTGATGTATCATAAACCGCTCTATACAATAAATATTGGTTATTTAAATCTGCTCCATAATCAACAAGCAACTTCACGATTTGGGAATTACTGTGACTTATTGCTAATGCCAAACATGATTCAGCATATAAATCATACTCATCTGTTTTCTCTATATCAGATGAAATAAATTTGTTATATGGTGTATCATAGATAAAGTCTTTTTCATTAACAGAAGAACGCGTAAAATAGTCTCCATACATTCTTTGATTTGGGTCTGCACCTTTATCCAAAACTAACTTTACCATTTGTACGTCATTCATACTGATTGCACATTGAAGATCAAGCGGAAAAAGCTCTTTTCCGTTATCATATAAATACTTTGCCGTTTCAACATCAAGATTTTGCAATGGTATACATAACATACTTAAGTCATATTTTTCTCTCAAATAATCCATTGCAGACTTAGTGAATTCGCTCCACTCAATATCGCTGTTGATAAAACAAAATGCATACTCATTCAAATCAAACAAACAATTTGTCATATCGATAATACAAACAAATTCATCAAAATTTCTGCTATCAAAGGCAGCATTCAGCATTTCGATACCTGCACTTTTTTTATCGAAAAGCTCTTTTTCAATAATATACTTGCACATATCCATGTCATTTTTAGCCGCATAATGAGCAAGTACATTTGAACCCATACCTCTTATACAATAATCATCTATATCCACTAAATCATTTTCTATACTATATTTTATCATTTCAATATTGTCTGTTGTTATCATCTTTAGAAATGTATCATATGCAATATTATTAAGTGCATAATTAGGATAAAGCTGATTAAATACTTGTAGTGTTTCAGGGGAACAACAGAAAAGTATATAATTCCGTACAGTCTTTATTTGCTCACTTTCAAACAATTGACTTTTTCTTAATTCATCTGTCAAAAGCTCATTTTCTCCCAATACGGCATACTGTTCGGCTTTACTCAAAGGAATTTCAACATTATTTTCTATGCAGTATTTCATCAAATACTGCATAGCCAACGGTTCTTCACCTACATATGAAAAATTCTCAAAAAGCTCTGTACTAAGATTTGCTCCTTTTTCAATCAATATCTTGGTTTTCTCCAATGAATCTCGCCCAGCCCAATATAATGCGGAACGTGAATTACCGTTAATATTCACATCTACATTATTTTCCAACAACATATTAAACAAATCCATATCTGTGCCCTTGCTTGCCAAAGCAAGTAAATTTCCATTTCCTGCTGTATGAATACCAATATTAGGATCAAGTCCATTTTCAAAAAGATACTTCAATAAGTTCTGATCGCCACCATTCCCCTCTGCGGAAGCTATCATAATAGTTTCATGCAAATAGCTCCCTGCCTGCATATACTCACGCATAATATTACCGCAGTAATTCACATCAAAATCGGGATATTTTGTGAGTATTTCGCCAAGCCATTCAACATTGCCGTTTTCTATGGCATTGTCAAACTGCTTTGCAACCCCCTTCCCATACTTCATTTCATTCTTCTTGTATCCAATATATCCGCTGTCAATTATTGATGAACAGCTTGAAAGAAACACAGCAAAAGCCATCACCAATGATAACAAGCTGATTTTTTTCATTGTATTACCTCCTCAACGGGCAATGAGCAAATATATGCTCATTGCCTTGTACTCCGCATAGTTCCCGATTTATGAAACATACTCACCGATTTTTATATTTTCATTTGTGTTATTATCAAACAGTGTTAAATATGTCATTCCAATGCAAGATGGATCATCTTGATATATTATGTAAGAATGTGTTGCAATACAGTAATTAGACTCTTTATCTGTTTCTATATTCTCAATTAAATAACCTATATGATCATCAACTATTTCCCCATGATAAATAAGTTCTCCTCCCCCGAACTGCACTTTATCATGGCTGATACTTTTCCCGTTATATAGATCCATTGCGTCTTTGATCTCACTGTCAAGGTCATGCTCCGATGCAACCTTTTCGCAAAACATGGCTTTTAGTCCGGCTATGTCCCTCTCATCAAAACACCGCAGTATTTCCGTCACCTGTTTGCGTCCGTATTTTCCTTTGTTGATACGTCCTTTTGCACAACCGCTCAGTGTCAAAGCTATGATCAATATTAAGCATAAAACTGAATTTCTTTTCATTCTTGATCCACTCCATTCCAACACAGCCAAGCACTTACATTTTGATCATCAAATAAAATATAGTTCTTAATGTCATCTCTCTTACTAATTGCTGATTTCATTGCATTATACATATCCTCATGTCCGGCAAAATCTACGCAGCCGACAGATACCGTTTTCTTTACATCAACTTTGTTGACATATTTGGGATTCCATCCCGACAAATCTACAAGTTATATAATTTTTTTGATAAACATTATGTCAAAGGCATATCTGATATTCCTACTATCATGTAATCCTTCTCGTCTTTGCCAATCCATATTCTCCAAATGCCCTCATTATCTTTATTATCCTTATCAATTATAATTGCTGAAAAAGAAATAATATAGGTTGCTTCATTGGTTATTACTTTTCCTGTTCTCGCATTTCCTATTCGATAATAAGTAATTACCCCATCATCAATAGATTTCCCTTCTGCATTTATTGAAACCTTATCATATGAAATAACATCACCATTAAAATATTCAATTAATTCATCAATTTGAGCATCTAAATCTTCTGATTTATCTTGCACATTCACCGCAAACAAGTTTTTTATAGAATGCTTATCGTCATTTTCTAAAGCATCTATTAATGTTGCAAGAATAAAATTGGCATCTTTCCTATGTTCATTTTTCGATAATCTAATGTCAGTATCTTTTAAGTTACATCCTCCCAAAAAAATTACTGAGATTATTAACATAATTGTTTTTTTCAACATAACGCTTCCTCATACCACATTATCCAAACAGTTTTATTTATGTCATCAAATATGCAGTATTTAATAGCCGCATTATTATAAAAATCACTTTCAATTTTTGCGGTGTTTTTTAATCGTTCATACATATCATTGTTACCCACCCTGTCAGTATACTGTGAAAAATCAACCGAACAAATCATAACTTGCTTTGAAGCGTCAACATTTCCGAAATATGACGGATTCCATCCCGTCACCCACCATTGCTTTTCTGTTGGTTCCCATAACATCAAATCGTTTTTCACTGATTTTACAGTTTGAATTATGAATAATCACAAGCCCACGAAATAGCAGACCTGTGGTTTATTTGAATGGATCAATAAATTCACTTTATACCACTTCCTCAATATTGTACTTTTCGTCAGATTATACCACTTCTATTAAAATTTGTCAACCTTGATCTTCTGACAGCATTATTCTTCTTAAAATTATTATTGCAGGCGATGTGTTTCCTGCCCCGCAGCCGCCGATGTTGTTCAATAGTATATGGCGATTTAAAAATATCCGCATCAAATGCTCACTATTAATGTTGAAATACCGTGGGTTTTTTCTTTGCAAACGGTTGAAAATTTTTTGCTGATATGCTAAAATTAAAAGAAAACGCTTGATTGGTGATTTGATGAAACGTCTTACAATAGGAATACTTGCGCACGTTGACGCAGGAAAAACGACCCTTTCCGAAATGCTTCTGTACAAAACGGGCGAAATCCGCAGGCTCGGAAGAGTTGACCACGGTGACACATTCCTCGATAACAATTCGCTTGAGCGCAGCAGGGGAATAACCATATTTTCAAAGCAGGCAGTGCTCAAACACGATGACTGCATCATTTCACTGCTCGACACGCCCGGTCATATTGATTTTTCTGTCGAAGCGGAGCGTGTACTGCAGGTGCTTGACTATGCAGTGCTTGTCATAAGCGGCTCGGACGGCGTTCAGAGCCACACCGAAACGCTCTGGCGGCTTCTGAGCAGGTACAATATCCCGACATTTTTATTCATAAACAAAATGGACATCGCCGAAAATCGGAACTCCGACCTCATCGGCGAACTGACAAAGCGTTTCGGCGCAGGTTTTGTTGATTTTTCCGCTGACAGAAGCTCCGAAGCGTTTTACGAAGCCGTTTCGATGTGCGACAATATCCTTATGGAGCAGTTCCTCGAAAACGGGAGCGTAAATGACGGGGACATTGTTTCGGCTATAGCGGGACGAAGGATCTTCCCGTGCTGTTTCGGCTCGGCGCTGAAAGATATCGGCGTTGACGAATTTATCGGGGTTTTGTGCAGCTATACCGCTCAGCCCGTTTTCGGAAACGAGTTCGGCGCAAAGGTTTTCAAAATTGCCGATGACGGTCAGGGCAACCGACTTTCCTATATGAAAATTACGGGCGGAAGCCTTAAAGTCCGCACCGCCGTGAGCGACTTCGGCAAAAAATGGACGGAAAAGGTCAACCAGATACGAATTTACTCGGGCGCAAAGTTCCAAGCCGTTGATGAAGCGGTGGCTGGAACTGTCTGTGCAGTAACGGGTCTGACGAAAACCGTAACGGGTCAGGGAATCGGTGCGGAGCGTGACTCGTTCTCACCCGTGATAGAACCCGTGCTTTCGTACAGAATTGACCTGCCGCCCGATGTTGACGCTCACACTGCTTTGAGCAAGCTTCGCATACTCGAAGAGGAAGACCCACAGCTTCACATCGTTTGGAACGAGCAGCTGCAGGAGATACACATTGCCTTGATGGGCAAGATCCAGCTTGAAATACTGAAAAGCATCATTGCCGAACGCTTCGGAATGAATGTCGATTTCAGCAACGGCGGCATCACTTACAAGGAAACTATCGAAAACAAGGTCGAGGGCGTGGGACATTATGAGCCGCTCCGTCACTATGCGGAAGTGCATCTTATCCTTGAACCTGCGGAACGGGGGAACGGCGTTCGGTTCTGTTCCTCCTGCCGTGAGGACGACCTCGACAAGAACTGGCAAAGGCTTATCCTATCGAATTTGCAGGAAAAAACGCATCTCGGCGTTCTGACGGGTTCGCCGCTGACCGATGTGAAGATAACCCTCGCCTCGGGCAGAGCGCATCTTAAACATACCGAGGGCGGTGATTTCCGTCAGGCTTCATGGAGAGCCGTGCGCAACGGTCTTATGAAAGCGAAAAGCGTTCTCCTTGAACCTCGCTATGACTTCAGACTTGAAATTCCGAACGAAAACGTCGGCAGAGCCTTGACGGACATTCAGCAGATGTGCGGCGAATTCGAGCCGCCCGTTTCCAACGGCGAAACAACTGTGATAATCGGAAACGCCCCCGTTTCGGAAATGCAGGACTACCATTCGGACGTTATTGGCTACACCCACGGCAGGGGCAGGCTTATCTGCACGGTAAAAGGCTATTTCCCGTGCCATAACCAAGATGAAATTGTCGCCGCCGCAGGCTATGATCCCGAAAGCGATCTCGACAATTCTGCCGACTCGGTATTCTGCGCTCACGGTGCAGGCTTTAACGTAAAATGGAACGAAGTCGGCAGTTATATGCACCTCGAAAGCGCACTCAAAGAGCGTAACGATGACTTTTTCGAGCCGATAACAAGACAGCAGGTAAGCTCCTACCGTGACCGACTTGTCGGGGACAAGGAGCTTATGGAAATATTTGAGCGGACATACGGCCCGATAAAGCGTGACAAGCGCACCGCAATGTACACGGAAAAAGAGCCTGCTTCATCGAAAAAGTTCAAGGCTTCACCTATCCCGAAAGGCCCCGAATACCTCCTCGTTGACGGCTACAACATAATTTTCGCATGGGACGAGCTGAAAAAAGCCGCCGAGGAAAATCTCGACCTTGCCCGAAGTATGCTGATAAATATGCTCTGCAACTATCAGGGCTTCCGACAGTGCATCCTTATCCTCGTTTTTGACGCATATAAGGTCAAAGGCTCGGTCGGTGAGGTGGAAAAGGTCAACAACATCACTGTCGTTTACACGAAAGAAGCCGAGACCGCAGATACCTATATCGAAAAAGCAACGCACGATCTGAGCAGGGAGCATCGTGTGAGAGTTGCGACCTCGGATAATCTCGAACAGACGATAATCCTCGGCAACGGTGCATACCGCATATCCGCTTCGGAGTTTTATGATGAGATAAAGCGCACCGAAAAAGCGATACGGGAATTTATTCAGACGATAAAATAAATGGGGTTCTCTGATGCAAACAATTTTACCAAGCTAAATTACAAATTAAACGTTTTTTTTGATACAGAACATCTAAATTTGTTGAAAGATAACATATTTTTTAATTTAAAGTAAAAAAATTATATTTACGGTTGAAAAAAAATTACGGCTGTGATATAATGAAAAATAATGTGACCGGGAAGAAAAGACGGTCTATATGGATATGGAAAGGATGAAAAAGTTTGAAAGAACTTATTCTTGTAACATCACCACCGGCTTGCGGAAAAACCTATATCTCTAAAGAACTCGCAAAGAACCTTAAAAACGTAGTTTATCTTGACAAGGACACCCTTATCGTGCTTTCAAAGCAGATATTTGTCGTTGCAAATCAGGAATACAACAGAAGCTCCGACTTCTTTGAAAAGTATATCCGTGACTACGAATATTATGCAGTTCTCGACCTCGCTTTCGAGGCTCTCGATTATGCTGATATCGTTCTTATCAATGCTCCGTTCACAAGAGAGATACGTGATCAGAAATATATTGATGACCTTAAGGCCCGCCTTGCGGAAAAGGGCGCAGTGCTTAAAGTTATCTGGGTAGAAACAGATCCCGAGGTCTGCCACCAGCGTATGATCGACAGAGGCAGTGACCGTGATACATGGAAGCTTGAACACTGGGACGAGTATATCGCAGGAGTGAACTTCGAGATCCCCGAAACTATCGGTGCCGCAAACGATGGCACACTTCTCATCTTCAAGAATTCTTCAAAGGAAGAATTTGATAAGTCGATGAAAGAGATCACAGCTGAACTTCTTAAGTGATTTACCAAAAATGAAAAGCACCCGAAAATATCGGGTGCTTTTAGTCTGTTGAAAAGTATGTTGCATTTATGCATATTGACGAAAAAGAATTTTATGACTTGATGCTAAAAGAGAAACC
>OIYP01001676.1_pt1 | contig 10184 bp, 6 predicted proteins | sample 1588261 | NCBI WGS metagenome assembly OIYP01 (sample SAMN03283293) | human gut metagenome | biome: human-associated habitat; material: feces | host: Homo sapiens | place: Peru | collected 2012
GGGAAAGGGTGTTGCCAAAGCGGATGGAGCTGATGTCAAAGAGGATGCAGCCGCAGTGGCCGGGGAAGGTTGGGAAGCTGATGACCTTGATATAGGTATCGATCTCCGGAGAATAGTCAACGATCTCCAAGGTCTCGCCATAAAGGGCGGAACGCTCGTAGGACCGGAGCCATTTGGAATCCATATTGGCAAAGAGGCTTCCGAAGGACGCGCCGATCATGGTCTCCAGCGGCAGCTTTTCCAGCTGGGCCAGGGCCGGGTTTCCATAGCGGAAAATCCAATCCACGGCGCAGTTCTGCTCGTCAAAAACCATCTCGATGTCCGCAAAGGCAAAGGGCATGGTATCGAACACCCGGAAATAGGCGCGGTAATCCTCCTGGGTGGTCAGGGCGTTTTCCTCCGGCATGGACCGAAGCAGAGCCTTCTTCCGCTCCTGAATTTCCGCCTGGAGCCAGTCCCTTCTATTGGCCACAAGGTTCAATGTCTCCCCATTGCTCAGGTTTACCGTGTCCGTCACGTCATGGATGGCCCGGACGGATACCAGGGTACTGCGGTGGATCTTCACAAAATCCGGCCCCAGCTGGTCCTCCAGCTGGGCCATCGTCACCCGGACCTCCCTGGTCTTGCCCCCGGCCAGGTGGAACTCCGCATAGTTCCGATTCATAGAGATATAGAGCACCAGCGCCGGGTCCAGCTGGCTGCCATCCGGGAGCTGGAGCATCTTCTTGTCATTCATACAGCATTCTCCTTTTTTCCTTATCATACCATACTATTGCAAGGAAGGCAACGAGGATTCTGCCGATGAAACAACGTCCAAGGCGATTGCCGAAATCCCAAGTATATTATTTCCTTCTCGTTTGGAAATCCTCCTCGATCTTTTCCTTCCACCCTGCCTCCAAGGGTGCCGAGCAGCTGCGAATCCAATGTCACCAAGTTAAGCCAAAATGCCCTGCTACACTCAAAATTTTCATCCCAGCGCGGGGAATTCGTCCCAGATCGTCGGCCCTACTGGGCAAGACGGCTGAGATAGAGGATCATGGCCTTTTCCGTCGGGGAAAGGGTGTTGCCAAAGCGGATGGAGCTGATGTCAAAGAGGATGCAGCCGCATTCCGGCAGGACACTTTTTATGGCTTTTTCTTGGAAAGAGGGCCTTCAAAGCGGTCCTTTTCCGTGTGGGTTGGAATCTCGGTGGGATACTCTCCACTGAAGCAGGCATGGCAGAAGTTATGGGAGCCAATCATCTGAGCCAGATCCTCCAGCTCCAGATATCCCAGGGAATCCGCCCCGATGATCCGGGCAATTTCCGGGACGGTATGTTGGCAGGCAATCAGGTGCTCCCTGGAATCAATATCCGTGCCATAGTAGCAGGGATTGCGGAAAGGGGGAGAAGAAATCCGCATATGAATTTCACTTGCCCCAGCTTCCCGCAGCAATCCTACGATCTTCCCGCTGGTGGTTCCGCGAACGATGGAATCGTCGATCAGCACGATGCGCTTGCCCCGGACCTCCTCGCAGATGGGGCTCAGCTTGATCTTCACCTGGTCCAGGCGCTGCCCCTGACCCGGAGAAATGAAGGTCCGGCCGATGTACTTGTTCTTGAGAAAGCCCAAGGCAAAGGGAATGCCGGATTCCTCGGAATAGCCCAGAGCCGCATCCAGTCCGGAATCCGGAACGCCCACCACAATATCCGCATCCACCGGGTGCCGCCTTGCCAGCAGCCGCCCCGCATTCTTCCGCGCCCCATGGACGCTGATGCCATCCATCACCGAATCCGGGCGGGCAAAATAGATATACTCAAAAATGCAGGCGGTCTGGCGGCATCGGCCGCAATGGGAAGTATCGGAATGCACGCCGGTTTCATCGATGGTAATGATCTCACCGGGCAGGATATCCCGCTCCGGCTTGGCACCGACCGCGCTCAGTGCGCAGCTTTCCGAGGACACAATGTAGGTCCCGTCAGCGGTTTTCCCGTAGCACAGCGGGCGGAAACCCCTGGGGTCACGGGCTGCGATCAGCTTGGCCGAGGACATCATAACCAGAGAGTAAGCCCCCTCCATCTGATACATGGCGCAGCTGACAGCCGCCTCAATGGATGGCGTTTTCAGCCGCTGCTGGGTGATGATATAGGCGATGATCTCCGTATCGCTGGTTCCGTGAAAAATCGCGCCGCCCATTTCCAGAGCGCTGCGCAGCTCGAAGGCATTGCTCAGATTGCCGTTGTGGGCCAGAGCCAGCTTGCCCTTCATATGGTTTACCACAATGGGCTGGCAGTTTGCCCGGTTGGTGGCACCGGTGGTTCCGTAACGCACATGGCCCACGGCCATGGTCCCGCAAGGGAACTGCTCCATCACATCACGGGTGAACACGTCCCCCACCTGCCCCAGATCCCGGTGGGTGGTGAAAACGCCGTCCTCATTGACGACGATGCCGCAGCTCTCCTGGCCCCGGTGCTGCAAAGCATACAGCCCATAGTAGGCCAAATCCGCCAAGTTCTGCGGCTTTGGGGACCAGGCACCGAAGACGCCGCACTCCTCATGAATCTCCTGCATAGAATCCTCCTTTGATCAAAAAAAGAGACGCCTACCCGGGCAGAGCATAGCTCTGTCTGGATAAGCATCCTTGCTTTTCCGCCTTATTTTACCACGTTGCCGATTTCAAGTCAAATGCAGGATGCTTTCCCTGCAAAAATCTGTAAGAAACAGCCACTTCCTTCTCCGACTTTCCGGAACAATTGGGCGTTTCCGACAAACAGGGGCTACGGTTCCAGAAAATTCGGCTCCCTGCGGGAAAGCAGGCTCAGATCCTGCAATTGTGCCGCCTGAATGGGCTGCGCCCCCAGCTGCACCAGGGCCTGAGCGCCCTCGCTGCCGTCGTCCAGAACCCGGACGGGCGTCCATCGGTTCTGGAGATTCCTGGCAGTGCCGTTCCAGGTTCCACCCTGCCCTGCCCTGCTCTGGGCCACCAGCACTACCTGGCCAAGAGCATGGATCACCCGGTTGCGCCGCAGCGCCCGCAGGGGGGAAAAGGGCATATCATAGTCCTCTTCGCTGAGATAGAGAACATTGGGCCGCTCCAGATGGCTGTGCAGAGCATCCGCCACAACGCTGATGACCTGGCCGCCGCTATCCAGGCAGCCGGCCTGGGCAGCCTGATCGGCTCCCACCGCATTGCCGGACACCAGCACAAAGCCCTGCCTGGCGGCCTGGCGGCCTGCCTCATAGGCAAAGTCCCGATTTTCCGGCCGCAATACACGGCAGCCCACGGCAGCCACCTTTGGCCGGTCCAGCAGCTCCAGCGCTCCCTTTGCCCAGAGGCAGCCGGGACTATCCAGCCCCAGCTTCTTCCGCACGGCGGCAGGATAGCGCAAATCCCGGCGCTGAATGGGCGTACACCTGCGTGCCTTCGCTTTCTGCAAGTACCGCTCCAGCAGAGCCTGATCCTCCAAAAGCGCCAGGATATGCCGGGCACCCTCCGAAGAAAAGCCCAGCTCCAGCAGCGTCCTCTCTGTCAGCTCACCCTCTGAAAAGGGGCCGCAGTCCATAACCCGCCGGGCAAGCAGCCGCAGCTGCGCCGTTGTCAGAGGCTTTCGGTCCGGATTGCCCAGATGGCTGCACAGCAGCAGAAAGCCGTAATTTTCCATCAGCGGAATCTCCGCTTGGGCGCAGGAGGAGCCTTGACCTCTTCCTTCGTCAAAACGCCATCCTCAGAAAGGGCCATGGGCTGGATGGTATAGTTGGAGAACTTGGCAATCTCGTCCAGCTTGGCCTTTTCCGGGAAATTGCCGATGATGCTCCAGGCAATGCCCTTGCGCTTGGCCCGGCCCGTACGGCCGATGCGGTGGACATAGTATTCGTTCTCCTCGGGAACGTCAAAGTTGATGACGCAGTCCACATCGTCTACGTCAATGCCACGGGAAGCCACGTCCGTGGCAATCAGCACAGGCAGCTTGCCGCTGCGGTAGCGCTGCATGGTCTTCTCCCGCTGCTGCTGGCGGATATCGCCATGGAGGCATTCGCAGTCCAGCCCGGCCCGCTGGAAGTCGTCGCACAGCCGCTGGCACATATGCTTGGTATTGCAGAAGACCATCACCCGTTCGTAGCCCTGGCTCTTGATAAGGCGCAGGGTGGTTTCCGCCTTTTCCAGGGGCGTGCAGGTCAGGCTGTACTGGTCAATATCCGGCCGGTCCTCCTGCTTGGGCTCCACGGTGATCTCCACCTCGTCCCGCTGGTACATCCAGGAAACCGTCATAACCTCCTGGGAGATGGTTGCGGAGAACAGGCCCAGGTTTTTCCGATTCTTGACCTTTTCGATAATCCGGGTCACATCCTTGAAAAAGCCCATGTCCAGCATCCGGTCCGCCTCGTCCAGGACCACGGTCTGGATCTTATCCAGGCGAATGGTCTTCCGGTTATAGTGGTCCATCAGTCGGCCGGGGGTTGCCACAACGATCTGGGGCTTCTTTTCCAGGGCCTTGATCTGCCCGCCGATGCCCGCGCCGCCATAGAGCACCGCCACACGGATATTGTGGAAATAGGTCAAAAGGCCTCTCAGCTCGTCGCCGATCTGGATGGCCAGCTCCCGGGTGGGGGCCAGAATCAGGCCCTGGACCTCTTCACTTTCCGCATCGATGTGCTCGATCATGGGGATGCCAAAGGCGAAGGTCTTTCCCGTGCCCGTAGGGGCCTTGGCGATTACATCCCGCCATTGCAGAAAATAGGGAATTGCTTCCGCCTGGATGGTTGTGGGGTAGCCGTAGCCCTTCTTCTCCAGCGCTTTCAGCATGGCATCGGACAGGCCCAGGCTTGCAAAGGTAATGTTGCTTTCTTCCATAATTTTTCAATCCTTTATATTTGCTCAATTGCAATCATTCTACCATTCTTTTCGGAAATTTGCAAGGCTTCCGCATTTCTTCTTTGCAATTTCGAAAGTTTGTGGTAGAATGGGCTTGATTTTGCGAAAAGGAGAATACCCATGCAGTCCATTGTAGAGATTCTTGCCCAGGAATTGGGGCAAAAGAAGCAGTATATTGAAAATGTGGTAAACCTCATTGACGAGGGCAATACCATTCCGTTTATCGCCCGTTACCGCAAGGAAATGCACGGGGCTATGGATGACACCACCCTGCGGAATCTGGAAACCCGCCTGACCTATCTGCGCAATTTGCAGCAGCGGCGGGACGAGGTAAAGAAATCCATTGAAAACCAAGGCAAGCTGACGGAGGAACTGTCCGCCGCCATTGACAACGCCTCTACCATGACCGAGGTGGAGGATCTGTACCGGCCCTACAAGCAGAAGCGGCGCACCCGTGGCTCCATTGCCCGGGAAAAGGGATTAGACCCTCTGGCACAGGCCATCTTTGCCCAGGATGGGCAGGATATTGAAAAGCTGGCTCAGGGCTTTCTGGATGAAGAAAAAGGCATTGCAACGGTGGAAGAGGCCATTGCAGGTGCCAGCGACATCATTGCGGAAAACCTCTCCGATGACGCCGAGATCCGCAAGAATCTGCGCGCTCTGGTCATGCGCCGGGGCAGTCTGGTGAGCAAGGCCGACGACCCGGACACCGACACGGTGTATAAACTCTATTACGATTTCAACCAGAGCATCACCAGACTCATGGATCACCAGATTCTGGCCATCAACCGGGGTGAAAAAGAGGGCATTCTGAAGGTGAGCATCACCCTGCCCGGCAATGAAGGCCCGGCCCTGGTGTGCCGCGCCGCACTGAAGCCCACCATGCAGGTTTCTACGCTTGTCAAGACTGCCGCAGAGGACGCCTACGACCGCCTGATCTTCCCCTCCATCCAGCGAGAGGTCCGCAACGAGCTGACCGACCGGGCAAGCAAAGGAGCCATTGCCAACTTTGCCCTGAATCTGAAACCCCTGCTGATGCAGCCCCCTGTCAAAGGCTTCGTAACCATGGGGCTTGACCCCGGATACCGGAACGGCTGCAAGGTTGCGGTAGTGGACGCTACGGGCAAGGTGCTGGACACCGCCGTGGTGTATCCCACCTTCTCCGAGAAGAAAAAGCAGGAGGCCATCGCCGCCCTGTCCCAGCTCATGCGCAGGCATGGCGTGAAGCACATTGCCATCGGCAACGGCACCGCCTCCCGGGAAACGGAGGCCATGGCCGTGGAGCTGCTGCGTTCCTTCCCGGATGCCAGCTATATGATCGTCAACGAAGCCGGTGCCTCCGTCTACTCTGCCTCTCCCCTGGCCGCCGAGGAATTCCCGGAATACGATGTCAATCTACGCTCCGCAGTTTCCATTGCGCGGCGGCTCCAAGACCCCCTGGCTGAACTGGTCAAAATTGACCCCAAGGCCATCGGTGTGGGGCAGTATCAGCACGACTGCCCCCAGAAGGAGCTGGACGAGGCCCTGGGTGCCGTGGTGGAAGACTGCGTCAATGCCGTGGGTGTGGACGCCAATACCGCATCGAGAAGCCTTTTGCAGCAGGTGTCCGGCCTGACCGCTGCCACCGCCAAGAATATCGTTGCCTATCGGGAGGAGAACGGCCCCTTTACCGCCAGAAGCCAGCTGAAAAAGGTGCCCAAGCTGGGACCGAAGGCCTTTGAGCAGTGCGCGGGCTTCCTGCGCATTCCGGAAAGCAAGGAGGTTCTGGACAACACCGGCGTTCATCCGGAATCCTACGCCGCCGCAAAGGCTCTGCTGAAGCTGCTCCCCTGTGAGGACCGGGCCAAGCTGCCCAGGCTTTTGGAGGACTACGGCATCCAAAAAGCCGCCGAAAGCTGCGGCGTCGGCGAGCCAACCCTGCTGGACATCGCCAAAGAGCTGGCAAAGCCCGGCAGAGACCCCCGGGACGAGCTGCCGAAGCCCATCCTGCGCAAGGACGTTCTGGAAATGAAGGACCTGAAGCCCGGCATGGTTCTCACGGGTACGGTGCGCAACGTCATCGACTTCGGCGTGTTTGTGGACATCGGTGTCCATCAGGACGGCCTGGTGCATATTTCCGAAGTCTGCAATCGGCGGCTGAAGCACCCCAGCGAGGCGGTTCAGGTTGGCGACATTGTGGATGTGGTGGTGCTCAGCGTGGACGAAAAGCGGCACCGCATCAGCCTGAGCATGAAGCAGGCGAAAAAGCAATAAAAAGGCGATTCTTTCCGGGAAAAGCACGACAATTGCATGCGCTCATATTTTATGAAGAAGACCGAAAAAGAACGTAGGGGGGCGATGTTCTTCAATCGCCCCTGCGTTCTTTTGCGAAACGTTCATTCGTGCAATCGTCGTGCGCCCTGCGGGGAAAATATCTTTCGGAAAGGCTGTATCATCAGCCTTTCCGAAAAGTATATTCAATACAATTCAATTGTATTGAATTGGCTAGATTTGCTACTTTTGCAAGCTTTTGCTTACAAAGATAGCATTTGCTCACGACAATTGCAATCGTCGTAGGGAGAATGTGGCACACTTGACATATTTTCAAAAATATTGTATAATTGCCTGGAAGAATCCCGAAGATTGGAGCTTTTATTATGAAAAAGTTGATCCACTTTCTGGTACCGCTGCTGCTGGTAATTCTGGTGATTGCCAGCATCGGCTGGTATCTGTTTGTATACGACCGGGCCTTCACCCGGGATATCCTGCTGCAGCAGGCGCGAAACAACGACCTGAAAGGCAACACCAGCCTGTCCTCCTGGTTCTACAACATGGCCTACAGCTTCTCCGGGCAGGATGAAAACGTGGCCATTGAGCTTGCCAACCAGTACAAGGCCTCCGGCAACTACACCAAGGCCGAGGTGACGCTCTCCAAGGCCATCCGGGACGGTGCAACCAAGGAGCTCTATACGGCACTGTGCAAAACCTACGTAGAGCAGGACAAGCTGCTGGACGCCGTCTCCATGCTGGCAAACATTCCGGACGCCTCCATCAAAGCGGAATTGGAAGCCATGCGGCCCACAGCCCCCGAGGCTGACTACCCCTCCGGCTACTACAGCCAGTATATCAGCGTGGCCCTCTCCTCTTCGGAGGGCACCCTCTACTATACCACAGACGGAGATTACCCCTCCATTGCCGATGCACCCTACAGTGCGCCCATTGAACTGCCCCTGGGTGAAACCCAGATTTACGCCATCAGCGTTGGGGACAACGGGCTTGTAAGCCCCGTAACCATTCTCGGCTATACCATTGGCGGCGTGATTGAACCCGCCTTCTTTATGGATACCTCCATGGAGCAGGCCATCCGCACCGCCCTCGGCTACGACGCGGACCATGTGCTCTACACCAACGACCTGTGGCAGATCACGGAGCTGGAGGTTCCCACGGAGGCAACCACTCTGGAGGACCTGAGCTATTTGACATACCTGGAAAGCCTGACAGTCAGCGGCAGAAACATGAGCAACCTCCAGAATTTCGAGGGCCTGACCCATCTGAAAAAGCTGAATCTCTCCGGCAGCCGCTTTCCTGCGGAAAGCTTGGCCACCATTGCGGAGCTCCCCCAGCTGACAGAGCTGAATATTTCCAATTGCGGCCTCAGCACCCTGTCCGGTCTGGAAAAGGCCACTTTCCTGAAAATTCTGAACGCCGGCAACAATACCATCCGCAATCTGGAGCCCCTGTCCGGTATGGGCCAGCTGACGGAGCTGTATTTGCAGCACAACGCCGTCACGGATTTGACGGTAGTCGGTTCTCTCTCCAACCTCTCGGTTCTGGATGTATCCTACAACGCCCTGAATAGCATTGCGCCGCTGTCCGGCAGCATTCGCCTGACGAAGCTCAACGCCGCCAACAACCAGATCTCCGAAGTGAGCACCGCTTCCTCCCTGCCCATTCTGGAGGAGCTTCAGCTGGACTACAACAGCCTGTCTGACATTTCCGGTCTGTCCGGCTGCACCAACCTGACGACGCTGACCGTCTCCAACAATCAGATTACCGACCTGAGCGCAATCGCCGGTCTCAGCAAGCTTCAAAAGCTGGACTTCTCCTACAACAGCGTTTCCGCCCTGCCGGAATTCTCCGGTGACAGCGCCATGCAGGTGATTGACGGCTCCTACAACGCCTTGGAATCCATTGACAGCATCGCAAAAATGGCGGATATCTCCTACGTCTACATGGATTACAACAAGCTGACCAGCGTAGACGCTCTGGCGGACTGCTTCCATCTTGTCCAGGTCAATGTCTACGGAAATGCCATTCCCAGTGTTTCGGCACTGACGGAGCACGACATTCTCGTTAACTACGACCCCACCGTAGAGGAATAACCCCCATATAGCAGACAAGCCCCCGGCCATTTCCGGCCGGGGGCTCTTTACGTCCTTATTGACGGATCAGCTCGTAGGAGAAGTTCTCAAAGAGAACCTTGTCCCCGATTTCGGCATCTCCCAGTATGGCCAGGGCCACATGAGACTCTGTGCCGGTGACATCATAGCGGACGACGGCATAATCGCCATCGATCTCAATGACAGTTCCAAGCATATTCCTTTTCCTTTCTGAAAAACCCGCCCCTGGAAACCAGGGGCGGGCGATTTCATTTACGAGGGAGCGATGTACCGGGGATCAGTCCTTGTACATCTCAACCAGCTTCAGCAGGTGCTCGTAGCGCTCCTTCGCAGCGGCCTCGTTCTTGGGGAACAGCTCCTTGGCGCGCTCGGGGAACTCACGGGTCAGACGGCTGTAACGAGCCTCGTTCATCAGGAACTCCTGATAGCCATCCTTAGGAGCCTTGGAATCCAGAGTGAACTTGCCGGTCTCCTTGGAGGGATCGAAGCGGAACAGGTTCCAGTAGCCGCACTCGACAGCCTTCTTCATCTCAGCCTGGCAGTTGGTCATGCCGCCCTTGATGGAGTGCATCTCGCAGGGAGCATAGCCGATGACCAGAGAAGGACCGTTGTAGGCCTCAGCCTCGGTGATGGCCTTCAGGGTCTGAGCCTGGTTGGCGCCCATGGCGACCTGAGCAACGTAAACATAGCCGTAGCTCATTGCGATCTCAGCCAGGGACTTCTTCTTGGTTTCCTTACCGGAGGCAGCGAACTGAGCAACCTGGCCGATGTTGGAAGCCTTGGAGGCCTGTCCGCCGGTGTTGGAGTAAACCTCGGTATCGAAGACGAAGACATTGACGTCCTTGTTGGAAGCCAGCACATGGTCAACGCCGCCGAAGCCGATATCATAAGCCCAGCCGTCGCCGCCGAAGATCCACACGGACTTCTTGGACAGGTATTCTTTCTTGGACAGGA
>OIYP01001682.1_pt1 | contig 10160 bp, 9 predicted proteins | sample 1588261 | NCBI WGS metagenome assembly OIYP01 (sample SAMN03283293) | human gut metagenome | biome: human-associated habitat; material: feces | host: Homo sapiens | place: Peru | collected 2012
CAACGGTAGATGTCCCGGGTGTGATTATATCAATCCCGTGGAGACCTGTAAGCATAGATTGTATCCTTTTGGACGCAATCTAATGTATTATATAGGTCTCTTTACGGTAATGATTTTCATATCGGCGTGGGCTCTGACGTTGTCTGTTCAACCAAAATAGGCAATGCAAGAGCCTCGATGTGTGGGATAGACAGCAAGACGATCTCACGCTTTTTTTGTGTCAATTTATTAACTGGGTTCTGCTTAGAATAAGTTAACACCGATATGAAAGTCGATGAACGTGCATTGCAAGATGTACACACCGTAGGAGGTGGTGAAACTCCTCCCTGTGTTGGACTTACCTCCAACACCCTCCCCAAAGCTCAAAGCACTGTATCTGCGGAGAGTTCACAAACAGGGGTGTCCACCAGAAATGCACATATAGCAGTAAAGCCTAAAGCGCAAAAAGAGGAAGATGTCCCTCATTGGTATGCCTTACGTACCACTTATGGCAGAGAGAAAAAAGCATACGACTACATGACAGCCAAAGGCATTACGGCTTTCTATCCTACCATCGATACGGTTAAACTTATAAATGGTAAGCGCAAAGTTGTTACTGAGTCACGTTTACCTAACATCTTCTTCGCTCACGGAACAGAAGAACAACTCAAACTTTTTGTTTACGACAATGTAAACCTCCCATTTCTTCGTTTTTATTATCATCATACCCATAATGGCAGCAGAATAGAAAAGACTCCATTGATCGTTCCCGATTATCAAATGGAAAGTCTCAAAATTGCGTGCGCTTCAGAGGAAGATGATGTTATCATTGTCTCTGGAGAAATCCAGAAGTTCGAGAAAGGGCAGTTGGTACGAGTTGTAAAAGGTGAGTTTGAAGGCTTTATGGGAATAGTGGCACGTCATAAAGGACAACAGCGAGTGGGCATTGTTGTGGACAACTTGCTGACCGTCTTGACGGCATACGTACCGAGTGCTTATTGTGAGGTGGTAGAAGAAAAACAGAAGTAAAGGGTTACTGTACCTTATTATATAGATATAGCAATGATTGTAAAAAAGATATTCACACAAGATTTGCAGATTGCCAAGTCCTTGATAAACAAGGACGAAATGGTTACACGCAAATATTTTTACCAACAATGCTATCCCCTGTTTAAGTCTATCTACGACAACTATTATACCGACTGTGCAAATTGCAAGGAGTTTATAGATGAGATATACATAGTAGTTCTTGCCCCAAGCAAGGCAACCGGAAAATGTCAGATGGAGAATTTCAGAGGTGAGAGTACATTGACCAGTTGGTTGAAGACTGCTTGTTTGTTTTATTGCTATAAGAAGTTTGAAGCCAAAGAAAGATTGCCAAAACACGAGCAGATTTCTCATTCTTATGTAAATGATAAAGATGACGATAGTGATAGAACAGACTCGATTTATGGTTCTATAGAGATAGATTTTTCTAATCTCAATCGTCAAGATGCACTGACTATCATCAAGCAGATGCCTAACAAGCGTTACAGCGAATTGATTCGTCTGCGATATTTGGAGCTGAAGACCAACGAGGAAACCGCAAAAGAATTGGGTATGTCAATGGAGAACTATTATAATAAGCATAAACTCGCCAAGGAACAATACGAGCGAATATACAGGAAGGAGGTAGGTCATGCATAAAGATTTTGTACCACCTGTAAGTATTGAAAAATTTGCTGCATATTTGGATGGTAATCTTACAGAGGAAGGAATGAATGAGGTTGCATCAGCAATCCATGCAGATGATTCTTTACAAGACATATTGTCAAGTGGTTACATGGTAGATGAAATGTTATCTACTTATGACGACTGGAACCAAATTGTTCCAGATGATATATTTACAGATAGTTTTGATATTCCAAATGTTGAAGGAAATTTAGATACTTCTGATATATTTCCTCAAAACGAGGACTCTATATATGCAGAAACAGTAGATGTTTCATATAATGTAGATAATATCACTGTTACTGAGAATGATAAAATAAATACTATTAATTCAAATATTCAAACAATGACAAATACAATTAAAATAGGAACTTCAAACTATGGAGAAACAGGGCAAAATATAAAGGATCCAATCTTTATACAACAGCCAGACGATCACTCTTGTGCATTACGTAGTCAGCAGATTATACTACGAGACTTCGGTATTGACATACCTTTTAAGGACTTAGAAAAAATTGCCAAAGAAAATGGAGTGTATTCTGATGATGGTACTTCTATGTGCGATGTCGGAAAGGTGTTGGATATTGCAGGAGTAGGAATGCATCAAGTAATTGGATGTAATATGTTTGACTTGACTAATGAGTTAGCACAGGGACATCGTGTTATAGTAGGAGTTGATGCTAATGAATTATGGTATAATGATTCTATAACTGATAAGCTAAAGAATTGGTTTGATGACATTACTGGTAATCAAGGAGGCAATCATGCCTTGATAGTTGCTGGTGTAGAGGTAAATCCAAATAATCCGAGCGATGTAAAAGTCGTTTTAACAGACCCAGGGTCTGGGGATTTGCGAATAGAATATCCGATGAAACAATTTATGGATGCTTGGAAAGATACGAACTGTTTTATGGCAGCAACAGATGCTCCTGCTCCATACCAATATGATCCTATATCAGGCATGGAGATTCCGTCTAATTTTGTTGTAGAACAGCAATTCAACCAGTTTGTTGCAGAAAATAGCTATCAGCTAAGTCCTGATATGATTAATATTCCTCAAGAATATCAACCTGCGTATTCAGAGCATTTAGATGTTGTTGGAGATGATACTTATGAAGATTTTAAAGACCAATATGACAATTTATTGGAGGAACGTAATTTATTCGCATCCTTGCATGATTCTTCACAAGATGAAATCGAAACATCAAAAGGAACTGATGGCAATAATGATGGAAAAGATGTTTTCACCGACGACGACACCGACGATGACAACACCGACGACGACATCGACGATGACGACGATGATGACAACACCGATGACGACGATGATGACGATGATGATGACAACACCGATGACGACGATGATGACAACACCGACACCGACGATGATGACAACGATGACGACACCGACGATTTTGAATAATCTTAATAGAGGAGGCAAAAACAATGGCTATGGAATTTTTGATAGGTGGAATGCTCGGCAGGGTAGTTGCACCTATCGCACAAGATATATTTGAAAATAAGACAGAACTTGGTCGCGAATTAGCTGAAAAAAAATTTGAGAAGCAACGTAGGTTAAGTGCAATGGAGTACGAGAACAAACTTGCTCTCAGTCAGTATGACCATAAGAAAAAGCTTGAACAGATGCAAGTCCAATTTGAACTGAATATAGAAAAAGCAGAGCACCAAATGCAACTTCAACATTCTGAATGGGAGAAAGAAACTTTTTGGAAATACTGCTATCCATTAAGAAATCCTTATGAAGTTGGAGGAATGCAGTCTGGACAAGGGGCAAAGATTAATACCCTATCGTTACCTAATAAAAAGGAAATAGTGCCATTAAGAGTAATAACGGCATTAAAAGAGGGTGCAGATAATACATTTGCCACGTTAAATACGGATTTATCAATGTTCTTGACAAATAATTTTTCGGCTAATGGTGAGCATGCTATAATCTCTGACATTGGAGCGTGGAAAGATGACGTACCGGTAAATGATGCTTCTGTTAACTATCTTTACGAAGGACTTAAAGGACAACCAACATTGGTTGTTGTGCCAACATTTACCGATGCAGGAAGTATAGTAAAATTGAAGTTATGGTATTGGGGACTAGGTGAAGAACTTGTATATCCAAATAGTTGGAATATAGGATGGTTTGATGTTGATACAATAAGAAGACAAGCACAAATAAGCCAATTGAGAGAATTCTATGCCATATTGGAAAAAGTCGGAATTGAATACCCTAACGAAAATTTAAAAAAGAATTATGCTATTGCTAAGGTTATAGAAAAAAAAGGCGCAGATCTATCTCAGCAAGAAATTGATTATTTGTATTCTGTACTTATAGGACAGATTAAAGAGGAAGAAATATTGAAACGAGCCAAACAAAAAACAAACGAAACCATCTCTTCAATTATTTCTTGTACTACTGCAATGTATGGTGATGCCTACCATTTAAGTAATCATGGAATAAAACCATTGCTTCCATATATATTGCCTCAAATGAGTTTACCCAAAGAGTTCTTACCTGTAATTCGTGATTATTATATAACTTTAGTAAACACAGCATTGATGGAAGGTATTCTGACTAAAGAAGAAGCAATAGAAATAGAGTTCGATTTAGCAGAAGGCATTTTGCTTAATAATAGTGATGGCGAGATTACGAAATCTATATGTGATGATGTGAGGTTGCTCAATGAAAACACCTCAGGTGAATTACATAAACATACAGTACAACGGTTACGTAAATTTAATAATAACAATAAATTATTACCACAATGAATGATGACAAGAAAATTCTCTTTTTAGAGCGTTTGACAAAACTGTTGAATGGTACAATAAAGGAAAAAGAGCAATCTACAATAGAATCAGAAAAATTCTGTGATGCTCTCAAATGGAAACTTTCACGTATCATGGAAGAAATCTATAAATTAGATTATCTCTCAGATGACTTTGAACTTAGTTCTTTTGTTAGTTCCCATATTGTTGCTCCTATAGAGCGTATGAAAGAACAGATGGATAAGCCCTGGCTAAAGGACAAATTGACAATAGGCTTGTTAGGTCATTTCAATGCAGGAAAAACCACAGCCCTTAATCTCATTTTTGATGAGAAGTTTGCTACAGAACGACGTGAAAACACTGCACTTGCTACATATTTGGTTAGTGGAAATAATACTGATGTATTAACCGTCGTAGATAAAGGAGGAAAAGCGCAAGAAATTTCTATTGACGATAGTTCTCTATTTGATTTTACTGCAGGTATTAGAAATTTTCCTTTTGCTAGAATTTTTGAATATGTCGTAAAAGAAAGCAATAACAGTTTGTTGTCACAACTCACTTTTATTGATACCCCAGGACTAAATGCTACAAATGAGCATTCAGAGCCATCTATTCGTGTGATACCTAATTGTGATGCAATATTTTGGTTTATAAAACTTACAGGTAGCGTTTCAGAAGCAGATTTAAAGTTTATCAAAGAAAACATCAACGATAAAGCTTTGTTTGTCATATTCTCATTTGTTGATGCAGTAGAAAACAAAGAAAAATCTATTGAAATAGCACTCCAGCGTTTTAAGGATTTTGAGATTGAAGTTAAGGGATACTTTCAATTAGGAAGAAAAAGAGATATACAAGAGAACTTTAAAACAACCATAACTCGTAGTATCAAGGACATAGCAAATAATTATGATGTATATAATCCATATGCACATATATATTCCATAATGTGTGATATGGAAGAATTACTAGTTAAATTCCAAACGGCTTTAACAAAAGAAATAAACAACCTTGATAAAAAGACAGACCATATTTCTGACACATATTCGTCTTCTCGCTCTCAATTTGTTACAGCTTGGAATAATTGTACCAATCGAATAAATAACACTATTGACACATTCAACGAGAGATGTAGTAATGCCATGTTCTGTGGAGGCGCTTCTAGTGCTATTGCAAATAATTTAAATTCAATAGTTAGCTCTCTAAGAGATATGGGAGAGGCCTACGACAAAATTGACGCTTCAAAGTTGATTGAATATGGCCAGCAAGTTACAGCAATGGGGCAATTCCAAACTAAAAATGAGCGTGCTTCTGAATTACTTAAAGAAATACAAGAGACAAAAAAAATATTTGATTAGAATATGTTGGAAAAAGCATTAATAAATAGTACTATTGATTCTGTTATTTTGAAATTGAAGGAAAATGACAGAATAACAGGTGAAGAAATAGAACAACTGCAGAAATCTTTTGATTCACAGAATCTAGTTATTGGAGTTGTAGGCAAAATGAAAGCAGGAAAATCATCTCTTGTTAATGCGGTCGTTTTTGCAGACAACACCCTGCCCTCTGGTGCTCAACCAATAACAGTTACACTTACAGAAATCTCCTATGCTGAAAAAGATGAAGTTGAAATTACCTTATTGTCTTCCGATGATATTAGAGACTTGAAAGAAAAGGCTGCTTATACTGGAAATGACGTCTTGATGATAGACAAAGCTAAAAATGCCAAATATACATTAGAACATTTTCCTACAGATTATGAAAAAATAATAAAAGGGAATGATAAACTAAACGTACAATTAACTGAGCTAGAAAATTTTGTCTCAGCTGGTGGTAAATATAGTGGATTGGCAAAACAAGTATCTATAAGAATTAAAAATGAAAATTTAAAAGGTATCACAATAATTGATACTCCAGGATTTAATGATCCGATTGCATCAAGAGGCGAAACAACATGCAAGTGTTTGTCTCGATGCAACGTTATTCTCTTTGTTCATAATGAAGATGGATATGACCAGATTGATGAAGAGCTTTTGAAAAATCAAATAGAATATGCAGGTATTTCTGATTTGGTTGATATTTTCAACAAAGTAGATTTGTTGCATATGTCTTTTTCTGAGTGGGATGATCAAAAGGAATACTATTTGGAAAAAAGAGATGAGTATATAGAGAAACTTGCCAAGGATAGTAATGTGCGTGAAGTAATAGAAAAGGGCAAAGCTGTTCTTACGAGTTCTCTGATGGCTCTATGTGGACAAATTGCGCCTGATAAACGTTCTAACTGGATAAAACAAAGTAGAGCTACATACGAAGAAGAATATGATGAGTTCTGTAATGTGGACGAAGGCAGTTCGTTAAATGATTTACTTATTCAATATAGCAACATCAATGCTGTCATTTCCGAAATTAATAGAATTGGTAGAAGTAGTGCTACTTTTTTACTGGAAGCTCCATTAAAGACACTTAAAGGAAAGTTGGATGCAATTGTAGATGTTGTAAAATTAGAGATAGAAGGATGTAATGCAAAAATTTCATCTTATGATGCAAGCATTAAAACCGCAAATGGAGAAATTGAAGACATAGAGAATTACAGTAAAGAAATACTGTCTCAAATAGAGAATAATCCGTTAGATAGTAAAATACAGTCGAGAATCAATAAGACATTTACGGATTTATGTACGCAAAGAAGTCTAAAGTCTTCTTCTGAATTTACAAAAGAAAACTATCCAGAACCAGAAATACTAACGACTGGTGTAAAAAAGCAAAATGTAGCCCAATTTAATTTATGCATAAGCAATTTTGAGGATATTATAAGAGATTCTTTAAATGATTTGCTCAATTCATTAAAAAGCATCATAAATGAATATGTAGGAGAGTTGACTGAAATGTTGGTCAAGAAAAAGATAAGCGAAGAGAATCGTAAACTCTTCAAACAAGGTCTTATTAATGAATTGTCTGGAAGACTTAATGCTGTTACCGTTGCTATTGCATCGCATACAATAGATAAAGCTCCAGCAGGACAGCAGATGCATTGGTCTTTATTCAAGACAACGTTTGAAAAAACGTTCAGTGACTCTTATTTTAATCAACTGTTGGAAGAGGTACGCCAAGCAACAAGCCGTAATAAAGGTGTATGTGACCCTTCTATACCAAAATACAAAATTCTGAAGCTAATTGATGAGTTAAAAACAACATTGGCTTTATCTCCCGAAGAAAAAGAGAACGCCAAAAAGGAAGAACAACATAAAGTGGCTAATCTCACCAATGAATTACAGTCTTATAAAGACTACTCTAAGACAATAACAACTCTTTTAAAATCGTAAGGAAATGTTAGAATTTACATTAGGAACCATCTTTGGATTTGTAGCAGGATGCTCGTTAAAAGACTTCATAATGTCAAAATTGAGCAATTATAACAAGTCTTATTCGCAAAAATCTCCAATAAAGCTGAATAGTGAAAAACTCAATGTTTACAATGGAGAAAGAAATGAAACAGTTGCAGATGGAGAAGGATTTAATCTTTGCTCTATTCAGTCCACATTTGAAAAATATGGAGTAGATTTGGTTGGAACAAGTTCGTTCTCTATTCTGTTAGACACAATAGAGAGAGATGTATATAAAAAAACATTAATTCAATTTTCTACATCTATTCATACACCAGAAGATTTAGTGTTGCTTATTGAGAATGGAAATACATACAAAGAAAGTCTTCAAATACAACAATCTGCTAAATGTATCTTACTATCAGAAAAAAATATCAATCAAATTTTGGAACGAAATGGAATTGATATATCTGCCCCTACATCTATAGAGGACAAAGTTCAATCAATAGTTTCTTTTTATGTTCTCAAAGGTTTGAACCAATTCAAAAAAACAATGGGAACATCATTAGAACAATTCCTGTCAGATTTCAAAAATCAAAAAGATGTAACAATATTATTTGAAGGTATTATGAAGAATATAAATAAAGCTTTAGATTTTCTTTCATAATTTTACTCTGAACCAAAACTGAAATTGGGTAGGAGGTAAATGTTATTCATAAAAGGCATTTTCCTCCTACTTTTACATTTATCGACCTCCCACACCACCGTATGTGCCGTTCGGCATACGGCGGTTTCGTACTTTTACACCTTACAGCGTGTGGCAAATTGTTTTCAGCTATCCCCTTCGAGATACGTCACTTCTATTCTATTGTCGAATTCCGTCCTATCGTGTGAATAGAGAGTTCCTTTGGCTCAAATAATATTGTTGTGTTTTTAACAATCTGCATTTCCTTATGCAAATAACTGTTTTACCCTATAAAGATAGAACTTCAGATCATTCACTCCTCTGAATTCAGCCCTGAATGTTTTTAGCTTGCAGTTGAACGATTCGGCACTGGCGTTAGTTCTTTTGTCATTGAAGAAATTCAGTATTCTGTCATAATGGTTTTGAAATGTCTTGATGACTGTATTAAACTCTTCACAGTTCCATTGCTCAACCTGATTAAACCATAATGCGAGTTTGGGTCGTGCCACGTCCTTGTTATCATAATCCGAATATATCTTACCCAATCTTAAAGCAAGATAATAGAACTCTTTCATATCCGGAAATCGACAAAATAGGACCTTGGCTCTTTCTGCCTGTGATTCGGTCCAGTCATTCGGCTTTCTTACAAGCAACCTGCTGCATCTTACCATAAGCTGCTTAAGAGTGTCTCCACAGCTTAATATTTCAGGCTTGTATTCAAGCCCTTTCTCCTTGTACAAAGCACGCATGCGATTATCCTCCGCCATCACTTCCCAACGGTGCTTTATACGTAAGTCCTGAAGAGCATCATACATAAGTTTCTGCACATGGAATCGGTCTACGATCTGCTCTGCATTGGGAAAACACTTACGTACTATCTTATACATAGAGTTTGACATGTCCATGGTAACAGACTTGACCATTGCACGTTTGCCGACAGGAAGACGCTGTAACTTCTTGATTATAAAGTCTGATTTCACTCCCTTTACCATTGCAACCAGCGTACCCTTCCTCCCGTGCCCGTCCTTGTTGGTCACAATTGTATACAGTTCTCCATTGCTCAGTGAAGACTCGTCTATGGCAAGATGTTCGCCGAGATTGCAGGCATAAAGGGTAAACTCTTCTGAATGTTTTTTCTGATTCCAGGAGTGAAATCCGCTCAGATGGTTCTTGTAGTAGTCATTTAGGACATTTGCCTTCAAATGCGTAAACTCTGCTACACTCTTGATGCTCACTGCATGGGTATCAAGGTAATTCTTTTAAAAAAGCTCCGAACTCAGCGGTAATTCTGGTTCCGGATGCAACAAGATTCCAGTCGCGGCTATAGCTCTTGCCCGTAGACTTGTCAAGCCATCTGCGTCGCTTTATCCTAAAATACATGGTATGGTCACGGACGGGAAAATCTGTGACTGTTATTGGCTTGTGAAAACCATTGGAAATTAAAGGAAGGCCTTGTAAGTTTTCAGGCACAATATCTTTCTCAACTAAGACCAACATAAAATAATCTCCCATATTGGAAGCTTCTGTTATATCGAAATAGTCAAGGAGTCCTGCCGGAAGAAATAAGGACAATACGGATTTGTAATCTATGGGCTGAGTTCTATTCATGACGCAAAGATAAACAATAATATTGAATTGTTAAAAACACAACAATATTATTTGATTCATTCCTTTTCTGACATCTGACT